>Ga0194048_10001159_pt1 | contig 13107 bp, 15 predicted proteins | sample JunL225m_MetaG_FD_161685 | JGI IMG/M metagenome (GOLD analysis project Ga0194048, IMG submission 161685) | Anoxic zone freshwater microbial communities from boreal shield lake in IISD Experimental Lakes Area, Ontario, Canada - Jun2016-L222-5m | ecosystem: Environmental > Aquatic > Freshwater >...
ACGGCGGGCAACACGAGCAGCCACTCTTCGCGACTCCACCACACACAACCGAGCGACACCGATGCGCCAAACGCCCACGCTGGCGTAAAACGGTCGGGCCTCCCGCTCGAGACAACAAGGCCGACCAAACAAGCAAGCAAAAGCATGACCATTGCTGGGTAGATACCCGCGCGATCGACGCGCGCTGAGATGGGAGTGTTCATGGTCATTGGGTTGAACAACAACAGCGCAAACGCGATGACGCGTCGCCGACGCGACGGCAGCAGTGGCCGAAGAGCGACGATCACCATCGCGGCGGCCGCTGCGTAGAACAAATGCTCGGCGAGCAACAGTGGGATGCGCGTGAAATGCGCCGCGGCGATGAACAGCGGATAGCCGGGCTGCTTGATCAACGTGCGGTACTCGAATGGTCCAAGCCAGTCGCCCGCACTGATCGCTGCAGCGCGACGGATGAACCAATTGTCGTCGATGGTCAATGAGCCGTACGCGGTCAGTCGCTGGCCATCAACCAGCCACAGCTTGGTGAGGATCAGCGTGAGATAGGCCACGAGATGAGGCCGGGCTCGACGCGACAGTCTCGACTCACCAACGACGTTCGCGACCATTGGCGACACAATACGGCGATTAAGCGAGTGGAGGTGACCTCCCCGAGGTGGGTACAGTCGTGCTGTGTTGCTGTCTGAGCAAGATCTCGATCACTTCCGCCACAACGGTTGGCTATTGACCAAACCGTTCTCTGCCGATCGCGTGAACGAGATTCGACACTGGGTCGACGAGGTGCAGTCGTGGCCCGACGACGGCGATTGGTTGCACTACCGCGAGCGCACCGATCACGGCCCGCGTTTGTGCCGCACTGAGAACTTCGTTCCGTTCCACGCGTCGCTGCGTGAGTTGCTCACCGCAGGGTCGATCATCGACATCGCATCGGCGTTGCTCGGCGAGCCAGCGGTGCTCTACAAAGAAAAGATCAACTACAAGCTCGCGGGCGGCGCGGGGTACTCGCCGCATCAAGACGCGCCGGCATATCGGTTCGTAGAGACGCACATCTCATGCATGATCGCGGTCGACGATTCAGTGCTTGAGAATGGTTGCCTGCAGGTGGTCAATGCTCGCCATCAGCAACTGCTCGAGATGAACGATCGTGGTTGCATCACCGACGAGCTCGTGCAGCAGATGACTTGGGTGCCCGTTGAGCTCAAGGCTGGCGACGCGCTGTGGTTTCACTCGCTGACGCCGCACCGAAGTGGGGCGAATACGTCGAGCGTCGATCGCCGAGCGATGTACCCCACGTTCAACGCGTTACGCGAGGGTGACCTGCGCGGTGCCTATTACGAACAGAAGCTACGTGAGTTCCGCGAGGCTCCGAACTCAGGAGACACCGTCCAGGTGTCGCTTATCAGCGACTTCGAAGGCAAGCCGGTATGAGGCAGTTCGACTCGGTCGACGAAGTGGTTGACCTCTATTCGCGTTGGGGTAACGACAACTACGACGAAGACATCACTCAGCTCTCGCACGCCGTGCAGTGCGCGTCGTTAGCGAAGGCTTCCGGAGCCTCCGACGAGTTGGTTGTCGCAGCGCTCTTGCACGACATTGGGCACCTCATCGACCTCGACACCTCGGGCGCGCACGAGGGTTCGCTCGACACCGATCTCAAACATGAAGCCGTCGGTGCTCAAGCGTTGGCAAAGCTGTTTTCCGCTGCGGTTACCGCACCCGTCGCGTTGCACGTAGAAGCCAAGCGCTGGCGGTGCGCAGCCGAACCCGCGTATCGCGACGCGCTCAGCCCAGCGTCAACTGCGAGCTTGCTGTTGCAGGGTGGCCCAATGAACCCCGATGAGCGAGCACGGTTCGAGGCGCATCCGCAGTTCAGCGCAGCTACGCAGTTGCGCTCGTGGGATGACACCGGCAAGAGCGACGACACGGTCGATCCGCCGTTCGAGCGGTTCGTGCCGCTGCTGCATCGGGTGGCTGGGCTCAGGCCTTAGGGTGAGCCAGCAGAAAGTCGATGATGGCGCCAATGAAAGTTGGCGACACCGACGGGATGTGTTGGCCGCCTTCGATGCTCCACAGCTCAACGCCAACACCGGTTGGGCAACCATCGAACGCGGCAATCGTTGATTCGGCGCCTTCGATGCCGGGCTCAAGATCGACCTTCGTTGGCGAAGTAGTTGATGTCGACGAGCAGCCGTTGTAGCTGGCCCATGTTGCGGTTGTGGTCTGTGCGCTTGGGTAGCTGCGGCCCTGAATCTGGTCGCCGGCGTACTTGATCGTCTGATCGCCAGTGCCGTGGATCGCAAGGATGCTTACTGGCTCGGACGGTGCGCACTTGCTGACATCGCTGAATGTGGCTCCGGCCAAGCTAGCGATAGCTGCGATCTTGTCGGCGTGGTCGCATGCCATACGGAACGACATAAAGCCGCCGTTTGAGTGGCCCATCAAATAGATGCGCTTTGGGTCGACCTTGTAATCCTTTTGCACCGACTCGATGATTGCGGTGATGTACGCGGAGTCGTCGACGGTTGAGTCGGGCCCGCCACAACAAGCATCGGTGGCGTTCCAGAATTGACTGTCAACGGCGTTCTTTGTGCCGTCGGCATGCACGTAGAGAAAGCCTCGGGCTTCAGCAATTGGCTGAACCTGAAAGTAGGCCTCTTGGATTGCGCCCGATGCGCCGTAGCCGTGCAGCAGCACGAGTAACGGAACTGCCGTGGTGCCGTCATAGGCGGTTGGCACGAACACGTCGAAGGGGCGGGCGATGGTCGGGTCGATTGTTGTCGACGTTGGAGCATCGGTTGCGGCTGGATCTGTTGCGGCCGGAGCCGGGGCCGATGACGACACGGCCTGCGAGTCGGTCGAAGCGGCGGTGGAGGATCCACTGCTTGAGCTACATCCGGCAAGGACAACGCATGACAGGGCAAGAGCACTCAGGGGAAAACGCATTGAGACAATGTACGGCGCATCGCGTGTTGAGCCACCGTTCGAGCTAGCTACAGAGGACCAACATGAATTGGCCGCCGCCGGGCTCGACTTGGGCCGTTGTTTCGAGTTCGGGCCGCAGGCGAGACAGCCGATCGAGTAACCATGCTGCCGCTTCGTTGGCGTCGACAAGTGTGGGGCAGCGACCCATCACGACGCGCCCGCCCTTGCGTTGCAGCCGTTCAATGCTCGCCAAAATTGGTGCCGGGTCAAAAACAAACAGGGTGCTCGGCCATGGAATCACTGGCGCAATAGCGCCCTTTTTTGTGTTGCAACCGCGATGCGCAAGTCGACCTGCATGTGGATCTGCGCCACTCGATTTACTCTTGGCCTTCGTGAGAATGCTGTCGATGCTGGGACCACGTGAGTCGTTCACCGACATTTCGGGATCGACGGGCTCGTCGCAGAGCCAGCAACGCCAACCGTCGGTGGCGCCAATGTCGTCGAGGCGACTCACTGGAATCGATGGAGTTCGGCAGGGCAGAAACGCATCACAGCACCGTATCGGCCAGATTTCGGCACGTAAGAAATATTTCGGCGAGGAGGTTGGATTTGGCCGATGGAGTGCAACACCCCTTGTGGTGGGGTAGGGTTGCTCGCAGTCGCCGAGGGCGGCTCGAATTTGTATATAAGGAATAGTAATGGCCACAGGCACAGTCAAGTTTTTCAACGCCGAAAAAGGTTTCGGCTTCATCTCTCGAGAAGGCGGCGCGGACGTATTCGTGCACTTCTCCAATATCGAAGGCAGCGGCTACAAGTCGCTCAGCGAAGGCGACACTGTCGAATTCGAAGTTGCCCCAGGTAAGAAGGGCGAAGAAGCCCAGAAGGTTCGCGTTATCTGATTTGCTCCGGTCCGTATCGGACCGGAACTTGACGTGTTCTGAAAAGACAGCGGGTTGGGCTTGTCCCAGCCCGCTGTTTCGCGTTCTGGGTCAGGTTTACGAGCGAATGTCCTTGCGCTTGAACCACAACAGCGCCGCGGTGCCGAACACCACGAGATAACACAGCTGCACCACGACGCCAGCGATCATGTCGCGCGAGTAGGTGTTCTGGGTGAACATTGTCTCCCATGCACCGAGGTAGTGCGTGGGGAAGCCGTAGCGGGCAACGCCGAGCTGGCTGATGCTGTCGAGGATTTCCGACACGATGTATACGCCGATCGTTGCTCCGATAGCGCTGGCAGCGGTATCGGTGAGCGTTGAGAACAACGTTCCCAACGCGAGCAGGGCAGTAAATCCGAACGCTACGTAGGCGGTGCCTGCAACGACTCGTACCAAGAGGTCGCCTGTAGTGAGGCTGAACCCGCCACCAAGACCGCCGATGCCAGGCACGGTGACTGCATGTACTCCGAACATCGCGATGCCTGCCACGAGGCCGGCCGCCGCGATCAAGATGGTTGCAGCCCAGATGAGCGTGGCAGCAACGAATGCTTTGGCGGCGAGGAGTCGGCCACGAGGCACCGGTCTCATCAAGAGGAAGCGAAGGTTGCCCCAGCTTGAGTCGCTGGCCACCGAGTCGCCAGCCAAGGTTCCGGCAATGATGATCAGCAAGAAACCACTGGTCACGCTGAGCACAGCGGCGGGAACCAGCAAACCACTCTGGCTGGCGAGCCGAAACAGCCCGTCGCCGTTGCCGTCGTGTCGACTCGGACGATCACCACGGGCATTGATTGCGATAACGATGAGCGTGGGGAGTCCCACAAGTAACACGGCGATGATGATCGAGCGCATCCGCACCGCCGCCTTGGTGAACTCGGTTCGAATGAGCGACATCATCAGTTGGCCCCAATTGAGTTCGCAGGCGAGGTGCCATGCAGTTGTGGTTGGGCGGCGTTCCCTGCGGCGAGCAGGTCTAAGAAGGCGTCTTCGAGACGCTGGGTCGGCATGATCGTCTCCAACTGAAGCCCGGCGCTCACGATCGCGGCGGCCACATCAGAACGTTGTCCGTCGACCAACTCCATCACGAGTCCGTCGCCCTGCACCTGAACGCGAGCGACCACGGCTAGGCCCGAGAGCACCGCAAGAGCGCGCTGTTTGTCGTTGACCTCGACATAGATCGAGCGGGTGGCACCGACCAGTTCGCTGACCGTGCCGCTCGTGATGAGGCGGCCGTGGTTCATAACCAGCGCGTGGCTGCACACTTGCTCCACCTCGCTGAGGTGATGGCTCGACAACAACACGGTTGCGCCTTGGCTGGTGAGCCTGCCGATCAGCTCGCGGATCTCGCGGATTTCGCCTGGGTCGAGTCCGTTCGTGGGCTCGTCAAGCACGAGTAGTTCGGGTCGGCCGAGCAGGAGCCGAGCGAAGCCGAGTCGCTGCTTCATGCCCTGCGAGTATGTCTTCACCTTGCGATGCACGGCGTCGCCAAGCCCAGCGATTGCGAGCGCACCATCGAGATCGGCGTCGCGCATGTGATGCCCGGCAGCCTCCCACCACAGCCTGAGATTGCGCATGCCGCTGAGGTGGGGCACAAACGCAGCTTGCTCAACGAGCGCGCCGACTCGGAATAACTCGGGACTGCTCGGTGTCACCGTGGTTCCGAACAACCGCGTAGATCCACGTGTGGGCCGTTCGAGACCCATCAGCACTCGCAACGTGGTGGTCTTACCGGCGCCGTTGGGGCCCAACAGGCCGTAGACCTGACCACGTTCGATGCTGAACGAGAGATCTTCGACGGCGCTTACGCTGCCGAAGGTTTTCCAAAGTCCTTCGACTTCGACGACTGAATCAGTCATCATCGCCTGCTTCCAGTTGTAGGCATTCGACCGAGGGGCCGGGGAGGGGTCGTCGACCGCTGTCGGAGCTTACGTTGCCGGTTGCGCCGATCAGGTGCAGGTACATTCGACGCATGACAACGGGAGTGGGTCGACGCGGATCGGTGAGAACTCACGCTCGCTTGCTTGGGTCACTCGGTGTGATTGCACTTGGTGGTTTGCTCGCCGCAGCTCTCGCGCTTGCTGTGCGTCCATCCACTCACGACAGCGTCGCGACCGTCGACACAGCAGCCACTCAGCCGAATCTCTCGGCTTCCACGTCAACCTCTACGGCGTCAGTGCCGACCACCATGGCTCCGATGATTACCGCTACGCCGTTAGCGACAAACGACGGTAAGACCAGCGCGCAGCGTCAACTCGTCAGTGCGTTCGTAGTGAGCAACGCCGACCTGCAACCGAAGAGCATCGTGGCGTCTGGCAGTGGGCTCTTCTTCGCGCAGAACATGATGTATCGCCACAACATGATGGTGTTTGATCGTGCCGGCGCGCTGGTTGCCAAGATCGCCGACGACGTAGACCTCGCTGCGTTCGGCGTAGCGGGCGGGGTCAAAGCGCAAGGCGCCCCAGTGGAGGCGGTATTCACCCGCGATGGATCGTCGGTCTACGTGTCGAACTACAAGATGTATGGGCCGGGGTACAACCCGGTGGCCGACGACAGTTGTGGCCGCGGCCGTTGGGACGACAGCTACGTCTACAAGATCAACACCAAGACGTTCAGCATCGACAAGGTCATTCCCACCGGAGCCGTCCCGAAGTTCATGGCCATCACGCCCGACGGCGCGCTGTTGCTCGTGTCGGACTGGTGCGGCTTCGATCTCACCATCATCGATACGGCAACAGATATGCCGATCACGCGCCTGAACATCGGCAGCCATCCCCGTGGCATCGCGATCACCAAGGACTCGCGTGACGCGTACGTCTCTGTGATGGGCGAGAGCAAGATCGTCAAGGTTGACCTCGCCACGCGAGCGGTCGTTGGCGCGGTAGGTGATGCAGGATCGACACCTCGTCACCTGTTGTTGTCAACCGATGATCAGTTCCTCTACGTGTCGAACAATCATCAAAACTCGGTGCGCAAGATCGATCTCCGCGCTGGCCGCGAGGTGGGCATTGCCGCAACCGGAACCGAGCCTCGAACGATGGCCATGTCTGACGACGGCGAGAGCTTGTACGTGGTGAACTACCAAGACGGAACGGTCAGCAAGGTGCGCACGGCCGATATGAAAATCTTGCAGACCGAACCGTCTGGGGTGCATCCGGTTGGGGTTACCTACGATGCGCCAACACGCCAAGTCTGGGTCGCGAACTACACCGGATCGTTGCACGTCTTCATCGATAAGTAGCCCGTTTCGCAGTGCCTATACGTCCGCAGAGGCGTGAGATACATGTCATGGCCGAACGACCAACGCAGCCCCTCCATATTTGCCAGAATGGAGTTTCTTCTTCTGGGCTTGATCGTTGTTGAGCCTTCCCCTCCTCGAAGCTTGGAGTCATATGCGTTCACCCTTTTTCGTGCTGCCGGCCCGTCGTGTCGCCTCGTCGGCAGTGTTACTCGGGTTGCTTGTTGCCGGTTCCAGTTGCAGCAGCTCATCGGGCAGCGCAACGGCGGCGTCGGCTCCAGTGACAATCGCATTGGTCCCCACGTCAACCGTGCCGTCTGAAACTATTGCGCCTACAACGGTGGCCCCCACCACCACCACCGACCCGGGTCCGCCCGTGTATCCGCTGACGGGCATCCCTGTTGCCGACCCTGTCATCGCGGCGCGTCCAGCACTCGTGGTCAAGATCGACAACGCCGGCGGGGCACGTCCGCAAACCGGATTCAACGCCGCCGACATTGTGTTCGAAGAGATTGTGAACGCGCACATCACGCGCTTTGCGATGGTCTTCCAAAGCCGCGACAGCGATCCTGTTGGGCCGATCCGTTCGGGTCGCATACAAGACATCAACCTGTTCGGTTCATACAACCGTCCGCTGTTTGCGTGGAGTGGTGGCAACAAGACGGTGACCGCAGCGGTCGACGCGAGCGATCTTGTGAACCTTAGCCAACTTCGTGTTGGGGTGTACTTCCGCACTACCGACAAGCCTGTGCCACACAACTTGTACTCGCGTACCAGCGCGCTTTGGAAGAAAGCGCCGGCCGGTTCGCAACCCCCGGTGCGCCAGTTCTCGTACCGACGCGATGGCGATGCTGTTGCGGGTTCACCAAGTGCTGGTGTCGACGTGAAGCTTGACTCAATCAAGGTGAACTGGAAGTGGAACGCCGCTAAGGGACTGTATTTCCGCCAGATGGGCGGCAACGCTCACTTCGATGCAGCGGGCGGTCAGGTCACGACCAACAACGTGGTGGTGCTCGCGATGAACTACCTCCCAGGCATCTCCGATAGCCCCGATGCGCAGACCATCGGCACGGGCGAGGCATATGTGTTCACCGGAGGCAACTATGTACACGCAACGTGGACACGTACCGATCGCCTCTTGCCCTTCGTGCTCACCGCAGACGATGGCTCAGTGGTGGGCCTCACGCCCGGCCGGACGTTTGTTGAGCTGCCGCGGGTGGATCTGACGCAGCCGTTGCCCGCGCCGTAACGAGATCAGAGATCTTCGAGGCGCAGATGATGCGGAAACTCAAACACAGTGGCTGGCTGATTATTGCGGGCGAGCGAGTGATAGGTGCGGTGGGCAAACCACCATTGGTTTTCGAGGCGCACAAATTTGTCGTGGTACACGCCGTAGATCTGCGACCAGTGCCCGGCCGGAGTCTGTCGTAGCTCGGTCATGTACATGCGTGCCGATGCAGCATTGGGGTCACCATTGCTGCGCAGATGCACGCGGGTGCCGAGAATACCGAATTGAAAAAACTCGAATTGGGCTACCGAGCGTCCGATGAACTCGCCGATTTCGTCGGGTCCCTCAAGCCGCATGGTCGAGTCGCGTAGATCAAGTTCGAGCACCACGGTTGGCAGGAACAGGTCGGTCAACTCGCTCCACTGGCGACGTGACACGGTGTCGGCGTAGGCGTCTTGCAGCCGACGAATCTCGCTGTGATCGAGGGCATCGGCGAGGCGTTGATTGTCGTTCATCGTGCGGGTCCTCGTACGGCTCAGGAGCCAAAGAGATGACGACCAATCGGTTGACCTGCGGCTCAGGCGAGATCATAGGTGATGAGGTCAACTCAAGCGTCTGTGGGGTGCGCTGTCAGCAACGCTGCGTGGTTGAGTTACTGCGTCACGGAAGCGTCGGAATTGTGGACATAACCGCAGGTAGAGCTTTGTTTAGAGTTGGTCAAGATCCCTACCAGTGGTGAATAAGTCGTGTGTATGATCGCCGGGTCCTCGTCGTTCTTGGCTGTTTTACGCTTGCCCGAGTCGCCCTTTGCAACGGCAGTGTTGAGCGCCAGACGACGATGACAAACCAATCGCCCCCACCCCCCGACAGACCGAAGACACGCTGATGACACGTTTCATGTGGAGTGCGCAGACAACGACACATATGTCGTTCTGCCGCGCCGCTCAACCGTGCTCATGGGCGGCGGCTGAGTGGCTATGAACGTTCCCGGCCTGGGCAAGGCCACAAGGTTCTGGCGATGGTTGCGCCGCAGCCTCGCGCTCGTGATCGCCAGCGTGTCAGCCATCATCATTGGCTATGCCGTTGGCGTGTTTGTGTCGAGCATCAACGACTCAAACTCATCGGCTCCACCACCCGCGGTTGACCCCACCGTCGACCCGGCCAGCCTTCCCACGCGCTCATCGTTTCCGTGGCTCGCCATCGGCATTCCCCTTGCGGTCGTCGTGCTGATCTACTTGTTCCGTAAGCGTCGCCCTGTGCGTTGGCTGCTGCACCGCGCCAAGGCAGCGGCCGAGACATACTCACTGCCTATTGGCGATGAACTCACGGCGCCGTTCGTTGCGCGTTCCGCGACCCCCGTTGCGACTGTGCCGGCTGCTGTTGCAACAGCGGCACCCGAGCCGGCGGTGCTGGCGCCAGCTGCTGTCGAGACAGTCAGCGACGACGACGCTCTCATCAGCGTGCTCACCTTCCGCCACGACTCTGCGGTCGGCGGTTCGCCGCAGCGGAAGATGTCGGTGGTTCGTGGACTCAGGGCAAGCATCAACGCGCTCGCCGAGGCCACTGGAAGCAGCGATCAGTCGTCGCCAGCCCGACCGATCATCGATGTTGTGTCTGTGTTTGCCGTCGATCAAAAGCGACTCACTCGGGCATACGACGCCAGCATCGATCTTGGCCGGTGGATCGAGACGCAGTGCGGGTTGCGCCTTCTTGCCGCAAACGGCCGACCAGCTCGGGTGCCTCAGTTGCCGACGCCTGATAGCGAAGCGACTGATCCGTTTCAGAGCGTCTTTTTTGGTGCGGCGAATACCGGCATTGAGATGGGTGGGCTGATTCCGCTGGCGGTGTATGCGCGGGTCGACGTAACCGTGGCGACGCCTGAGGTGGTTCCGGCTGCGAGCGATTTCGCTGCGCCCAAACCAGCAACGGCGGCAGCGGCGTTTCCGCCGCCCACTCCAAAGGTTGTGCAGCCCGTCGTCGCCATGGAGCCCGTTATTCGCGTCGTTGAGCCCGTTGTTGTTGAGCCCGTTGTTGTTCAGCCCGTTGTTGTTCAGCCCGCTGTCGTACCCGTTGCTGAGCCTGCGGCGGCGGTGGTTGTCGACAATCGCAGGATCGACACATTGTTCGATATGTTCAACGAATTGTTGGCCATCGGGGGCTCCACCGAGTCCGACGACTCTCACCTGGTTTCCTAAAACCAGAGCCCTATGGGCGTGGCCGCGCTGGGTTGGGTGCGGCGAGGACTTCGTCCCAGTCAAGAGACGATTCGGCCTCAATCGACGCCACTCCGCCGCGTAGACCAAACAGTCGCTTTGTGCGTACGAGCCAGATGATCAACGCAATGTTGACGATGAGCGCGCCCACCCGAAAGAGAGTGACGCGGTTCAAGAGCTCGTGGATTTCGAGCGGTAGGAAACCAGTGGTGGCAACCACGGTGAGGTATTCGGCCCAGCGACGTTCGCGCCATAGCCCGATGGCTTCGGTCCATTCAATGACCGCGTAGACCACCGCAAGCAGTAACAGCAAGCGCAGCGTCCCGGGTTGCAGGTCGAATAGGTGCTGCGCCTGGCGTGCTAACCAACCACGGCTCGCTTGTTGGCCAGTGTCGTTGAGTGGGCCTGAGAGCAATGTGACCATGCGATCAGCCCATTGGTGAACGCGATGGAGATTCGTCTCGAGCAGAATCAGTGCAACCGAGAGCAGCGAGAACACGAGCGCATGTGTTCCTTTGTTGATCGCGATGAGTTTCATCACGATGGCATCGTGGAGTGGCTTACCGCGTCGAGGCTTGTCGATCTCATCGAGGGCGGGCAGAGCGGCCCAGCGCGCTGTGGCTGGGTCGGGTGCGGGATGCTCGATCCACGTGTCGCACCGGAGGCAACGAGCGAGACGGCGGCCGTCGCTGAGGGTTGCCCCCAGTTGGGAGTCGTTCGGGCCCACGGAAGCGGCATCGGCCGCCGGAGTCGCGTGGCCGCGGAGAGAGCACACCCACGTTTCGGGGTGCCAGTGTTTTGGCCAGAGGCGCATCGCCAGACGCTACAACGCTCAGCGTCGCTATTGTCGGGACTATGGATGTGCCAGTCATCGATCTGCAGCGCTGGTTTGATGGTCACAATGTTGAGGTCGCCGAGGCCGTGGATCAGGCGTGCCGTGCAGTGGGATTCATGCAGGTTGTCGGCCACGGCATAGAGCCCGATGTCATCGACGCGATGCTCACTGCGGCCGACGAGTTCTTCTCGCTTCCGCTGACCGAAAAGCTTGCTGCCGTTCCGTCACATCCGGGAGTCAATCGGGGCTACGCGGCAATGGGCACCGAGGCGTTGGCCTACAGCCTTGGTGTGCCGTCGGCTCGCCCCGATCTGTTCGAGGCGTTCAATATTGGGCCTGACGACGTCGATCGCTCCGACCCGTTTTACGCCAAGGACCCGTACGCGTTTTTTGCTGAGAACGTATGGCCAGATGCCCCGGCCCGCTTGCGGCCGGCTCTGAACGCATATTTCGAGCAGGCCAATCGGGTGGCGTTGCAGTTGACCGAAATCTTTGCCGTTGCGCTCGGTCTCGAACCTGGATGGCTGACCCCATTCGTTGATCGATCTACAGCCACTATGCGCGTGAACCATTACGAGCGACGGCCCGAAGATGCGCCCCCCGATTCCGAGCAGATGCGGATGGGCGCGCACACCGACTACGGCATCGTCACCGTGCTCTACGCCGACCCTGTGCCAGGCCTGCAAATTGTTGGTGCCGATCGACAGTGGCACGATGTCGTGCCGGTCGCGGGCGCGCTGTTGGTGAACCTCGGTGACCTCACCGCGCAATGGACAAATGATCGTTGGAGATCCACGCTGCATCGAGTGGTGCCGCCACCCGCCGATGACTCTGGCTCTGCCTTGCGGCGATCGGTCGCGTTCTTCCTCGACGGCAACTACGACGCCACGATCGAGTGTCTTGCAACGTGCAGTTCGCCCGACAACCCGCCGCGTTATTCGCCAACGACTGCGGGCGAGCACTTGATGGCCAAGCTGCTCGGTCCGCGAACCTTGACCACAAGCGCTGCTACCGACACCGTTGGCGATCGGCTCGACACGTTGTAACCCGTTCGGGAGCGGGCCGGGTGTTCGCTAAGGTGCCTCATGACTTCAACGAAGAATGTCGAAACGGTTGAGCGTTTTATCCCGGCCCCACCAACGGCGATTTTCGATCTGCTCGCCGATCCATCACGTCATCGTGACATCGATGGCTCTGGCACCGTGGGCGAGCGCACGGCGGGCTCCGAGCGCATGGCCTTGGGATCACGCTTTCGAGTGAACATGAAGTTTGGCGTGGCCTATTCGATGGAGAGCACCATCATCGAGTTCGTCACCGATCGGCGCATTGCTTGGCAATCACGCTCACCGAACAAGGTGATTTCGTCGTTCGGCGGTGGTCGCATCTGGCGCTACGAACTCGAGCCCGTTGATGGCGGAACCCTGGTTCGCGAGAGCTGGGACATTAGCCAAGAGCGCGGCGCTCGGGTGCTCGTGCGCCGCCTTCGCAAGTCCACTCGCGAAGCGATGATCAAGACGCTCGCTCGCATTGAGGAAATCGTCGCGGGCTGATTTTCTGAGCGCGCTCACGACGAAACGAGAGGTCGTCTCAATCAGTGGTGGCGGCGACGAGTTGTTGTTATTCTTTGGCCATGACCGAAAGCCTCTACCTGTCGGGCAATTACGCACCTGTGGCCGACGAGATCACTGCGGTTGACCTGCCAATCATTGGTCAACTGCCCGCCGAACTCAACGGCCGCTATC
>Ga0194048_10001160_pt1 | contig 13106 bp, 13 predicted proteins | sample JunL225m_MetaG_FD_161685 | JGI IMG/M metagenome (GOLD analysis project Ga0194048, IMG submission 161685) | Anoxic zone freshwater microbial communities from boreal shield lake in IISD Experimental Lakes Area, Ontario, Canada - Jun2016-L222-5m | ecosystem: Environmental > Aquatic > Freshwater >...
ATATATTGTCCGGGATCACACGTATATGTCGATTGTAGTTATGGCGAACATAGAGGTCAGTGGCTTGTAATGTATATTGGTCAGCCATGCTGGGCACGCGAATCAACCAGGGAACTCGCACTGATCTTGGTAGGTGAAAGTCCGTGGGATAGCCCAGACGAAACTCTAGTATGGCCGGATCAGACTGGCCCGCTAGCTGAGTGAATTGTCGTATATCCATCTGATGGGCAAATGAGTGTGAGTCCTGAGCATACATCCAGTGTTGGTGCATTGGCACGCCAGTGATATCGAGACAGATCTGAGTATCCAGATCCCAGCGATTCTGCACCAGTACCACAGGCCAGCGAGCCACCAGGTCCAGCAGATCACGTAACTCAGGCACTTGTCTGAGTTCAATGACGGGATCTGCATCACACAACATCTGTATCTGGATGCTGGTTAACCAATTCTTCAGATAGTTTCTGGCTCGGTGATCAAACTCAACCGCATAATCAGCCAATGCCAGCACAGTCTGCAACGGTGGCAGATCCTGTGCTATTATCTGATCCAGTATGGGCACCAGTGTATCTGATGCATGTGAGTGTTGCCAGCCACCGTTGAGATAAGTGATCACAGGTTGCAGAACCTGGTCAGTACTCAGGCCATGCCGGTGTTCCTTGCTGCATTGCCAGCGCGTATTTCTTGCCAGCAGTTGCTGAATCAGCTTGCGACCTTGTGGTCCATTGTGGATGCGCCAGCAGAAGTCAGCTGGTATCCATTCAACAAGGTCATACATACTGGGGTGGTCAGATACTTCTCTGAGACGATGCACCGTGGGGCCATGATAGGGGAATTTCACAATCCACTGATCAGCATCCAGTATTATGGTCCATGCCGTCACTGGCTCATAGTACCGCACCAGAGTACTCCACCTGGGAGTACTTAGATCCTGCACTGGCCAATTCTGCTGTTGAAGCAGCAAAAGATATTTGCTTACTAGACTCTGAATCAACGTCTGCTGGCGTTGGGTGATATCACTGCCACTTAGCCAAATACGCCGCCTGAGGTCATGAAGTTTGATGAGGTCTTTTTTGTCCACGACACTGCGGCACTTGGGGTTAGTGACCAAGAAATCAACCGTTTGTTCCATTGATACCGACAAATATAGATCCCCTAATAGTAGTATAGCATTGTTCTGTTTCTGATGTCAAAGCAGCAGTCCCTGACCTACTTCATCAGGGTAACTTCTGCCGTCCTTTTCCATGTCAGCGGCATGATTTTCTTCAGATCAGCAATCTTAATGATCAACCGCAAGCTGATCTCACGCATACGATCAGCATTGGTCTTCACAAACTGTACCAGTTCTTTCTGATCAACTTCACTGAAGCCGTACTCATTCAACATACCAGCATCAATCACCTGCTCAATGCGCAGGATCTTGTCACGGCGTGAATTAACCGACAGGTCAATAAAGTGGCAACGGCTCTGCAGGGCGGCCAAATGATCTTGCAATTTGCTGCTCCGGATGTGAGCAAAGTCCAAGTTGGTGATAAAGATCACCGAACCCTTGAAGTCGAAGCTGTCCGGCACGCCTTCACGACGCAACATATGACTGTCAGCATTCCAGCAGATCCTGCGTTTCTTACCACTGTCCAATGCGGCTTTAAGGATGTTCAAGCTGAGATCGTCATAAAACAACATGTCGCAATCATCAAACACCAACACGTGACCCGGGTCACTGTGTTTATACAAGGTCGCATACAATCCCAGCGGAGTAAGGGCGCCTTTGATCACTTCATATTTGGGAGCACGACCCGCGATGTCCTGAAACAAGTTGGCCTGCTCCAGCTGGGTGGTGACACCATAGCTCTTGCCCACGCCCGGAGGGCCCTGAACGATCATTGCGCGGATGTCGCCGGCGATGGTTGCACGGGTCATTTCATCCAGGATCTCAAAGCGGGCGCCAATGCGGGCCATGATTTCTTCGTCCGTCTCGGTCACCGCCGGCTCAGCTGCCACAAACTCGTACTCATCAGCTGCAGGACCAGTGCTCAGCACATCAAAGTCACCAGCGTTGAGCTTAACACGAACCTTGCCTTTACCCCAGTTCTTACCGTCCACTACAATGTAGCCATTTTCACTGCAATCTTCAAACATCGTGAACAGCTTGTTCGCCACCGTCTCGTCTTTGTACTGTCCACGGATTACTCGAACTTGAAGTTTCATTGCCATTGTGTATTGTGTCCTCGGTGTGGTGTGGTGTGTATTTCTGCTACTCCATAAGTATAGCAAACGGTCTATACCGCGTCAACTAAAAGATTGGCCAGTGTTTTCAACAAGTTACGCCAAAATCGCATACCAGTGGTTAAGCTGCCCAGGGGACTTGTATACAAAAGAAGGGGATCGTGGGTCCAGCGGAGTGGTATCAGTACGAGTTTTGAGGGTCAGTCCGGATTCCACAACTTCAACCATGATCGCGTGACGCGGGATTAGGGCAGCGTGTTCTGCAAAATTGGTCATCAAATCCTCAACAAATTGCTCAGCAGTGTATCCAGGCACAATCGTAGACCGTAACCGGGTTAATGCGGCAGAAGGGACATAATGGTCTGAACCTGCGGGGCGCGGGCTGGGCGTATAAGGCGTATAATCCTCGGGAACTGCATATTTGGCCTTGCGTATCACAACCTGTCCAGCCTTGTTATAACCCAAGCTGACATTGGGACTGTTGAACCCCATCGCTTCTTTTACTAGCATAGTTGTCAATTCTAGATCGTTAGTTGTCATTGTGTCCTCGGTGTAGTGTGTATTTCTGCTACTCCATAAGTATAGCAAACGGTCTACTCAGTGTCTACCAAATACGGTGAAAAAAGTTTAAGAATCTAAATGCTTTGCTATCAACAACTTAGCTAACCTGTTGATTTTGTTGAGTTTATCTGAGCAGGAACTGGGCGAATTCACTGTGTCACAGTACAATCTCAGCTCTGTGACAGCTCTAGAAACGCCCAGGAACGCATTCACCACTGAGTTGGGGTATCAGTACCCCATACTGGGGTTTTCAACACGCGACAGAGCTGGATTTCGCTAAGTTGTTGATTCCATTGATGTTGCTAAGTTGTTGATTCCGTTGAGTTTAGCAAACCTTGCGATTGCTCAAGCGAGCCGGGTTCTGTTCCCGTACACTGCGACCCGATTTGCGATTGATCAGCACTGCTGTCACGGACTCATAAAGAAAGTCAAAATCTGCTTGAGTACCGCCCTCCGTCCAACCCGTGAAGTTGGTCATGCTGAAAAACATATCGTCGTCCTCGACGAACGTAGAGTCAAAGTCAGTGAAGTAGAAATGTTTGGTTTTCCCTTCGCAAGGATTGCCTTTTTTCCACTCAACACCGCGGCCAGCCTCGGTAATTTTCATGCTATAACCATTGGCTGTCAACAGCGTATCCATCTTGGTCACAAACTGCTGGGTCACGGGACGAAAGTTTTTTAAGTTGGCCATTGTGTAGTGTGTCCTTTGTGTAGTGTGTATTTCTGCTACTCCATAAGTATAGCAAACGGCTATCGCGCAGTCAACCAAATGTTTTGCCAGTGTTTTCAACAACTTAGCTAACCTGTTGATTCTACACGGGCAGTATCAGAGGCCGAAAAATTTGTTCAAATTCTTAGCTAACCGCGCAGGATCGTTGGCAAAAAATTTCTTGAACTCAGCTACCTGCTCGCCCTGCGTCTGTGCCAGTACAAGGCTCAGAGGCATACTGAGCATTGCTGGGCCGTGCATCTTAACCGAGACAGCGTTGGAATCAAATTTAAGCATTGATTGTCCTTGGTGTGTATTTGTGTATTTCTGCTACTCCATAAGTATAGCAAACGGTCTATCCCGCGTCAACCAACTGATTGCCCAGTGTTTTCAACATCACACAGAAAGCGATTAGCCTGATTTGGGGTGATCTGCCCAGATAAAGTCATCCACATCAACTGGTCTGCTGTGACCTTGGTTTCCCTGAACCAAGCAACACTGAAATCTGCACCAGTGAGGAGAGCATCAGTGAGGTCTGCACCAGTGAGGTAAGCACCACCGAGGAGAGCATCAGTGAGGTCTGCACCAGTGAGGTTGGCATAGACGAGGTAAGCACGCCTGAGGTCAGCACGCCTGAGGTCAGCACATCTGAGGTTGGCATAGACGAGGTCAGCATTGCTGAGATCTGCACCTCTGAGGTCAGCACCTGGCGTGATGATGTATCCATGGACCATAAAAGCTATTTTTCACCCAGCAGAAACTGGTTGCTGATGGCTTTGAAGCTGATGCTGGGGTCAGTGATACACTTGTAAACCAGTCCCTCACGGATACGCGCAGGGTTTAGATTGCTAGCGCCTTCTGTCCGTGCCATCAGCTGATCCACAGTGGCCGCGCGATCTAGGCAAACTCCCTGTGAAATAATAGGGCAGTGCAATACACCCAGATCCCAGCATAACAGCCCACGATCATAACTGTTGAGATACTGCTGAGCGTCAATATCCCAGACGTCAAACAGACGGAACTCAGGCTGAGTCAGCTGGTAATAATTTCCCCGAATACCCCGACCAATCAGCTCGCCCTGTAGCGCAAGGTTTCGCCCCAGTGCTGTGAGCTTGGCTGGCAGATCCAGCTTACGAGCCATGTCCCACATTCTACCACTAGCACTGCTGAGTTCCCAGTTTCGTGTGCAAACACCCACATGAGCCTGATTGCGAAACACCGTCATGCTCATGCCGTCCAGCTTCTCAGTGATTTCCCACTGCATTTCTGTCTGACTCCACACAGCCAGATCGGCTGTGAGATTCTGAATGCGTTCCTGATCAGTATGTGGGATAACAGAAGGCATACCTCCCACCACTATGTCACTGAGCTCACTGGGAATAACAGGTTCCCATATGGTCACCCCCAGCAGTTCAGTGACATCATCGCCCAGCTGACTGGTTGCCAGTTCAGACAGCAAAGGCAGCACTAGCCCTTGACTGATTTGGCCGCGCAGACGCATGGTTTTCAGCCTAAAGCCCTGGCATTTTCCATTATTGACATAACTGCTTTTCCGCAGGAATTCAAATTCTTGCCGTTCTGGCAGTACACTGTCAATCTCAAAGTAAACACAAAGATCGCCCAGAGCAAACTCGCCCCGCTTGGAAACTACTCGCCAGCCGTCTACCGTGACGCATTCGATAGCGTCGGCATTGGGTATTGCTGTGATGGCCGCCACTTGGCGGATTGTTGCAAGTTTTCGCATTGGTTTCCTTTGTGGCCGTGCATTTTCTCCACTTAACTATGATAGCAACTGGGGTGGCCAGTGTCAACCACTGATTTATGTCAGTACATTGTTGTCGCCAGCACCAGAAACGAGGGAACTCGAAACCGATCGAACTTATTATAGCTGTCACGTTGTGGGTTATAGTTCAGTCGTAGTCGAGTGTCATGTGATCGCTTGCCAAAGCATGAAGTCGCAAAATTATGCACATGTTCGGCAGGAATATACATATAATCAGTACGGTCTTCCACACTGTTGTAGATGACAATTCTGAGACTACCTATTTTGGTGTTGATCCCCTGGACTTCACCCCTAATAGCGCCAGTGGGATATCGAGAAACAGTTACAGTTTTACTATCACTATTGTCAGAGAAATCAGAGACAGCCCCAGTCACGCCCACCAAAGTGTATTGGCCGTCACTAGCGTAAGCTAGACATTGTTCTATCAATAAAGTGATATTGAACATCTCAGGGTTTTCCAGAGCATCCTTGATTCTGGTGGGTTTATCAACGAAATAAGGATGATACTTGACAATCACGTCTCGCAACAATGCGTGCTCTTTACTCATATCCTGAGTTTAGCAAACGGCTGGCGAGTAGTCAACCAGAAAAAACAGGGCCCAGTGACCGAAGTCAGTCTGGGCCCATTACGCTGCCAACGTAAACTCTAAATTGATGCGTCGTCCATCCCAGCAACCCTCAGCTTTACGATATTGCTCAGCGTCCAGTTCTTGGCATCCAGTGCTTTGATCACACCCAGATACTGATTGCGCATCAGAGCCACTTCATTGATCAGACACTCGTAATCAATGACTTCCTGTTCACCATCAGCATATTTCTCAGCATCACGACTGCTGAGTGCTTTGCTGTACTTCTCCAGATAAGCCTGGAAATGCTTACGGCGAATCTTTCTCAGCTGAATATTAAGATAGTTCAGCACGGCTTCAATTTCCTGAAGTTGAGCAAACCTTTGCTCAGTAACCCCAGGCAGTGCCGCCAGATGCCGTTCAATATTGCCTTTGATGATGGTTTCTACTCTGGACTGGGCCAGTTCTGTGCGAAAGTGATCCAGAAAATCCGGCAGTAACCCTAGATCCTGTGTGACTCGAGTATACCACATGGGTTAGTAGCGAGTGTCTTGATATTCATCATCGTCGGCCTGTTCGAAAACTTCTTCCTCTTGGGCTTCCAGGGTCAGTACATCATCGATATGGTGATCCACTTCAGCCAGCTGAGCAAAGTCTTCATCAGTGAAATCCAATCGGCGCAATGCCACCACAAACTGTTCAGCAGCGGCCTCGCGGTCCCTGGAGGGAATATACTCCACCAGGTTTTTCCAAATATCAGCGGCTATGTCTACATTTTCAATCTGCATTGGTGTCTTCTACCTCTGTGGCTTTGGAAGTATTTAATCTGGCAGGGTTAGCTTTGAGATCTTGTATAATGGTTTCCCACACACTGTTCTCATTGGTTTCAAACACTCTGCGGAACGCTTTGATTTCTGAGCCGTCACTGAGTTTATAGATCAATCGGTTGCCATCTTTGGTCAGTAACCCAATCTTTTCCAATAGGTCAGTCATACCACTATGCGGACTCATACCAGTGTCATAGGGGATCTTGATCTGCACTGATTCAAACGGTTTAGCATAGCGTGTTTTCATAATCTTACAAGCAGCACGAATACCCAGAACATCTGATACTTTGTTGCCGTCAGCATCTTCTTTGAGTTTCAGTTTGCGCATGGCCACCACAATGCTGCTGGCGTAGATAAAACCTTGGCCGCCTGAGATCTTGTCATCAGGGTCAAACATGTCCTGTGACGCATAGGTGTGATTGGTGGCTACCAATCCCACATTGTGGCTGCCAAACATATTCACACAGTTGCGTACCAAGCTGGTCAGTGCCTTGGGCTTGCGACCCATGTCACCCTTCATATCGCCCTTGTCAAACTGATCCACGTCAGTGGGAGTCAGCATCATGCCCAGGCTGTCGATCACAAACAACACCTTGGGCTTGTCTTCGCCCTCAGGGATAGTTTTGTAATCCTTCATAAACATGCTGATGGTCTTGGCCACATCGTCAATCATGCTGATATTCAGCTTCAGCAGTTTGCTTTCACTGGTGTCCACGCCCAGTCGCTGTAGCCAGGCTTCGTCCAGAGCATTTTCAGTGTCTACCAGCACAACGAAAATACCCTGTGCTTGAGCGTGCTTTATAATGTTTCCTGAACAAATAAATGACTTGCCGCTGTTGTGGCTAGAAATGTTATCACCATAATATCTATGATTCTCGTGATCAACGGTGAAATCATAGCATTCAGCCGGAGCAAGATCTGCGATGGCCACAACCTCGGAATCGCCATGCTGTGTAATCAATACATCGCCACTGACTAGAGAACCCGCAGGAGCCCAGGTCAAATCGTGTCGTTGAACTAAATGATTCACTGCACACTCTGTCACACATCCGTTTTTCAACTCAATCCCCACCATGGGTAATACGCCTTTGTCAAACCACTGGGAAATCGGGACGAAGCCATCAGCTGAATCTACTTCAATGTTGAACTTTCCGGAATGATACAACTCTTTTAATTCTTTAACCGTTACTTGTTTAGTTTCCAGTGGAGACAGTCTAATTGTTACCTTGGCTGTGCTGGGTAAACAACCTGATTCGCCAGCAAACACAGTTACTTTGCCCAGCGGAATACCCCAGTCAAAGTTACCACTGATGCGATAGTTTAATGCCCAATTACCAGTGCTGATCCAGTCGGTGGGATCATTAAAGCCAAAGCCCATGCCGTCAATACTTTTTGTGAGCTCTTTACGAAATTTAGTGATGTCGAAAGGTTTTCCCATATAATTTACCTTGTACTCTGAGATTTTAGAATAGAAAAAAGTCACGCCCAGGCGAACCCAAGCGTGACTTCCTCCGAGTGATTAGGCTTTCTGACGATTTCTGATCATGGCCAGAATATCTTCAGCTTTTTGGCTCTTGACTGCTGGTGCAGCCACCGCGGGCTTGGTGACGTCAAACGGCGGAGTATCGTCGTCATCAGCTTCTGCAGATGGTGCAGTAACCGTGCGAGTAGTTACCGCAGGTGCATCATCAGCATCAGCTGCTGGTGCTGCATTTCCCCAGTTACCAGTCAATCCTGCAGGCTTGTAATACTGTGCCCAACGAGCTGGATCATACGGCTGTCCATCCACACTGGCTTCAAACATTTCTTTGATGACCTTGAGCTCCACCGCAGTGGGTTTCTTGGGCATAAAGTCAGTGAGATTAAACAAACTGTGCTTATCAACAGCGTCACGCTCGATCTGAGTCAGTGCGCTTTCCTTACGAGCCCACTTGCTGGTGCCGTAGTCAGCATAACCGCCCTTGGCAGTCTTGGTGATACGGAAATCCAGTCCACGATTGTAATCCGTGGGCAGTTCTTCCAGTTCAGGATCCATCAACGCACCCTTGACCAGGTTAAACAACTGCGGACTCAGGATAAACCTACGAACGGGATTTTCTGGTGCGCCGTCTTTTTCTGCGGGATTTTCACGCACAAAGCCCTGTAACAGGTAGCTGCGTTTCTTCCAGTACTTACGACCCAGTTCTTCCAGGCTGGCGTCTTTAAACCAGGGACGAACTTCAGTCAGTACTGGACAAGTATCGCCCCACATTTCCACACAGGGAACCTGTACACTGACCTGCTTGTTTTCGCCACCCTTGACGCCGCTGAAAGGCAGGCGAATCATCGCTCGTTCTACCCAGAAGAATGTGTTTTTGTCGTTGCCGTCGGGAAGGAATCGGATTAAACAACTTTCACCTTCCTGGATGTTCCAGTGCGGATAAATGCTCTTGTCCATGTTGGACCCGCCGGTGTTGCGTGTTTCTTGACTCTGAAGTCGTGCTCGAATTTCTGCTAGTGATGCCATTTTGTAGTTTTCCTTGTATGTCCCCCACTCACTCCCGAGTGGGTTATCTCTGCTTAGTATATGAGATGGTCTCAATTACTATACTATTAAGTATAGCAGAGTATTTAGCATGGATCAAGGAAAATGGAGGATTTATTTAGGATTTATTGCCAGAAATTTTCAGGGCATGTGGCTGCTGATATCTGAGTCTTGCTGGGCATGTGACATCCACATTTAGTACATCTGGGTTCAGCAAAGAATTCACAGACCTGGCAGATATTAAACCGATAAGCTGTGACTTCAGGTGTGGCCATGACTGGACGATTGTGTATTACGTCCTGAGCCACGGCCACCGCCTGAGCAGCCAAGTTCTTTAACATGTGAGTCACAGTGGGTAACTGTGGAGTTGGATCAGCCATATTGAGTTATTTGCGGATTCCACTTAGATGTAGGATACGAGCCAGGCTTTCGGAAACATCTTTGTCACCAGTAACTGAATACTGTTCGTCGTCCACGTTGAAGCTGTTCTTGCCAGCTTTGATGGCCTGTACCCGAGCGCCGGTAAATTTATTACCTTCTTCCATGTCGTCTTCAGCGAGACCATGATCATAGCTTTCACGATCGTCCACTGTGGTGGCTTCCTGACCGGGTGAAGACACATCCCGCAGCAAATCGTCAGCTTTGTCGCCACCCAGCATTTCGTGTAGATCCTGCTCAGCACCGCCATTTTCTGAATAATAGAACTGGGCATCAGGATGAGCTTGCTTGATTTGTTCAATTTTATGACCCAGCGCGTCATCACCCAGCTTAGCAGGGTTCAGGTTGATTTTAGTTTCTTTACCATTGCCAGACACCACACGCAGTGTGGCCTCAGTGGGAGCTTCTAACATGGGAGCAAAGGTAGTACCAGCTGGCATCTTGGCGCCGCCAGATACCAGTCCAGCAATCTTTTTCTTAGCGTCAGGATCCTTGGGATCATAACTGATCACTGGCTTATTTTTAGCACTCATCTGCACTTTAAGCGGATCCGCTTTCTGAGCCTGTGGTGTAAGCGGATCCGCTTTCTGAGCCTGTGGTGTAAGCGGGTCCGTGGTCTGAGCCTGTGGTGTATTCATACCCAGTGCTTTCTGTATGGGGGCCAATTTGGCGTTGGGTTTGGCGTTGGGTTTGGTGTCCAGGGTATTGTCATCCAGTTCACTCACTATGCGATTTGCCCAACTTTCAAACTCATCGGTTTCCTGTAGTCTTGTCATCTGATATGCTCTCCATGCATAGGGCAAACTGTTGTCCAGCTGCTCGTCATACTGATTTCTGATAAAGTGATGCTTAACTGACTGATCGTATTCCACCACTGGAGTCTGATCCAGGCTCTCAGCATGCCGGGCATAGCCACGTTCACCACTAACACGGGTGAGCAAAGTCCGTACCTCAGTTAAGCGTTGTGACGCTGAGGTAATCATGTCCAGTGCCACTGTGTCTTCAAATGTTCTGTTGCGAGTGCGTCGCATAAATCTACCCAGCTGAGCTGCTTCCTCTGCCAGATTGCTGATGCTCTGACCACGCTGATCATAGGGGTTGCCACCCTCGTTGACATGGCGCGCCATAGCACGGGCACCACGCAGATTGTTGAATGGCATCAGGAACCGCTCGCCTGAATTGTTTTCCACATAGATTCTGTGAATTCTGCGTGTTCTGGCACCACGCACATCATCATTGATGATGTCGGTATGCTTCACGATCAATCGGGCATTCTCCAGTGTCTGCACACTGGTCTTTACTGTGCCAGTCAGTGCTGAGAACTTGCTTTCAGCAATGGCGTTGCCATGTTCACCGCGTTTACCAGCCTGCACACTCACATCACGAATTTCAAATCCCATGAGATTGCTTTGTGCCCACTGTTTAAGTTCAGTGGTCAGCTTGTTGAGACTGTCTGATACCTCAGATCCCTGATCCTGGGTAAGTGAATGGTCAAATGATACTTTGACGCTGTCACGATTCTGACTGGGTTGTTCAGTATGATCCACCAGACTGATCACCACTGGCTCGCTGCCATCAGATTCCGGATCCAGATTGATCACATAAGTGGTAATCTGGGTCTTCTCGCTGGTGTCGTTGCCATCAGCATCCAGTGTTTTTTCCAGTCCAGCGTTGAATCTTGCCATCACCCAATCATTGAGATCGGCACATATAGTTTCATGAATCTTATTATCCGGCATAGTGTTATTTATGTTCCAACATGAAATTTAGAATACCGCAATAAAGGGCATGGGTTCCAACATCTCTTCACCGCGGTCAGTCACATACTGATCCAGATCTGGATGATAGGTTTTCACTGTCTGCATCATTCTAATAATCAGCACCAGTGCCATCACCAGATCATCTGTTTCGCCGCTCTTGGCTGCAAATCCAGCACCACTGCTGATGAAGTTCTTAAGCTCACTCACTAGATTCACACTGTTCAGCACCATACGATCTGACTCTATTAGGCTCTTGAGCTTGCTGCAAGCAGCCAGTTTGGTTTTATTGGTGGTGGTGAATCCTTTGCGATACCTGCGAGTGGTGCCAGTTTTGGCTGGTTCGCTGAGAAATGTGCCAGCAATGTTTTCCTCGCCAATTTCACTGATGCTGACCAGGGCTGCTTCGCCCAGGGTGTTGTTTTCCAGACTGTAGTACACACTTTCATTGCCCACAACGTCAGCCAAGTAGCGGGTGATTTCTCTCAGTACTGAAATCTGTTTCTGCACTGGTGTACGGTTGTGCTGCCACTCAGCCACCTGGGTCATGCTGGGTGACTCAAATACCTGTATAGCTGCATAGTCACCACCTGTACCCAGACTGGGATCCAGTGCCACCAGATACACACAGTTCTTCTCAGGTTCTTTATACCACCTGACTTGCCCTTGCTGGCGACTGGGCTCACGACCAGCCAGGGCAACTAATTTCATACTGTTGACCAGCGTTTCATCATTGATGATAAACCGACAATTGTGCTCACGTTCAAATCTCTCATTGCCGATTCTGCTGCGTTCACTGATTTCCCATGCAGCATCACGATCTGGATGATCGTGCCATAATGCAGAAAATGCTTTGAATCCATTTTGTCCAAGCTCAGTGGTGTTACCATATTCATCAATATTCCGTGTCGCAGCTTTCCAGATGTGAGCAAACTGATCTTCATCACTGTTGGGAGTACTGGTTAGTATGGCCTTACCGCCAGTACTCAGCGTGGGACTTATACTTGTCCAAAATTCTCGAGCAATACTGGGGCGTACATATGAAAATTCATCTGAATACAACAAACTGATACTCATACCTCGACCAGTGGTTTCAGTTGTGGTCTGTGCCACTATGCGACTGCCGTTTTCAAATTCAATGCTGCCTTTGTTGTAGCTGGTTACTCCTGCCCTGATATAATCAGGACAAGATTCGTAGGCATATCTAACTCGTTGCATGATTTCCTGAGCGCCAGTGTACTTGTGGGCTGCCACTAAAATAGTACTGTCAGGAATAAACATAGCGTACCACAATAAATACCCTGCCGCAGTGGTGGTTTTCCCCAACTGCCTACCCAGCATTGCACACACAAATCGATAATTATGATAAGCTGATAGTAACCCAACTTGGTAGTGATATGGTGAATATTTAATTCGCCCCAGCACGGGATGTTGAATATAAAAAAAATTAGAACAAAAATATTCAGGACCAGTATTGTGATCAGCACACTGAACTATTTCACCAATCTGATGCTCAGTCCAGGATAGTTGCTGGTGTGGTTTCTTGATCAGCGATACATCTAATACTTTACTCATATCAGTTACTTATAGACAAAGCTGTGCTATACTAAGTATTATTGGTGATCATACATGAGCGAAACTCTTATCCTTACTCCCAACTACGAGCCCGCGGATTTTCTACCGCTGAGCATAGTGGATTGGCAAGACTGTATTCGCCT
>Ga0194048_10001163_pt1 | contig 13102 bp, 6 predicted proteins | sample JunL225m_MetaG_FD_161685 | JGI IMG/M metagenome (GOLD analysis project Ga0194048, IMG submission 161685) | Anoxic zone freshwater microbial communities from boreal shield lake in IISD Experimental Lakes Area, Ontario, Canada - Jun2016-L222-5m | ecosystem: Environmental > Aquatic > Freshwater >...
CCGCGACCCATTACTATAGTACCACCGGTCAACGAATACGATCCAGCACTAACATTATTTTCACTGGCGTTAAATGTTCCTGCTGAAACTGTTAATGTTCTGCCGGATCCTAGAACTAAAGTATCAGCTAACCCTACAGTACCACCTGCGCCACTTACAGTAATTGGAAAATCTAAAATTTGCCCGTTTGATGTTATAATTTGTGTGTCCAAGGTGGCGGCAAATGTTTGTACGTTTGCACCTGCGGTGTATGTTCCTTGTCCTAGTGTTGGGGTTGTCCAATTACCATAGATTGTCCTGGTTGAATTTGGTACGGTACCAGTAAATCCAGTCCAGTTGATATTGTTATAGACTGCTCCAGTATCAGTCAACGCATAGGTACCGCTGATATAATTAAAGTTTAATGCATTGGTTTCAGTAAATCCAGTTGATACCGTTACTAAGGTAGCTGTAGCTGAGTTATTATTAATGTTTACAGTTGGAGTGCCAGAGTAGGTTAATCCAGTGCCAACCATATTAAATACAGAGCCCGACCCTGTGACTGTAATTGCGCCTGAGCCAAAAGCGATCACTCGAGTACCCGAGGTAGAAACAAATAAACCTGTCGAAAGTGTTTGATTGTTAAGATCCAATGCTGTGCCAGCAGTATAAGTATAGGTTGCTGTGGTTGACATAGTTAATGCATTAGCCAATCGAATCGTCCCGCCTGCACCGTTTTGAGTAATTGGTCCTAGTGTTTTACCAGCACTAGTAATAGTCTGCGTACTTGAACTAGCAGCAAATGTCATAACACCAGTACCTGCAGTAAAGGTCATGCCAGAGGACAAAGTTAAATTACCATACAATGTAGCGGCCGAAGTCCCAGGCGCCCATGTACCTGTGTAACCGGTAAAGTTTAGCGAGGCTGCACGAATCTCTGCTCCTACCGATAGTGCGTATGAACCTGCGTTAATATTAAAATTAAATGCGTTGGCTTCTGTAAATCCAGTTGAGGCAGTTAAATTAGTAGCTGTGGCTGTAGAATTACTGATGTTTACAGTTGGAGTGCCAGTATAAGTTAAACTGGTACCAACCACATTGAATGATGTACCCGAGCCTGTGACTGTAATTGCGCCTGTGCCAAAAGCGATCACTCGAGTACCTGAGGTAGAAACAAATAAACCTGGTGAAAACGTAAAACTGTTAAGGTCCAATGCTGTGCCAGCAGTATAAGTATAGGTTGCTGTGGTTGTCATAGTTAAATTGTCACCTAACTGAACTGTCCCACCTGCACCTGATTGAGTAATTCCAGCAGGAATTGATATACCGTTGCTGGTAATTACTTGTGTGCCTGAAGTAGCAGCCAGGGTTAATGTGCCAGAGTTAGAGTAGGTCATTGTGGGGCTAAGAGTCAAACTACCATAGATGGTTCTTGCTGTTGCTCCAGAGGCTGTGCCACTAAATCCAATATAGTTTAAATTACGATATACATTACTGGCTGTTTCGGTCAATGTGTAGGTGCCTGCAATAATGTTAACGTTTAATGCATTAGACTCTGTAAATCCAGTTGAGGTTGTTACAGTGGTGGCGGTGGCCGAGTTATTATTAATGTTTACCGTTGGCGTTCCTGTGTAGGTTAGGCCAGTTCCATTAACGCTAAATGCAGTAGCGCCAGATCCTGTAACAGTAATAGCACCTGTACCAAATTGAAATGTACGAGTATTTGTACCTGTGGAACTAAATGATGAACAGGCTAGTTCAAAGTTGTTAAGGTTTAATATATATATACCGGTGGTACCCATTGCAAAGCCGGCGGTTAATGACATGGTCAAGTTGTCGGCTAATTGTAATGTGGCTCCTGGATTAAGTTGACTAATTGGTATACCAATTATTGAACCATTGCTTGTAATTATTTGCGTACCCGAGGTGGCTGAAAATGTTAATCCTCCAGCGCCAGAATAGCTCATACTTGGAGATGAGGTGTAATTGCCATATATAGTTTTAGTGGAGGCCGATATCAAATCGCCACTGAATCCAGTAAAGTCTAAATTACGATATATGTTACTACCGCCCTCATTTAATTGGTAGGAACCTGCGTTAATGTAGACACTTAACGCATTGGTTTCTGTAAATCCGGTTGCAGCAACTATGGTTACAGTAGTGGCGGCGGTTGAAAAATTATTAATGTTTACCTTTGGCGTTCCAGTATAGGTTAAGCCGGTACCATCAACGTTAAATGGTGTGGTATTCAGCCCGTAGACGTTAATTAAGCCTGTGCCAAATTGTATTACGCGAGTGCCTGAGGATGAGAAAAATGCTAGACAAGAAAGAGAAAAACTGTTAATGTTTAATGTACCGGCGGTGTAGGTGTAGGTAGACGCCGACAGCAACCCATCTACTAATTGTAAGGTAGCCCCTGGATTATTTTGAGTAATTGTGTTGGAAGTCTGGCCAAAAGAAGCAATAGTTTGTGTACCTGAGGTGGCGGCAAATGTCCATGCTCCGCTGCCTCCAACTGTGGTCATACCCGATGACAAGGTCAGGTTGCCATAAAATGTGGTAGTATTTGTGCCCGGGGACCAAGAGCCTGTAAAGCCGGCAAAACTTAACGATCTAACTACAGAGCCTGAAGCTAGTGTTAGAGCATAGGTGCCTGTGGTAACGTTAAAGTTAAATGACTGACTTTCGCCCATTCCAATTGCTGATATAGTAGCAGTTGAACTTGTACTGATATTCACCGTTGGTGTGCCAGTATTAAATAATCCCAACCCAACTACAGCGTTAAACACTGTGCCGGACCCAATACAAGTAATTGCGCCCGTAGCGCCCCAGGTATAGAATCTTGTGCCACTGGCACTGGCATCAAATAGACCACAAGTAAGTGTAAAGCTATTTAAATTAAGTGTACCACCACCCCATGTAAATGTTGCTGTTGTTGACATGGTCAAAGCGTCAGCTAATTGAAAAGTGGCCACAGTGGCTGGAATTGTAATTGGTCCCAAAGTTTTGCCTGCACTAGTAATCACTTGAGTAGCCGAGGTTGAAGCAAAAGTGAATAAGCCAGTACCGGTGGTAAAGGTCATACCTGAGACTAATGTAAGCGAACCATAAATGGTAGCTGTGGCAGTAGCAGGTGCCCAGGTACCAGTATAACCAGTAAAGTTTAATGACTTAAAGAAACTGGCTGTGGTCACAGTGAGTGCGTATGTACCCGTAGTAATATTAAAGTTAAATGCAGTGGCTTCTGTAAAGCTAGTTGCTGTTAAAGTTAATGCAGCGGCACTATTGTTACTGATGTTCACTGTTGGAGTACCGGTGTAAGTTAATGTAGTACCAACTGCGTTGAATGCTGTACCTGATCCAGTGATTGTAATTGCGCCTGTGCCAAAGGCAATAACTCGAGTGCCTGAAGTAGAAACAAATAATCCACATGAAAGTGTAAATGTGCTCAATGATAAAGTGCCAGCGGTATAGGTATAAGTGCTTGTAGTTGACATGGTTAGTGCAGAACCTAATGCAACTGTGCCACCTGCACCTGATTGGGTAATAGGATTTAATGTTTTTCCAGCACTGATAATTGTCTGTGTACCTGAGGTGGCAGCAAATGTAAAAATACCAGTACCGGTGGTAAATGTCATGCCAGATACAAGGGTAAGCGAACCGTAAAATGTAGCTGTGGCAGTAGCAGGAGCCCAAGTGCCAGTAAATCCTGTAAAAATTAAATTATCAAAGACACTGGCAGTGGTCACAGTGAGTGCGTAGGTACCCGTGGTAATGTTGAAATTGAATGCAGTGGCTTCTGTAAAACTAGTTGCTGTTATAGTTGTTGCAGTAGCTGAGTTATTACTAATGTTTACAGTTGGGGTACCGGTGTAAGTCAAACTAGTGCCAACTGCGTTAAACGCTGTAGCTGAACTGGTAACTGTAATTGCACCTGAGCCAAATTGAATAACTCGAGTACCTGAGATAGAACTAAATCCACCTGCTGATAGTGTAAAGTTATTAAGATTCAATGTGCCAGCAGTATAGGTATAGGTTCCAAATGTTGCCGCGTTTGTTAAAGTTAATGCGTCACCTAATGTAACTGTACCGCCAGCACCCGATTGAGTGAGCGGTCCTAGTATTTTAGCGGCGCTGGTAATAGTTTGTGTACCAGAGGTAGCTGCAAATGTCCATATCCCTTGGCCAGCAGTAAATGTCATACCAGAAACAAGCGTGAGTGAACCGTAAAAAGTAGCAGTTTCTGTGGTAGGTGCCCAAGTACCTGTAAAACCAGTGAAGTTTAAAGATTTTACTACACTGGCAGTGGCCACGGTGAGTGTGTATGTGCCTACTGTAACGTTAAAGTTAAACGCAGAAGCTTCTGTAAAGCCAGTGGCTGTTAAAGCCGCTGCTGTTGCGCTGTTGTTACTAAGGTTTACGGTTGGTGTACCTGTATAAGTTAAGCCAGTAGCTGTTACGTTAAAAAGAAGTGTGGTATTAAATGTGCAGGTAATAGCTCCTGTACCAAATTGAATTACACGGGTGTTGGAGTTAGATGAACTAAATCCGCCTGCAGACAGTGTAAAGTTTGCTAGGTTTAATGTACCATTAGTAAGTGTGTAAATTCCACTTAATGACGAAAGAAGAGTTAATGCATCGGCTAATGCAACTGTACCGCCCACACCTGATTGTATAATTGAGGCCAAAGTTTTACCAGCACTAGTAATTGTTTGTGTGCCCAAAGTGGCTGCAAAAGTAAATATACCTGTACCAGTGGTAAAGGTCATGCCTGATACTAGGGTCAGTGATCCATAGAATGTAAGCGTTGTGGATGCAGGTGCCCAGGTACCGGTGTATCCAGTAAAGTTTAGTGATTTAAAGACACTAGCGGTTGTTACCGTAAGTGCGTATGTACCCGTAGTAATGTTAAAGTCAAATGCCGTGGCTTCTGTAAAGCTAGTTGCTGTTATAGTTGTAGCTGTGGCACTGTTGTTTGATATGTTTACTGTCGGAGTACCAGTATAGGTTAATCCAGTTCCAACTACGTTAAATGCTGTACCTGAACCAGTGGTTGTGATGTTGCCAGTACCAAAGGCAATAACACGAGTGTTTGCTACAGTAGAAACAAATAATCCACATGACAGCGTAAATGTACCTAATGCCAAGGTACCAATGGTATATGTAGTGGTTAATGTTGTTCCAATGGTTAATGCCGTACCCAAGGTAAAGGTTTGACCGTCACCGTTAAAAGTTATTGGCGCTGACAGAGCAACACCATTGGTAGTAATGGTTCCTGTGCCAATGAATGATATGGTACCTGTGGCCGACCAAGTGGTTGTAGCTGACAAGGTCATACTGCCATTTATAGTTGGCGTACCTGTGCTGGTAATGGTACAGGTTGCACCTGTTGTGGTCAAACTGGCAGCGGATTGCGTCACTGCCGCAGTTAGAGTAACAGTGGGACTTCCTGAACTGGCATCAATCACTACCGCATCATTTTGTGTTGGGATTATTTTTCCGCCGGCAGCATTACTGGCGTCAGCCCACATGGTACCTGTTAGACCTGCTCCTGCCGCAACCCAGGATCCAGAGCCAAGTACCCAGTAGACTGTACGAGTTGGAATTAAAGCAAAGGCAAATGCTCCCCAGGTGGCACTACCACTAAGAGTTGCAGCTCGTGCAGTAGATACTCCAGCAGCCGCTTGTGTTTCGTCCGCAATTAACATGCCGGGCAAGGCAGTGGTGTTGGCACTGTTGACTCTACTGGTAGTACTGGCACTGGCTGTCCAGGTTCTTGCTGGGTTGCTTAAAGCATCAAGATAAACACTAACAACAAAGTCATTGGCATAGGTTGTTGTCACTGTGCCAGGGGTTGCGGTTGCTGTTGCCCCTGTGGTCCAGGCTGGTATGGCTTGAATTGCTCCAGCACCTCTATAGGCTATCATTACCGCCTTGTTTGAAGCACTTACGTTGGTCAGAGCCACACTGGCTTCTGTGGCTGTGGCATACTTGTAGAAGATGGATCCAAATGTACCACTGCCTTGTATAGTTAGTGCAACCCATCCAGTAGGTAGTGAGGTTGTTGATTGCCCGGTGGTTACAATTATGAGTAGGTCATTCTTGGCTGTACCAGCAGGAACTGTTACTGTGGGGTTAGCGCCAGTGACTACTGTGCCTGCGGCTACAAATGATATGGCCATGGATTATCCTTAGACGGCATCCTGAGGTGTGAATATTGCGAGCCAGCGATCTAAACGAGCTTGTTTTAAGGCAGTAATCGCCTCATCAGACAAGGCTGCGTATTCGTCAGCAGTCATAACTAAAGCGTCGCTGAACCGGCCATATTGAGTTTCAAATGAAAATGCATCGCTGACGAGGCCATTTTCCAAGGTTGTTGCTGTCATTTTTTCTCCTCTAACTGATTGATTACTTATTTAGCGGCGTTGAAATGGTTGATATTCTGTATTAGAATGATGTGGCGTAAATTGGATAATTATTATCAGCGGTTACACCAACTGCCACAAATGTTCCGGCGGTATTAATTGCAACTTGTTTTGCACTGGCCGGGGTGGAAGATCCCATAATTGTTGGGGTGGTCCAAGTTGATCCATTTGAGGAGGTTGCATATACAGCCGTTGCAGTAGCTCCGTTGCTGTCGTCACCAACAGCCACTAATAGCCCACTAGTAGGATTAAAGTTAACCGCATACATATAAGCAGGGGTGGTTGAGCCGGCCATTACAGCCGGGGTAGTCCAAGTTGATCCATTTGAGCTGGTGGCATACAACGGATAGTTAGTAGCAGGGTCATATCCTACTGCCACAAATAAACCAAGTACTGTGTTATATTTTACTGCATTCATCAAGGCAGGGGTGGTTGAGCCGTTCATAAGAGCTGGTGTGGTCCATGTTGATCCATTGGCAGAGGTGGCATACAACGGTGCATTGCTAGCGTTAACTCCAACAGCTACAAATAGGCCGCTGGAGTTGACCGTGATTGCGGACATTTTAGCAGCAGCGGAGGAACCGTTCATCAAAGCTGGAGTAGTCCAAGTTGAGCCGTTGGCGGAGGTGGCATAATAAGGAGTGTTTGTAGCAATGTTGAATCCAACTGCAACAAACAGGCCTGAACTATTAACTGCAACCGGATACATGACTACGTTGGTAACGCCGCCGGGCATGAGTGCTGGGGTGGTCCAGGTTGATCCGTTGTCAGAATAGGCAAAAGCAGGCGCAATAGCACCCGAGAATCCTACTGAGACAAATCTTCCGGCAGTGTTGACTTCAACACCAACCATTTGAAATGCCGCAGACGAGCCGTTCATAAGAGCTGGAGTAGTCCAAGTTGATCCATTGGCGCTAGTGGCATATACAGCTGCACTGCCAGAGCTATAGCCTACTGAGACAAACAGATTTGAGCTGTTGACTGCTAGGCCCAGCTGATATGCCGTAGTGGTCGAACCGTTCATTAGGGCTGGAGTTGTAAAAGAAACTGGAGAGCTGGGTGGCGCGGCCCCTACATACCAGCCGGGGCCAAACCTCCATCCTGAACCTATTTGCATTGCCATACGGTATCCTTGTTGATTGTGTGCATATTTATAAGTGTCATGATATGACAAATCCAGGGCCCATGCTCCATCCTGGACCCATGACAAGAGTTGGTGGTACAGGTGAGTAAACAATAAAAATCACACCCTGTGATCCAACTCCACCATTTGAACCTGCACCGCCAGTATTAACACCACCACCAGCACCGCCGCCTCCGTATACACCAGCATTTGTTCCACCTTGTGAAGAACCACCAGCACCACCTCTACCACCAGCACCACCTATAGTGTTGGCGATATCTATACCAGAACCGCCCGATCCTAAAGCTCCGACGGAAGCAGCACCCCCACCCCCACCCCCTTCTGTTCCTGCTGTGCCAGCTGTTGAACTTCCAGCTCCGCTACCTACTCCACTAAAGTTATTACCGCCGTTGCCACCCAAAGCAGATGAACCATTAGTTCCATTAGACCCACCTCCATTACCACCGCCACCACCACCTGATATGCTTGCGGCAGTTGTACTAGCAAATCCTGTTCCGCCTACACCACCCGTGCCATTGGGTCCACCAGCGCCGCCACCGGCACCAGACCCATAACCAGTACTAGCCGCAGTACCAAAAGCGCCAGCTCCACCAGTACCCCCAGCAACAGTTCCAGTACCCCCAGCACCACCAGCAGAAGTTGGAGTTGTAGTAGCTGTTCCTGCTCCTCCGCCTCCAGCAACATTGACAGTGTTAAAAGTTGTGTTTCCGCCAGCAGTACCAGCGGCGCTGGTACCAATGGTGTAAGGAACACTTGCACCAGGAGTTAAAGACTGATTGGTTACAACTCTGTAACCACCACCGCCACCACCGCCACCAGCGGCTCGGTTATTTCCAGATGATGCGCCAGTTGCACCACCACCACCAGCACCAATTAGGTGAATAGTGTTGTTACTATTATTCCAATTTGCTGGAACTGTCCAGGTTGTTCCGCTAGTTAATATGTATGCTGTACTTAAACCAGATATAAAAGCAATACCACTATTATTACCACCGTTGGTAGAGTTCGCACCAGCATAAACAAGGTAAGGGTTTGCGCTATCCAAGGTATAGAAAAAATTAATGTCAGTAATAGACATATAGTTAACAGATGATCTATTGCTACCAGTATAGGTTAATACTCGCTGTGTGCCAACAATACTGGAGTTTACTGTGACTACATTACCAGCTGACCCAGTGACAGACCATGCTCCTATGGACACTGGACCAGTAAACGTAATTGTGTGTGCCACTGTTTTGGTTGACGCAATTTCTGTAAAAGATTGACCGGCAACAGCAGTGATTGTTGTGGTTGAAGTTCCTGTGGTGCCGCCAATGGTCAATTTGTTATAGGCCAATGCGCCGCCATTGAAGTATCTTGGAGAAGTAGAAGTATCGCTCAACACAATGTTGGCAGTACCTGGATTAAAGGTAAGACCGGTTAGCGTTGTTACTTCCCAAATAGGAGCACTGATACTGCCAACCCCACTCAAGGTCCATGTGCCCGAGCCCATGGTCAGGGTTCTGGTATTGGTATTGGTGCTTGCAAATGTTCCAACACTTATATTCCTACCATTGGCATTGAATGTGCCAGCAGTCAATGTGAATGGATTATCGCGCAATGCGGTGGTAACTACAGTAAAGTCATCGGCCAATTGCACAGTTCCGCCAACGCCGTTGACTGTAATTTGACAACTTAGTGTCCGGCCATTTGAGGTAATGGTCTGTGTACCTGATGTGGCACTAAATGTAAATCCGTCAGCAGAGGCGCTACCGGCATTCACAGTCATTCCTGAGGAAAAAGTTAAATTTCCATACACTATATGATTACTGCCACAAGAGAGAGTGCCACTGAATCCTGTAAAATTTAAGTTTTTAACAGAGGTACCTAAGCTACTTGCTGTAAAAGTAACTGTGCCAGTTCCAGCAGTGATGTTAAAACTGATACTGTTGGCCTCAGTTGGAACTCTTGCAGTTATTGATCTTGAAGTTGCACTTGAATTTGTGAGATTGATTACTGGAGTTCCTGTAACAGTATATCCAGGACTGTCACCGCCGTCTGCTGTGAATACCCCACCGGTGCCGGCTAGAGAAATATTTTGACTGCCAAATGCTACTGTGCCGTTCCATCCTGACCATGACATGGTCAAAACTGTAGGATTGTATCCTGTGCCCAGAGTAATTGTACCAAGGCCCGAAGTTCCTGAGCTGGCGTTAAAAAACACATCGTCGGCACTGGTGGGTACAGACTGGCCACCAGCACCGTTACTGGTAGCCGACCAGTTGGTTGTGTTTGTGGCATCCCAAGTTCCGGTGCCGCCTACCCAATATCTGCTTGCCATGTTGCATCCTATTTAATAGCGTATTTATGGGCGGCTGGTCTGGTCTGGCTCTAATTTTTGTAGTATTAAGCGCCAACCAGCGCATCAGCAATGGTTGTTAGCCCATTTGCATATACCCCTGTGCCTTCCCAAGTAAGATCAGCATCACTGTTGACAACCAAATTGGTCTGTGGTGTTGCAAATTGTAGATATGACATGTTGACATATTGCCATAATTCCGCTCCACCGTTTTGCGCTGAGTTGACCGCATTCCAACCTTGAGCATACCCAGGAGCAACGGGGGCAACAGCAGAACCATAATTTGGTATGGCAAAGAACACAACACCCACTGTGTTACTTTCAGCCACAGTCATAGTAACTGTGGCGTTGACACCATTTAAACTGTTTGAATAGCTGGGCCCACTGGCGGTCCATGGTGTGATTAAATCGCAATTTGAATAACTGGATACTACCGTTGATTGATCATCAACTACATTGTCAAATGTAATGACAATATCATCAGTTACAGGGCTGTCGGTATCGTTTACGGCATACCATAGTTCGGCTGTTTGCCCACAATCTGAGTCAGGATCTGTATAAACTGCCCGCTGAAGCCATGTTAGGCCCATACCTGCGATGTCTGTAATAAGTGCTGGGTTACCGCCACCTGCACTGCCAGTTTCACTGCCACTGGCCACAACAACGACAGTTGACGGTGCGGCGGTAAATGTGACCGTAGTGGTGTTATCTTCACTCATCGTTTGTGTGGCGCTGTCAACCAACGTGGGCCCAGTTGACGCAGGTGCAATAGGATATACACCGGCTGTGGCTGATGTTGCTGTGCCTAGTTCTTGGGCTGTAAACCCTGTGCCCACAATGGTCAATCGATTGCCCACGCCCACATAGATTTCTTTGCGGCCTTCGGCATCAACTGCACTTGGTTCAGAATATATATTGCCCACAGCGGCAGCGCCACCTAGGCTGACAGCATAGACTTGATAGGTCACCGTTGAATCTGTGGTGCTGATGGCACATTTATCGGTGTACCATATTTGATTTGTAACTGTGGTGTAGACGTTGGCTTGACTCATATGTATATTTATACAAGATTACAGGTGTTTACAGCGGTCGCCGTGACCATATTGTTTAAAGTTTGCATCTCGCATAGTTTTACCGCATACTTCGCAGGTCAGCATAACCTTATTTTTCTCTTTAGTATCACGAATCTTTTGTTTCTGCTCCTCTGTCATAGCAGTACCTTTGTTTTTAGCAGGTTTACCTTTTTTAGCTTTACTAATGTTTTCTGCTCGCTCTTTAGAACAAGGTTTACCATACATAGGATTATTAGGACCTGCTTTTAGAGACGACATTAATGCTCTATATTCAGGAGTTTTATTTTTGGAGTTTACTTTTGGTTTACCTTTTTGCGATGCGCTTAAATTTTGTTTGTGCTCTTCTGTTTTGGGTTTGTCTTTATGTGTAGCACTAATCACCTTGGCTCCGGCTTCTGTTAATATTTTCTTACCAGCAACATTACCGTTTAACCAAATATCTTGCCTTTCTAACACACGACTACGAGTCAATACCCTTGTTTCCCAATTGGCCATTTCTTCTACTGTATTAAAAGTTCTGCGTATTTCGTAATCAAACGCATCCTTACCCTCTTGTTCAATAATAGAATTAATATTTTCACTGCTTGTAGTATAGTGATTCCAAAAATCGTCGGCAGGGGTTCTGTTAAGTTTGGTGAAGTTTTTACATCTACTTCCATAATATGCTTTGCCAGTTGCCTTGTGTTTAACAACATAGGTATAAGGTTTTATTTTGTTTAGTTCTTTCATACTATTATTTATCTGTACCGCAACTTCAACTAATATTTTTAGTCAACAAAAAAGCTCCTTGCGGAGCTTTCTTGCTTGTTGCGTGAAGTACAAAATACTGTACAAAAAATAAGATCTTCTTACGAAAAACTTAAATTTTGAACGGCTATCTCGCCAACATAATCTGCAGCATTACCAAAACTCGATGCGGTGTTTGTCAATTCGACGAATCCGTATCTTGTCATAAAGCTAACTACTGGTTCGAAACTATTTGGATCCAATACAACACCACTACTCATCAGGGGAATGTATGGGCAATAGAACGCAGCGGCATCAGCCTCTGAAGAACCTTTGTAACCAACCAATACTGATTGTGTATCTGGAGCATAGCTGTTTACAAACACACGCATTGCGCCATTCAATGTACCAACAAACTTGGTGTTTGTAGGAGCTTCAAATGTGCCTTCTGTTGTGCGAGCAAAAGCTGATGTTGTTGCACTTTGCAATACTGTCAAAGCAGCTGAACTTACAACAGCCCAGTTACCAGCGCCACGACGTGTACGCTGAGCGATCAAGTTAGCAACGCGGTTGATCAACACTGCCAAAGCGGCATGCTCATCACCAACGAATGTTGCTGTACCAGATACAGTTGCTTGGTTGTATGTGTACTCTGTAGCAGCCAATGTGCTCAAGGATAACAAGATCTCTTGATCAATCTCAGCTGTGATCTCTTGTGCAAGAGCAGCCATGATTTCAGCTTCTACGTCAATACCGTGCATGGCTTGTGCATCTTGAGCAGATTCAAATGTCCAACGAGCTTGGAGTTTGCGTGTCTTAGCTTCAACAGCTTGCTTCAAGATTTGTACGGAAATTTGCTTACCGCCTGTGCCTTCCATTGTCGCTGTGTTGTTACCAGTGTAACCAGTAGCAGTAGTAGTATTCTGTGGAACTGTAGAATATGCTGTAGCGATTGTGAATGGGCTCAAAGCTTCTTGACCAGCTGCAACGCTAGTAGCGGCTGCGGATGAGTCTGTCAAACTTTGTGCATAGCGAACACGTAAAGTGTGGATTTGGCCTACTGGACCTGTCATTGGCTGTACGCCGACCAACTCGTTAGCAATAACAGTTGGCATAACACGTCGAATAACTGGCAGAATCACACGGTTAAGTGTAGCTACGTTACCAGAAACTGTAGAACCGGAACTTGCATTCTCACGCAAGTATTTCTTTGTATTTTCGAGGATAACGGACATGGATGTACGCTTAGAACCCGACAGGCCTTCTAAGAGTGCATCTTTAGTTTCGCTCCAACGACCTTCTAATAATTCTTGTGACATTTAAGTCTCCTTATATTATGTCTTGGATTTACAGCCCTGCCAAACGCTTTAGATCGATCACGTTGCTTTCTTGTTCAACTTGATCTGCATCTGGACTG
>Ga0194048_10001165_pt1 | contig 13092 bp, 10 predicted proteins | sample JunL225m_MetaG_FD_161685 | JGI IMG/M metagenome (GOLD analysis project Ga0194048, IMG submission 161685) | Anoxic zone freshwater microbial communities from boreal shield lake in IISD Experimental Lakes Area, Ontario, Canada - Jun2016-L222-5m | ecosystem: Environmental > Aquatic > Freshwater >...
CATCAAAGATGTTGCAAGGCTGATTCACGAAAACCCAGAGCGGGCTGCATCGATACGTGCGATCGATATTGCTCGCAAACCTATCTTTGTTCCAGAGAGCAAACCGGTTGATGATCTGTTGCAGGAAATGCAGAAATCGTCAACACACATTGCTCTAATCGTTGATGAATATGGCGGTATTGCAGGTCTTGCCACCATGGAAGATGTTATTGAAGAAATCGTTGGAAACATTAGCGATGAATACGACAATGACCTACCTGAAGTTGAAGAAGTAGAGGATGGCTGGGTTAGGGTTAGCGCAAGGCTTTCACTTTTTGATTTAGGTGAACACTTCGACCTCGAACTAGAGGATGAAGATGTCGACAGTGTTGGTGGATTACTAGCAAAGCAGCTTGGCAGATTGCCAGGGCGAGCAGACCAGATTGAATTCTCTGGTCTTGAGATTAAGGTGGAACGCATTGAAGGTCGTCGTAAACGAGTTATCACTGCCTTGGTCCGCATGAACGAGGAACTGCTTGCAGCTCGTAAAGCCTTTGAAGTTGACGGCGAATGAACGAGTTTAGATCAGGGTTCATTTCCTTCGTTGGTCGACCTAACGTAGGTAAATCAACTCTTACCAATGCTTTAGTTGGTGAAAAGATTGCTATCACTAGCTCTAAGCCGCAAACTACTCGTCGAGCTATTAGAGGAATTGTAAATACTCCTAACGCTCAATTGATTCTTGTTGACACTCCTGGCTTGCACCGTCCAAGAACTTTGCTTGGTCAAAGACTCAACGATGTTGTTGGTAATGCACTGAGTTCAGTTGATGTCATCGGATTCTGTGTTCCAGCTAACGAAAAGATTGGTCCAGGCGATGCTTTCATCAACGAACAACTTGGTGAGTATCGCAGAGCAAAGTTAGTAGCTCTTGTTACTAAGTCTGAGACTGTTAGTCGTGATGCTTTAGCTAAGCAGCTTGTTGCCATCAATGAACTTCGCAACTGGGATGCCGTTATTCCAGTCAGTGCTGTATCAGGTGAGCAACTAGAAGAACTCAAAGTTATCCTCGGTGAACTGCTACCTAAATCAAAGGCACTCTATCCAGAGGATATGAAGACCGAAGAGTCTTTGGAATCTCGGATCTGTGAACTTATTCGTGAAGCATCGCTTGAGGATTCAAGAGAAGAACTACCGCACTCACTAGCTGTGACTATTGATGAGATGGGTCCTAGAGAGGATTCCAACATCTATGACATTCATGCCAACTTATGGGTTGAACGTGATAGCCAGAAGGCAATCATCATTGGTAAAGGTGGCTCAAGGCTCAAGCAAATCGGCTCAGAAGCCAGAGTTGAGATTGAGAAACTACTTGGCACCAAGGTCATGTTGCGTATTCATGTGAAGGTAGCTCCTGATTGGCAGAGAGATCCAAAACAACTGGGTCGCCTTGGAATGTAAGGCTGTGTTAGCCTAAAACCATGTTCTTCGCACTCCTGCTTAGTAGCCGCGACGAGGCCTAATTCCGGCCCTCCCCGTCGCGGTGCTTCGTGCATAGTCGGAACCCCCACTTATCAATCTGATCTTTAGCCAAAGAAGGCTCAAAGTCACTGGGTTTCTAGGAGAGACCATGAAGAACAATCAAAAGCCATCGGCTATGCCGATACACAAGTACCTTCCGTTCCATGAACAGATCTCGGTGGAGCTGCCAGATCGAACCTGGCCTACTAAGCGAATCAATGAGGCACCGCTGTGGTGTGCTGTTGATTTGCGAGATGGTAATCAAGCTCTTATTGACCCGATGAGCCCTGAGCGCAAGATGAAGATGTTCCAACTTCTAGTCTCGATGGGATACAAAGAGATTGAAGTTGGCTTTCCTTCAGCTAGCCAAACAGATTTTGATTTCGTTAGAGAACTTATTGATGGTGGACACATCCCAGAGGATGTCACCATCCAAGTACTTACTCAAGCTAGAGATCACCTAATTGAACGTACCTATGAATCAATCAAGGGTGTTCATAGAGCAATCGTGCACCTATACAACTCAACTTCTGTTTTGCAGAGAAGAGTCGTTTTCAATGCCGACAAGCAAGGTGTTATCGATATTGCTCTAGCCGGTGCTCGTAAATGTAAAGAGATGGAGAAAAGTGTTCCTGGAACTGTTGTTCACTACGAATACTCTCCAGAGTCTTATACCGGAACAGAACTAGAGTTCGCGCTTGAAGTCTGTAATGCAATCATTGGAGAATTCGAACCAACACCTGATCACAAGATGATTATCAATCTTCCAGCAACTGTTGAGATGGCAACACCTAACGTGTATGCAGATTCAATTGAGTGGATGTCTAGAAACCTAGCTAGACGTGATTCAGTATTGCTATCCCTGCATCCTCACAATGACAGAGGAACAGCAGTTGCAGCAGCTGAACTTGGCTATATGGCTGGAGCAGATCGTATTGAAGGATGTCTTTTCGGTAATGGTGAAAGAACTGGAAACGTAGATCTAGTAACCCTTGGTCTAAACCTTTTCAGTCAAGGTATTGACCCACACATCAATTTCAGTAACTTAGATGAAATCAAGCGAACAGTTGAATACTGTAACCAACTAAGAGTGCCTGAACGTGCACCATACGGTGGTGACCTTGTTTACACAGCATTCTCTGGCTCTCACCAAGATGCAATCAAGAAGGGCTTTGAGAAGATGGCAGCTGATGCCATCAGTCAGAACGTTGACCAAGAGTCATTAGTTTGGGCTGTTCCTTATCTTCCAATTGACCCTAAAGACGTTGGTAGATCCTACGAAGCTGTTATTCGTGTGAACTCGCAATCAGGTAAGGGTGGTGTTGCATACCTACTAAAGAGTGATCACAACCTTGAACTACCTAGAAGATTGCAGATTGAGTTCTCTCGAGTTGTTCAGAACAAGACTGACAGTGAAGGTGGCGAAGTTACTTCAGCACAGCTTTGGGATATCTTCCAGGATGAATATCTTCCTTCAACTAACACAGAGTTAAAGTGGGGAAGATTAGAACTAAAGAAGATGCGCACCACTAGTGAAATGGATGGCGTTGTTGAACTTGATGTGCTTTTGCGTGATGGTTCAACTGAGGTTGAAGTTCATGGAAAGGGCAACGGTCCTATCTCGGCATTCCTTGAAATCCTTGGTAAGCAGGGCATTGAAGTCCAGTTGCTTGACTATTCAGAGCACACCTTAGGAGCTTCTAGCGATGCTCAGGCGGCTGCCTATATCGAGCTCTCCGTTGCAGGTCAGACCCTTTGGGGTGTTGGTATTGATGGAGATATCTCTAATGCCTCGCTAAAGGCTGTCATTTCAGCGGTTAACCGCGCTGTGCGGTAATACTTGATAGGTGCCTACATATCGAGATGAAGCAGTTGTGCTGCGCACCCACAAACTGGGTGAAGCAGATCGCATTGTTACTCTGCTCACTCGTTATCACGGTCAAGTTAGAGCAGTTGCTAAAGGGGTTAGAAGAACCGCATCGAAGATGGGTGCTCGTCTTGAACCTTTTATGGTTGCTGACATTCAGTTCTATGAGGGTAAGAATCTAGATACCGTAACTCAAGCTGAAACCATTGGAGCTTACGGTAGTGCTATTACCGATGACTACTCAGCTTTTACGGTGGCCAACGTTATGGCTGAAACAGCTATGCGCTTAACCGGAGACGAAAGAGCAACGCAACAGTATTTATTGCTTGTCGGAGCTCTTCGCTCATTAGCAACTAAAGAACATGATCCAGCTCAGATACTCGACAGTTACTTGCTTAGAGCATTAGCTGTTGCAGGTTGGGCTCCGAACTTTGCTGATTGCACAGGATGCAACGCTGTTGGCCCTCACGCTGGTTTCGTTATTCAAACCGGTGGTGTTGTTTGTGAGAAGTGTATGCCACCGGGAGCTGCCATCATCAGTCAAGATGTTGCGGTTCTGCTTGGATCTCTGCTTGCAGGTGAATGGGAATATGTTGAAACTGCTTCTGTTGGCGCTAAGGAGCGAGCATCCGCTATCGTAAGTGCATATAGTCAATGGCATATCGACCGTGGACTTAAATCTTTCAACCATCTGGAGCGAACATGAAATTTGAAGGTCAAGTGCCTGTTCATGTTGCCATTGTCATGGATGGTAATGGTCGTTGGGCTAATGCCAGAGGGCTAACCCGTGTTGAAGGCCATCGTGCTGGCGAAGCAGCTCTCATGGATGTTATCGAAGGTGCCACTGAAGCTGGAGTCAAGTATCTAACTGTCTTCGCTTTCTCAACAGAGAATTGGAAGCGATCTCCAGAAGAAGTTAAGTTCCTCATGAATTACAACCGCGAAGTCTTACGCAGAAGACGCGACGAACTAGATGGCTGGAATGTTCGTATTCGTTGGGCTGGCAGAAGACCTAGGCTATGGCCAACAGTTATTGACGAGTTGCTTACGGCTGAGAAACTTACTTCCAAGAACAAAGGTCTAACCTTCACCATGGCGGTCAACTACGGTAGCCGCATTGAAATCGTTGATGCTATCAACCAGATAGTTGAAGATAGCAAGAGCGGCAAAATCAAAGGTTCAGTTACTGAGAAGACTGTTCAGAAGTATCTACTAACCAAGGACCTACCTGATGTTGATCTGTTCATTAGATCAAGCGGCGAGCAGAGAATCAGTAACTTCTTGCTCTGGCAGTCTGCTTATGCTGAGTTTGTCTTTTTAGATGTGCTTTGGCCTGATTTTTCTAGAAAGCACCTATTTGAAGCTATCTCGCAGTATGCCAAGAGAAGTAGACGCTTCGGCGGAGCCGTGGACAAACCTAAGAAGGCAAAGCCCAATTCCAGATAAACTTTAGGTTCAAGCACCGCAGCCAACGGTGCCTAACCAAGGGAGCAACAATGGCCACCCCATCTCGTTTAGATTCAGTTATTTCACTTGCCAAAAGGCGAGGATTTGTCTTTCCTGCCGGAGAAATCTATGGCGGTACCCGTTCAGCCTGGGATTACGGACCACTAGGCGTTGAACTAAAAGAAAATATCAAGCGCCAGTGGTGGCGTTCCATTGTCAACTCTCGTGAAGACATCGTGGGTCTGGATAGCTCCGTTATCCTTCCTCGTAAGGTCTGGGAGTCTTCCGGTCACGTCAAAGAATTCGTAGATCCGCTTATCGAGTGCACCTCATGTCACAAGAGATTCAGAGCAGACCACCTAGAAGAAGCCTTCGAAGAGAAGAAGGGCAGAGCACCTGGTTCTATGGCAGAGATTGCTTGCCCTAACTGTGGTGGTAAAGACATCTGGACTGAACCTAAGTTATTCAACGGTCTACTAAAGACCTACCTAGGTCCTGTTGAAGACGAGTCAGGGCTGCACTATCTGCGTCCAGAGACAGCTCAGGGTATCTTTGTGAACTTTGCTAACGTGCTTGGTGCATCTCGTATGAAGCCACCGTTTGGTATTGGTCAGATTGGTAAATCTTTCAGAAACGAAATCACACCAGGTAACTTCATTTTCAGAACTCGTGAATTCGAACAGATGGAAATGGAATTTTTTGTTGAGCCAGGTACCGATGAGACTTGGCACGACTACTGGATCAATGAGCGATTGAACTGGTACTTAGATCTCGGTATCAATAGAGATAACCTGCGTCTATTTGAGCACCCTAAGGAAAAGCTCTCACACTACTCAAAACGAACAGTTGACATCGAATACAAATTCGGTTTCCAAGGTTCAGAGTTTGGTGAGCTTGAAGGTATTGCTAACCGAACTGATTTTGACCTAACCACTCACTCACGTGAATCAGGTGTTGATCTTTCTTACTTCGATCAGGCTAAGGGAGAGCGATGGACCCCTTACGTTATTGAACCAGCTGCAGGTCTTACACGTTCATTGATGGCCTTCCTAGTTGATGCCTATGCAGAAGATGAAGCACCTAACACTAAAGGTGGTGTTGACGTTAGAACTGTTCTTCGACTGGACTATCGTCTAGCTCCTGTAAAGGTTGCTGTTCTTCCGTTATCTCGTAACGAAGATCTATCTCCTGTTGCTAAGAACTTGGCTCAAGAGCTTCGTGGACACTGGAATATTGACTTCGATGATTCAGGTGCGATTGGTAGAAGGTATCGTCGTCAAGATGAAATCGGAACTCCGTTCTGTGTGACCATCGACTTTGATTCTCTTGAAGACCAAGCTGTTACTGTTCGTGAGCGTGACACCATGGCTCAAGAGCGTGTGTCACTAGATAAACTAACCGGATACCTAGCAGCCAAGCTAGTCAAATAGTTCAATTGAATACCTCAGGTGCAGCACTGCAGTATGGCGATATAGCTATCGCAACTCCTGTCGTGCTTGCACCAATGGCAGGGATTACTAACACCGCTTTCAGAAGACTCTGCCGTGAATACGGCGGTGGGTTGTATGTCAGCGAGATGGTTACTTCCCGTGCACTAGTTGAAAGAACTGAAGAGTCGATGAGACTAATAGGTCATCACGAGAGTGAAGAGATTCGATCAGTTCAGCTATACGGTGTTGACCCTAAGACTATTTCTGAAGCTGTGACGATGCTAGTTGCGGAAAACAGAGCAGATCACATTGACCTTAACTTTGGATGTCCTGTTCCTAAAGTCACTCGCAAAGGTGGCGGAGCAGCACTCCCCTATAAACAAGATCTCTTTGCAGCAATTGTTAATAGTGCTGTCAAAGCTGCTGGAAATATACCTGTCACTGTGAAGATGCGTAAAGGCATCGATGCAGATCACCTGACTTTCATCGAAGCAGGTAAATCAGCAAGAGATGCTGGTGTTGCTGCTGTTGCCTTGCATGCCAGAACTGCTTCTGAGTATTACTCGGGTAACGCTGACTGGACTGCTATCCATGAACTCAAAGACCAACTCCGTGATGTTCAAGTGTTAGGTAATGGAGATATTTGGTCTGCTAGTGATGCCATCAGAATGATGCGTGAAACAGGTTGTGATGGGGTAGTAGTTGGCAGAGGCTGTCTTGGCAGACCTTGGCTATTTGCAGATTTACAGGCAGCTTTTGAAGAGTATGCGAGAGATCCGAATTCAAATAAAGCAATTGACCCGGTGCAACCAACTCTTGGTGAAGTAGCGGAGGCATTCAAGAAACACGCTGTTTTGTTGGTTGAGTTCTTTGAATCGGAAGAACGGGCTTGTCGAGACATTCGTAAGCACGTGGCTTGGTACTTCAAGGGCTATCCAGTTGGTGGCGAATTCAGAGCTAGCCTTGCCCAGGTTGAGTCTTTGCAGCAGATGGATGACATTCTTGGAACCATTGATTGGCTTGCGCCATACCCAGGAGAGCTCGCAGAAGGCCCTAGAGGCCGTCTTGGGGGAGCAAAAGTCTGTGCTCTACCGGAGAATTGGCTTGATTCACGTGAACTGGTCGGTGACCAGCGTAAGGTTTTGTTAGAAGCGGAGCTTGGAGTTTCGGGCGGATGAGTAACGACAGATATACAGATTTTGACCAGGAGCGGTTTCTAGAAGAAACCGGCACCGGTAGAGGTGCTCGCACCGAATTTGCCAGAGATAGAGCACGTGTTACTCACTCATCAGCACTTCGAAGACTTGGTGCTAAGACCCAGGTATTAACTCCTGGCGCAGGGGATTTTGCTAGAACTCGTTTAACTCACTCCCTAGAAGTTGCTCAAGTTGGCCGAGAGATGGCAGTTGAGTTTGGAATTGATCCAGACATTGTTGACACGGCTTGTCTCGCTCATGATTTAGGTCATCCACCTTTTGGTCACAATGGTGAAAAGGCATTGAATGATTGGTCACAGGATTTTGGTGGCTTCGAAGGTAATGCGCAAACACTGCGATTACTCACTCGTATCGAACAAAAGGTTTATTCCACAGCTGGCGTTGCTTTTGGTTTGAATCTCACTAGAGCTTCTCTTGACGCAGCAGTTAAATACCCTTGGACCAGAGAATTTGCTGTCAATGACGCAGGAGCAGATAGATCAATAAAGTTTGGTGTTTATTCCGATGATGTCCCGGTCTTTGATTGGATTAGAGTTGGAGCTCCTGAAAGAACCAAGTGTTTTGAAGCGCAGATTATGGATTTCAGCGATGATGTTGCTTACTCGGTACACGATTTTGAAGATGCAGTAGTAGAAGGTTTTTTAAAACTTCATGAACTAGATATCTCAAGCAAAGAAGATGAGATCATCACTGAGATTGAACGTTGGAATGGTAGCCGAATCTCAAGAGATGACTTACAGGCTGCATTAGATGATTGCAAGCTAACCCAAACTGGTTGAGGCTTTGGAACGGGTTGCCTCGCGAAGCAGGACAACTAAAAAACCTCACTTCAAGTGTGATCGGAAGTTTCGTCTCTAGAACTACACAAGCAACTTTTGCCGCTAACCCTGGTTCCAGCTTTGCAAGATATGCAGCAAATGTTGTCGTTCCTAATGAAGTTGAAGCAGAGATTGCTATCTTCAAGGGTTTAGTTTCATACTTTCTGATGTCAACTGAAAAACGCAGACCGTTCTATGAATGGCAAAGAACTCTACTTACTGAACTAGCTGATGAACTATTGGCATCTAATGGTGAGTATCTAGATCCGTATAGCCTGTCCGCTTGGAACCTCGCGGTTACCGATGAACAGAAGCATCGCGTGATAGTTGATCAGATTGCAGTTTTCACAGATGCAGCAGCGCTCAAATTACACAACGCTCTTATTGGTTCTAAGCGAAGAACTATCTAATGGCTGGAAGAATTCCACCTAGGGATATCGAGGCTATAAAGCAGCGAGTAAACATTGCCGACATCGTTGGTGAATACGTGCAACTAAAAGGAGCCAGTGTTGGCTCACTTAAGGGACTTTGTCCTTTTCACGATGAGAAGTCGCCTTCTTTTAACATAAGACCCGATCAAGGCTTCTATCACTGCTTTGGTTGTGGTGAGGGAGGAGATGTCTATAAGTTCTTACAAAAAGTAGACAACATCACCTTCTATGAAGCTGTTGAGAAATGCGCCTCTAAGATTTCCTACCAGATTACTTATGAGGCTGGTTCTGGCAAAGACGATGGCATCAATCGAGGAAGATTGCTAGCAGCAAATGAAGCAGCCGCTAAGTACTTTGCTACCCAGCTACAAACCCAAGAAGCTCAAACAGCTCGAGATTTCTTATCGCAGCGTAAGTTCGATAAAGAAGCGGCTGAATACTTTGGTTTAGGTTATGCACCTAAAGGTTGGAACTCGCTTGGGGATGTCCTAAAAGCCCAAGGCTTTACTGAAGAAGAACTAGTCAAGGTTGACCTGATAGTTGCTAAAGAAGGTCGAAGCTATGACAAGTTCAGAGGCAGATTGGTTTGGCCAATCAAGGATGCTACCAATGCGGTTATTGGTTTTGGGGCAAGAAAAATCTATGAAGATGATCCGCTAGCTAAATACATCAATACGGGAGAGACTCCGGTTTATCACAAGTCACAGGTGCTCTATGGATTGGATTTAGCTAAGAAAGACATAGCTAAGAACCGACAGGTAGTTGTTGTTGAGGGTTATACCGATGTAATGGCTTGTCATCTTGCAGGGGTAACCACAGCTGTCGCTACTTGTGGAACTGCTTTTGGTGATGACCACATCAGACGCATCAACCAGTTATTTGGTTCCGGTGATCAAGGTGCTCAGGTTATCTTTACTTTTGACCCTGATGCTGCTGGTCAAAAAGCAGCAATGCGAGCATTTGAATCTTCAGGTAAATTCATTGCTTCTACCTTTGTTGCAGTTGGGCCTGAAGGCTTAGACCCTTGTGATCTGCGAATCAGTAAAGGCGATGCTGCGGTCCAAGAGATGATTGCAACCAAGAAGCCAATCTATGAGTTTGCAATAGATCAAAAGATTTCAGGTCACGACCTAAGTTCATATCCAGGGAGGTTATCGGCTGCGACAGCAGCAGTATCAGTGCTGGCAAAGATTTCAGAACTAGGTGCCAGAGAAGAGTATGTGCGCATGCTGGCGTCCAAAGTACAGCTGGCTAATCATGAAATCAATAGATTACTTTCAGTCGAGCTAACAAAGCTTCGTGCACAGGCAGTTACAAATTCAAGACGAGGTGAATCTTCATACACTCCTCCAGAACAAAACCCAGGGGAACCACCGGTTACCGAAGATGCTCCTGAGTTCCCGGCGCCTAATTTGTCTGATCCAAATACTCGTATGGAACAGGAAGTTCTTGCAGTATTACTTCAGGTTCCTAGAGCTTGGCAAGCCAATCAAGTAGTGCAAATATCTGAGCACATGTTTGGTACCCCTGCTTATGTTGTTATTGCTCTTGCAGCTGCTCAATCAGTTGACTCATTGCACACAGCAGACTGGTTCAATCAGATAGGCTCTAGAACTCCTGAGGTATTGCATACTCTGGTTCGTCAACTCGGTAGCAAAGAGCTACCGGTTGCATCCAGTGAGCAACTTCTCGAATATGCAACTTCGGTTATTGCCAGTGCACAAAAGAAACTACTAACTAGACAAAAGGCTGCACTACTAAGTGCACTGTCTTTATTGAATACAGAAACTCACGGCGAAGAACATAACCAGATGCAATTGCAACTTGTTGCACTCGAAGAACAGATTAGGGCACTGTAATGAGCGTTGATAAAACTAAGGTAACCATCGCACCTAAATCTTTTCCTGCTTATGAGCAAGCAGTTCTAGATGCAGGTTGTTCTCTAGCACCATTGGATGAAACAGTTGGTGCTCTGATTTGGACTGATTACGCAGATCCAAAAGGTCTAACTAGAACACTTAATGAGAACCCGCAGTTGGAGTTTGTGCAGTTACCTTTTGCAGGAGTGGATGCCTTTCAAGAAGTGTTATCAGCTCCGGTTCGATTTGCTTGCGCTAAAGGTTCTTACCGAGAGCCAGTAGCAGAACATGCGCTGACTCTTGCTCTTGCTCTTGGACGTGTAATACCAGAGAGAGTTAGAGCAACTAGCTGGGGTAGAAAGTTTGCTGCTTCTTTATATGATTCCAATATTCTCATCGTTGGTGCTGGTGGCATCACTGAAGAATTACTAAAGCAACTTGCTCCATTTAGAGCTCAGGTAACTGTGGTTAGAAACAAGAGTGAACAGATGATAGGTGCTACCAGAACTGTTCAGTTATCTGAACTAGATCGATACCTGCCTGATGCTGATTGGGTGTTCCTTGCTTGTTCGCTGACAGATGCCACTAGAGGGCTATTTGACCTTGACCGCTTTGGCAGGATGAAACCGTCGGCTTACTTCGTGAATGTCGCTAGAGGCGCTGTGGTGGTAACAGATGACCTGGTAACTGCCTTGAACACAGAGTTGCTAGCTGGTGCTGGTCTCGATGTGACAGACCCTGAGCCTTTGCCTGATGGACATGCGCTCTGGGAGGCTAAAAACATCATAATCACCCCTCATACCGCTGATACCAATGCCCAGGTGGTTAGATTATTCTCGATCCGCATCAGGGAGAATCTGGCTGCCTACCAAGGTTTAGGGGACTGGGTGGGACTGGTTGACCCAGTTCTTGGTTACTAAAACACCTAAGGCAAGCAGTAATCCAAAGTTTTTGGTAAAGTATTCAAGTTGCTTAGGCAGCATTCCTCGGTAGCTCAATTGGCAGAGCAATCGGCTGTTAACCGATAGGTTCTTGGTTCGAGTCCAAGCCGGGGAGCCATCATCTCAAATGCCTTTACGGAGACCAAATGTTTCTTTGGATTCGAGACCAGAAGTGGCTCCCAGCCTTATATTTATCGCTGATCAGTTTCTTCGTATTTGGCGGCATAGATGTAATGCTTCAAGGTGTTCTTACCTTGCCAGCAGCCATATTACTCACCGGTTCAATTGCTTTTGCTAGAGCAAAACCTTGGATCTCAATAGCGTGTTTTTCAGTTGGTCTTTTTGTTCCAATTGCTTTGGGGCTTGAACCACAGACAGCACAGCTAGCTGCCACGCTGAGTCTGTTACTTTTGGCTTCTTTTGGATCAACGCTAGAGCGCAGAGTTGGTTACGGACTCAATGCATTACTCGGAACTATTTCTTACTTTTGGATCGTTGCAAGTTTGCCTGTTGGATCTGCCGTTTATGGCATTGAGTTACCAACCCTGAATGCAAGAATCGTAATCGGAATTGCAGGGTTTATAGCAATGATTGCTGTGAACGCTAATGCTTGGTTTGTTGGAAGACTACTAATTACTCGCATTACTCACGTTGGTACTGAATTTGACCGCGCTCTCCTGGAGCGTAAAATCGCAGCCACACAGTTAGCTCTTGCTGAGCAAGAGGGTCGATTCGAAATAGCTAGAGACGTCAATGATGTTTTGCTTGAACAGGTGAGTGCAACTATGACAGCAGCCGAAGCAGGAATCTTTGCAGCTAAAGCCGATGTCTCAGTAGCACCTAGAATCCTCGAAAGTGTTCTTGATGGAGTAAAGAAATCATATGCTGAGATTCGGCGACTCAGTGACTTGCTAGGCCTCCAAAAAGATAAAGCAATCGCGTTACCAGGTCTGCGGGATTTGAATGCCTTGATCGTTTCTTACCGTGAATTTGGTTTTGGAGTTAACTTCAGACAGACAGGTGTCGCATTAGAACTAGTTGATGGAGCTGAGCTGGTGCTTTACAGAATTGTGTTCGAAGCTTTGGAGAACATGCGTAAACACACTCCTAATGGCACAGAGGTCGATATTGATTTCATCTGGCAACTAATGGCAATGCAAGTAGTTATCAAAGACAACGGTGAAGAAACTGCAAGAGCTCTAGAACAAGGGATCACCGGTTACAGCGTAGAGGACGATCAGAAAGCCTTAGTTGAAAGACCAGTAGGTCCTGGACTAGTTGCGATGCAGGAACGGGCATTCCTATACGAAGGCAACGTTGAGTTCGTCAGAGTGCCAGGCGTTGGCTTCACTGTTTCAGCAGCTTTCCCCAACATAGCCAAATACAGCAAGGTTAAGTAGTTTGGCAGCCGTCTTACGTATTGCGCTTGTCGGTGGTTCGGATTCACTTCGTGCATCTAGGAGGACTCTGCTTGAATCCCAACCTCAGTTCAAAATCATCTTTGACAGCGATGGGTTTGGTCTAAAACCTCAAGACTTACTCGAAGTAAACTTCGATCTGCTTATCCTCGACCAAAGGCTTGA
>Ga0194048_10001166_pt1 | contig 13092 bp, 12 predicted proteins | sample JunL225m_MetaG_FD_161685 | JGI IMG/M metagenome (GOLD analysis project Ga0194048, IMG submission 161685) | Anoxic zone freshwater microbial communities from boreal shield lake in IISD Experimental Lakes Area, Ontario, Canada - Jun2016-L222-5m | ecosystem: Environmental > Aquatic > Freshwater >...
GTATTACAAGGCCCATGGAGCTCGGCTTAAATCCAATTTAGAAGAGTTAGGGATTGCTTTTGACCTCCGGGAAATAACGAAAAAAGAGGGTGAAGATTGGGCGGCAATTTGTCGCAAGAAAGTTTCATTTATTGCAGAGGTATGCGCACAAAATCCAGATAAAAAAGTATTTTGGATTGATGTTGATTGTGAGCTCTTCTCAATTCCAGATTTTATTTTAAATTCCACGGCAGATTTAATCGGATTTCAAAGAGGCTTCAGTACTCCAACAAAAATTGGATATCAAAACCGTGGTCGATTCTGGGAACCTTGCTTCTGGGGAATAAACACAACTACCCAAGCACGGCAGATGATAAAAGCTGCGGCCGATTTCGAGGAAATTGCTACCGTGCGCGCAACTGATGATTATTTCTTTGAAGAGGCATGGCGTGCAACTAGTGGAAATATGACATTTCAAATCATTCCTTCAAATTGTGCGGTTGATAAAGGTGCTGGTTCACTCGAAAGTCACGAAGTATTCTTCAGATTTGGGTCAAGTGGACAAGTTGAAAACTTTAAAGGTGTCGTAGAACAGCACAAAGGAAATACCGCAAAGCGCCTCTTAAATCCAAAGCGTGAATTACTGAATTTAGCCAAAGTAATTGAAGAGAAATTGCCACTGGGAGTTTCATCAAAATTGCGGTTGATTGTTGATGCATCAGGAATAACTGGCTTCCTAACTGGCAAGAACCACGACAATGTAAATAATCAGACCATCAGTAAATTGGTAGTCGCAGGTAAAGCTGGTGATCTTGCTGGCTTCAACTCGGCTCTGACACACTTTAAAAGAAAAGCACTACCTAATAGATATGAACGAGCGGCGATAAAAGTAGCTTCAAGTTATCTCGCATATTCTGCGAAACCAAAGCGAGAAGAAATTTCATTGTCTTGGTGGGAAAACCCATATCCTGGAAACTTTGGAGATTGGCTAACTCCATTTATCTTCAATCACTACACTGAAAATCGAATAATTTTCCAGAGCCTTACTAAAAGAACTAACAAGAACCACATTGTCAGCCTTGGATCAGTTGGCAGGTTTATCAAATCAAATTCTATAGTTGTAGGAACTGGCGTTAGTTCATTTAAGCATTCGTTAAATCCAAAAGCAGATTACATATCCGTACGCGGCCCTCATACAGCTAAATTACTGAAGGATTCTGGCGGTCCAGACATAACGAGTTTTGGTGATCCTGGCGCAGTGCTATCCCGGATTTTGCCTTTCACTCGCGGGGAAACAAATGGTCGTATCGCACTTATTCGGCATTACACACATGTTCAGGCACCGGTCAGATTGCCAAGTAATTTTGATGAGCTTTCAGTTCAAATTTCGCACCCAGATGATGTAATTGCATTTATCGAAAAATTAAATGAATATGACAGCGTGGTTACTAGCGCAATGCACGTGATGATTATCTGCCAAAGTTATGGAATTCCCTGCGCCCTCGTGGTATTTCAGGGCTTTGAAGAGTATGTCCACGGAACTGGAATCAAGTACTCCGACTATGCACTTGGAGCCGGTGTTCCAGTTATGGAACCAATTGCAATTAACCCCAAACTAGATATGGCTGAGATTGAACCCATAACATTTACCCACAAAATTTCGAGTGCGAAGATTGATGAAGTTGAGGCAGCAATTCGAGAGAGCTTGAAGAGATTTAAGAAGTAGTTACTTCAAACCTTCATTTGCTCGATCTAGATCTGCTTGAAAATCAACTTCTACGGCGAATAGATCTGAGATATCTACCGGCTCCATTTGGATGCCATTCTTTTCGATAGCTAGTTCTAGACCGCGTTCAAAATAATCTTGATCTGCGCAGGAATCAAGCTGCTTAATCACATCTACCTTCTCTGATGCAGAAATAAAGTTAATGCCAACAGCTTCACCAAGGGCGTTCTTGACAGTCTTTGAAAGTTCTTTAATGAAACCCTTTTCATCAACTGTGTACTTAACTTCCTCTTCGGCAGTAGTTGAGGTGTTTACACAAACAAAAGACTTCTCATCTTTAATTCTTTCAGCAACTCTTTCCAATACTTTTGCATCAAATACCACATCACCGTTTAGCCAAAGAACTCCATTTTCTTGGCTTGCCCGCAATGCTTTGAGCAGACTCTTTGAAGTATTTGTTTGATCATAAACTTCGTTATAGACAAAGGTAGCGTTCGGGTGGGCTTCAATAATCATTTCAAGTTTGAAGCCCACAACAACAGTAATTCGCGCCTTATCTCCAAAAACCTGTGCAACATTTTCCATTTGCTGTTGCATGATAGAACGACCATCACTTAGTTGAGTCAATGGCTTAGGCCAAGGTTTGCCCAATCTAGTTCCCATGCCAGCTGCCAGAATTACAACTTGAATCGCCATTTCAACCTTCTCTTAACTATGAGATAACTTAAGAATCTCCTCTAAGCACGATAGATTACCGCTTATGACCTCAAATCTTCGCACCCTCGAAGTTCATGATGGCACCAAGATTTCTGAGATTCTCGAAACCTTTGCATCCTCAAATCAAGATCTAATGCTCATTGATGTAATCAGTGTCGTAACAAAACCCCACCTGGAGTTATTGACGGACTATCCCAGAACCGTAACTACTGCTCTGGTCTCAAAATTAAAAGGTGGAGAGATTCGGACTAGTCAGGGAAGAATTACCGGAGCGAGTTCTGGCTATCACGAAGTCGGTTATGGGAACCATATTTTTCTGGGGATTATTAGGCTCTCCCAATTTCAAAGAAGTGAAATAATTGAAGCCTTAACAGCCGTAAAAGATACAAGCCTTGCAGGTAATACCATCGACTTGATTCTTGTTGCTTTAGTGAGAGCCGCGATTGTTGTGTCTCCTGCCGAAGTTGACGGTGCGCCTTTTATTCGGAGCAGTGACCCTGAAGCGAGATTACAAATTTCAAAGGAAATTAACGCGCTTAACGATGCAAGGTTACGATTAAAGTTAGCAAATCGGGCAAATGATGGTTTCTATTCGGTTTTTTTCCTACGTAAAATTTCTAAATTATTTACCTGGCTAGCCGTAAAATTAAAAATGACTCCCAATCAAGTGACCCTAATTTCTTTCGCAATCGGGTTATTTTCTGCATATGAATTCAGCCGTGGAACTTTTTGGACAACATTTGCTGGAGCCGCTCTACTTCAACTAAGCATTATTATCGATTGCGTAGATGGTGAACTTGCAAGATACACGCGAAAATTTTCACAGCTCGGTGCCTGGCTAGATGCAATTACAGATCGAATAAAGGAATATTTAGTATTTTTCGCTCTCGCCTATGGCGCCGAAAAGAATGGCCGCGATCTTTGGATTCCCGCAATAGGAATGATGCTCTTTCAGACTTTTCGTCATCTCTCTGACTACAACTTTGCTCGCATTAATAAGGTTAGAAGTTCAGTTCTGGAACCCATTGATTTTACAATTAAATCGGACAATTATGTTGCAACAGAACGTGAAAAACTTAGTCGCTTGGAATACTGGTCAAAGAAAGCTATTCAATTCCCGATCGGCGAACGTTGGCTAGTTATAAGTGCATCATCTGTAATTGGTGGCGCTGCCTTCACCTTCACAATAATGCCAATTCTCAGCTTTATTTCGATTGCTCTGGTATTCCGCGGAAGAGTTCGAAAAACGCTGACTTGGCCCAGAGATCGAGTAAATAAGGCGCTAATTGATTTTCAAATAGATTCCATAGTAAATAAGAATTCAACGAATCGCTTTGATTGGTTTGAACCTTCATTACTTCGCCTATTAGAAGGCGCAATCTTTATTGAATTAGCTTTAGTCACAGATTTGAGTCGGCCGGAATTGTTCCTACTGTTATTTGCAATTCTATTTAACCATTATGACAATATGTATAGAGCTCTGCAAGGTGAATCCAAACCTAGATGGCTAGCAATTGCCGGTGGATTTATTTTTGGACGCCTTGCAATTATCTCAATTTGGACATGGTTAGGTCTTTCATTAATTCCGTTAGTCTGTTATTTCAGTATCTTATTCTTTTTAGTTTCTTCAATTCAGTGGGCTATGAGCCATGTGAGGAAGGATTCACTCAATGACTAATCGCCCAAGCCGCCCAACAATCGCAGAAATTCGTGAAATTTCGCAACCAACTTCAGTAACTGGCCGCCAAACTTCCGAGCATTGGATTGCTGATCTCTATTTGAGAAAAGTTTCACCCTATCTAACAAAAATTCTACTTATGACTCCGATAACCGCTAACGGAGTTACCTGGTTGATGATTATTACTGGAGCAACTATCGGCCCAGCACTTTTGATTCAAGGTTGGGCAGGACTAGCTCTTGCTTTATTCCTAAGTCATTTACAAATGTTGATTGATTGTTGTGATGGTGAGGTTGCGAGATGGCGCGAAACTAAATCACCGATGGGAATATTTCTAGACAAGCTTGGTCATTATGCTGCCGAAGGTTTGCTCCCACTATGTTTCGGCCTTCGTCTGGCTAATTGGCCAAATCAATCGATCGAAAGTTCTATTTTTCCATTTCTTGGCGCGCTGCTCTCCATACTTGTGATTGTAAATAAAAGTTTGAATGACGCGGTCCATGTTGCAAGGGCATTTTCAGGGCTATCTAAAATTCAAGATGCCAAAGGGGTAAATCTTCCGGTAAAGGGTCTACTCCGAAGCGCGAGGAAAATCTTTAACTTTCTGCCAGCACAGAGAATGTTTCACTCTGTTGAATTCACAATGTTTGTGGCAATTTTTGGATCGTTTACCAATTCATTGGAAATCGCCCTGTTAATCGCCCTCTTTGTCACAATTGGTCATATCGCGGCGATAGTTTCTTCCTCGAAGTTAAGGAATAATTGAACCATGCTAACTATCGCTCGCCAGCTGCGCTTGGCGCTATTAGAGCTTTTTACAACTACCAAATATCGCCTAATTCTTATCAGTCTAGTTTTAATTGCAGCATTCATTTCAGTTTCAGAACTAGCGGTTGCAAAGCTTTTCACAAAAATTATTCTTCACGAAGGAACGCTAAGCCACACCAAGCTTGCTATTTTTGTGGGAGCCTTTTTTCTCTTCTTTGGGGCGACTCGCGCTGGACATTTTGCACAGAGAATATACCGAGTAAATGTCTTCGACAAAGCATTCAAGGCGAACGAGACTGAAGTCTCCGGAAGCAAAGATAATTGGCGTTGGTCCTTGGCGTTTGAGCTAACTAATTTACTAAGTACGATTACTCAGCTTGGTGTAATAGTTATCTTCTTTACCTATTTTAATTGGATGTTTGGGCTAATCGATATAGTGGTTATATTAGTTATTTTTGAAATCTACGGGAGACTTTTCAAACATCAGATCGAAGCGCAACGTGGATTTATTACCGCAAGAAAGAATAAGATTCCAGTATCAAATCGAGTTCGCATTGGAACCCGAATAAAATCGGGAGAAACTGGGATTTTGATTTCTGGAGTTGCGCTCATATTACTATTGGCAGCACTTATTTATTTTAGTTATATCGGTGAAATCAGTAAATCTAATACCGTGGTTCTCTTCTTTGGCCTAAGAATGCAGAATTCTAATTTATCCAATATTTCAACTGGCTTGATGCGATTTGCAAGGGCTCGCACACATAGTGAATAAGAATGATTTATTAACGATTGGTTATTCGACCCTTGCCGATCGTGCTTCAGATATCAAATTTTTAAAAGATGTTAAAAATCTAGTCGTAGTTCAAAATCCAGAAAAGATAAGCCTGCCAGATTTTGCGCCAGATGTAAGTGTGTTTGAGCTTAATAACCGGGGAGTTACAAAGAGTCGGAATACGGTTTTAGCGAGTACGGATACAAAATATCTGCTCTTTGGAGACGATGACATATCGTTTGATACCGACGGCATAGATGCAGCGCTAACATTTCTTGAGCAAAATCTAGATATTTCGATCCTTTTACTTCAAGCCGTTGATGAAAGTGGAAAACTCCGAAAACACTATCCGCAGAGCGCACACGCTTTAAAGCTAACAAATTCAGCTAAGGCGGCGACTTACGAGCTGATTGTTCGTGTTGCAGACATCAAGGCCGCAGGGGTCGACTTTGACGAAGAGTTCGGCGCTGGCGCGAAGAATTATCTGGGAGATGAATACATTTTTATTGCTGATGCACTGCGAGCTGGCCTTAAGGGAAAATTCTTACCGATCACCATTGCGGTGCATCCAGCTGAAAGTTCTGGGAGTATTAAGAACACCCGAGAAGATATTCGGGCTCGTTCCAAGATTTTCGGTCGAGTTTTCGGAATTTGGGCTCCGATAATGCGGGCTCTTTTCATTCTAAAACCTCCAACTAAGAAATTTGGATTTAATAAATCACTCCTTTTCATTATCGGCAAATGAAAATTTACGCACACCGTGGTTCTTCTGGGAAATACCCAGAGATGACACTTAGCGCATATGAAGCAGCGATTGAAGAAGGCGCTGATGGATTTGAGTGCGATGTAAGGCTCTCAAAAGATAAGAAAATAATCTGTATTCATGATGCAACTACTAAGCGGGTTGGCAACCGCAAAATTCGGGTTGCAAGTTCCAAAGTAAAAGAGATCAAAAGGGTCGCAGATGTAATAACTCTAGAAGAGTTATTACAGTTAGCAATCGCTTCGAAACGTGATATTTTAATTGAAACAAAGCACCCAACTTTTACTGGTGGAGCGATTGAGGGAAAAGTATTTGAACAACTTCAAGAATATGACTCACAGATCAGAGGTGCGCAAATTGAAGTCATAGTAATGTCATTTTCTTGGATGGCTACAAGAAGATTTTCAAATTCATATCGAGTAAGCAAAGTATCCAAATTCTATTTATCGGCCATAATGACAAGGAGTAAGATCGCTGCACTTGACATCAAATTGATTGAACGAAAACCAAAATTAGTTGCTAAGTTGCAAGCTCGGGGTATTCGAGTGTTTGCCTGGACCGTTAATAGCAAGAGGCAGTTAGAAATCTGTAAGCTCCTAAAAATAGATGGGGTAATAACAGATTATCCAGGACGAATGGCGCGCAGTGTTTGAAAAATACTGGGGCTTCTTAGTAATTTGTCTGGCATATATTCTGGCGATAACGGTTTTAACTTCAGTTTTTCATGCTGAGCCATTAGCGGTTGTCGCGGAACCACCTAAAAAACTACTCTGTTTTGATGTGGCATCGAAAATTCTGAGAACAAGTGATACAAATCTTTTGTGTAATCCAAATGAGGAATCCTTAGGAACTACGCCAATTCAACACAGTATCTCTCGACCAACTTCAATTAATCGCACCTTCGAAGTTCGCTTCTTGGCGGCTCAGGCTGCCGGTGAGAAGCTTGGCTATAAATTGCGAATCACATCAGGTTTTAGATCACAAACCTTGCAGGCTAAATTATTTGCGGATGCGGTCAGAAAGTATGGAAGTGAAGAAGAGGCTTCAAAGTGGGTATTGCCTGAGGATATTTCAAATCATCCTTGGGGAACCGCAATCGACGTAAATTATCCTGGCGACAAAATAGCTGTGAAATGGTTAGAAGATAATGGTTCAATATTTGGACTTTGCCGTGTTTATGAGAATGAGTGGTGGCATTTTGAACCAATTATTGCTCCCGGAGATTTATGCCCACAAATGGCGACGAATGCTTTAGTAACTTTGCAAAATATGGCTACTGGCGCAGAAACAAATAGTTAATATACTTGCGGCATGACAATTCAACTTCCAAATAAATTAGGTGTCCACGCTCTTGTATGGGTTGGAGGTTGGTCGCACGCAGAATGTCGCAAGGCTATTCAAAATACCGTCGAAGCAGGTTACGACTTGATTGAAATTCCAGCGCTTGATCCCTCACTCATTGATACTGAACATACCCTCGCAACACTTAAAGAATTTGGAATCAAAGCAGCTTGCTCGTTAGGTCTCTCGTTTGATGCAGATATAAACAATGAGGACCCAGCAATTGTTGCCAAAGGTGAAGCAAAATTGATGGCTGCTCTCGAAGTAGTTGCAGGAATTGAAGGAGATTATTTGGGCGGAGTGCTATTTAGCGCCCTTGGAAAGTATTCGCATCCAGCTACCGAAAAATCTCGCTCTAATGCAGTGGCATCGCTCAAGCGCCTTGCCGTCGCAGCCCAAGCAAAGGGAATTACGCTTGGTTTAGAACCAGTAAATCGCTACGAATCAAATTTAATAAACACAATTGATCAAGCTGTTGCAATGATTAAAGATATTGGTGAACCAAATGTAAAGGTCCATATCGATATTTATCACATGAATATTGAGGAACAAGATTTAGCATCACCAATTATTAATAATGCTGAACACATTGGTTATGTTCATATTGGTGCCAGCCACCGAGGTGGCCTTGGAACCGGAAACGTTGATTTTGATGAACTATTTGGGGCTTTAGCAAAGATAAATTACAAAGGCGTCATAACCTTTGAAAGTTTCTCCTCCGCAATCGTTCACCCAGATTTATCTCTTGCATTGGCCATTTGGCGCAACTTATGGACTGAGAACAAACCAATGGCACTTAACGCTCGCAATTACATGGTCGAACATATAGTTCGCGCAAATAAACTTGCCTAACTTAAAGCGCTAGGGGAGCATCTTTAGCTAGTGGTGGGCGACAAACTACGCCGCTAGCACTGTTTAAAGTCCAACTTCCGGCGGAATATGGAATCAAAATCGCATCACCTTTAACCGCGCTGGTTTCCTGGTGATTTTCGAATGCAATATTTCCACTTCCTTCTAATACCAACATAATGCTAAATCCAGCAGCGACCTTGCTTCCATTGCCGGCAAGATAATCAGCACGGAAATATGGATCAGCAACTGCAGTAAATACGGATTGATCGGAACTACTAAATAGTCGATTCGAAAAGACAAGTTTGCTTGCTTCATCTTTATCTATTGGTGTGTAACGAAGGGCATCAAGTACTGTGTCGAAACCTAACCCAAGGTGTCCATCTTTTACGCCATCAACGGCAAAATCATTCCATTCAAGAAGTGCAGATAAATCTGTTGGTTCTTGTAGTTCGAGAACAAATATTCCGGCACCAATTGCATGAGGTGTTCCTGCTGGAACAAACACTGTGTCGCCGGCCTTAACTTCAAATTTTTGTAATGAAGCTAGTAAACTATCAGCATCTCGTGCGTCAACCATCTTGGAAACTTCAGCTTTTTTTAGCTCTTTACCAAAACCTAACCCAACACTCGCACCGGCTGGTGCTTCTAAAATAATCCAAGCTTCAGTCTTTCCATGTTTTAGGGATAAATGATCTTTAGCAAACTTACGATTTGGGTGATAGTGAACTGGAAGTCGTTGATCTGGATCAAGTAATTTCATAAGCAATTCAGTACTAGCACCAAAGGTATTTAAGTGTTCAGCGCCGAGCCACTTCTCTGGGTTAGCAATTACTGAATCTCTCAAATAACTTCCATCTGATAAAACCGATAACCCCATTGTCTTCTCGCCAAAGCGAGTGGTCATTGATCCGATCCACTCCTCGGGTCGCATTGGGCCGCCTGGGCCATTTCGCAGCGCACCTATTCGGTACCCACCTTTGTAGAAGTGATCAAATTGGTTGGATGCGAGTTTCTGAGGTGTAATCATGAAAGCAATTTACTATGACAATACTTTTTTCGCACTTAACCCCATGACTATTGCCAAGGCGGCAGGAACAAGCATCGCCCATCGAAGCGTCAATAGATCAGAGAGAAATCCAATCAATGGCGGTCCAATAACGAAGCCGAAATAGGAAACGCCAGTAACAAGGGCAACTCCTTCGGCAGCGGATACCTGGCCAGAGTATTTCTCATTAGCAAGATTTCCAGTAGCGCTAATGACCATTGGGATAACAGTCGAGAGCCCTATTCCTAGCAGGAACCAGCCAAAAATCACACCATAGATGTTTCCGGTAAGAAGTCCAGCGGTTAAACCGATTCCTGAAATTAATCCTGACCAACTTAGTAGTTTCACCACACCAAATTTATGCGCTAAATAGTCGCCAGATAATCTGCCTGCAACCATTGTGAAGGAGAAGAAAACATAAGGAAGGGCTGACATTAAGGGCGATGCATGGAAAGTCTCCCGAGCAAGTACGCCGCCCCAATCGGAGGCAGCACCCTCGCCAAGTGAAGTGCATAATCCGAGAAACCCAAGTGTTGCAAATTTACGCGGTGACTTTCGTTTCTCATGTTTTTCAAACACATGTAGATCGGCAGAAGCTGGCAAGAACCAATTCCTAGTAATAAGGGCGATACCGAAAATAAAAATCCCTATTCCTATGGTGTGGACTCGAATTGAAATATTTGTATTGGCAATAAGTCCGCCGATCGCACCACCACTCAACCCACCAATAGACCACATTCCATGGAAAGTGCTCATAATTCTCTTGCTCGCTCTGTTCTCTAAGGCAGCAGCCTGCGCATTAATTGAAAGATCATGAGTAGATGAGAGAACTCCATATATAAAGAGTGAGAAGCAAAACCAGATGAGATTAAAAAGTAGTCCAACAAGGGGAATAGCTAGGGCTAAAGTAATCGCCGAATACTTGGTAACTGGCCCACTTCCATATTTTGCAGCACTTCGGCTAGCTGGTCGCAGCGCAGCTAAAACCCCAAAAGAGCCACACAACAGCGAAGCGCCAAGTACGCTATTTGAAATTCCCAGTTCAGATTTGAAATCTGGAATTCTTGAAACAAAATTTCCAACAGAAAAACCATTGATAAGAAAAGCAATCAGAGTTGCAAGTCGGGCTTTTCGGTATTCGTCGCCCTGAAACATCTGCCAATCGTAGCCATTACCTCTACTCTTTACCTCATGCTAGAAATGAATGGAACCAACTTTATTGCGGAAAAAGAGCGAAGGGGTTCAGCGCGAAGTTTATTCTGGCCGTGGGCAGCTGCAAATGTTTCACTTCTGGCACTTTCTTATGGCGCGTTTTTTCTTGATTTTGGAATTTCATTCTGGCAGGCAACCTTTGCAGCAATCATTGGTACGACTGCTTCCTTTGGTTTAGTTGGAATAAGTTCACTCGCGGGTAAACGTGCAAGTGCTCCAACAATGACACTTTCCCGTGCCGCTTTTGGCGTAAAAGGAAATATTGTTCCAGGGCTGCTTTCATATCTAATTTTCGTAGGCTGGGAAACTGTTTTAGTTTCGCTAGCAACTCTTGCAACTGAAACAGTTTTTACAAGAGTAGGAAATATCGATCCTAATATCTCGCGCGTTATTGGATTTTCAATAGCGGCAGGTCTAACTATTGTTGGAGGAGTCCTAGGTTTTCAAGTAATCATGCGGATTCAAAAAGTTTTAACAGTAGCAACGATTGTTTTAACTTTTGGCTACATCATTCTCACTGCGGATAAAGTTAATTGGGCAGTAATTTCTGCTATTCCTAGTGGAAATTTCCAAGCATTTATCGGCGCCTTAATCTTTGGTGTAACGGGAATTGGCTTAGGCTGGGTTAACTCCGCGGCTGACTACTCAAGATACTTACCACGCAGCGTTTCTAGCCGTGGTGTAGTCGGATGGACCGTATTTGGTGCATCGGTTGTTCCCATAATTTTGGTTATTTATGGCTCTCTTCTTGCTGGAAGCAGTAAAGAGCTCGGCGCAAAGATTGCAGCTGATCCAATAGGTGCGCTTACCACCCTCGTTCCAACTTGGTATTTGATTCCATTTGCTGTTGTAGCAATTCTTGGACTTATTGGTGGTGCAATTCTTGATTTATATTCCTCCGGAATAACTCTGGTTTCCGTCGGGCTACCAGTAAAACGTCATGTGGCAGCTTCCATAGATGCTGTAATCATGACTATTGGAACTATTTATATCGTCTGGATTGCCGGGGATTTCTTCGGACCATTCCAAGGATTCTTAATAACTCTTGGCGTACCAATTGCAGTATGGTCGGCAATTTTTGTTGCTGACGTCCTTATGCGCAAACACGATTATGTAGAAGCAGATCTCTTTAATGCAAATGGAATTTATGGCGCATGGAATCCAAGATCACTTCTATTGGTCTTATTCGGTTCGATAGTTGGCTGGGGATTCGTTACAAACACTTTCGCAAGTTGGCTCTCTTGGCAGGGATATTTCTTAGGAGTTATCGGTGGCAAGAGCGGTCCTTGGGCTTATTCAAATATTGGAGTAATTATTGCTTTGGTAATTGGTTTCTTCGGGCATATTCTTTTATCCCGCAAGAAGATTGCGGCGCAAGAGAGATAAAATAGCCCCGCATCTCTGCAAGGCTATTAAAACTACTTCTGCGAATTTAGATAATTGAAGTTGTTATCGCTACAGCGATTCCAGATACGGCAATCCAGGTAAACCAAGATGCAGCAGTACGAATTCGCCATGATTCAAGTACAGGATTGACTGTCGCCCGACGACTTCTGATAACTAAACCAAGAGCAATAAATCCAGCTACTAAATAGTGGAAGAAGTTAGCACCCGCAATAACGACCCAGCAAGAAGCGTAAGCACCTTCGAATGTGCCAGTATCCTTAACGATAAATGGCATATTTGCGAGTTGGTGAAGTTGGTAATAGCCGCCATATAAATATGCAGCTAGCGTAATCATTGAGAAACTTCCCTGATGGCTTGGATCGCGCTGGGCAAGTTTATGAATTAGCGCAGCCACGATTAATGGAAGTACCGACATCCACCCAGCAGCTGCACTAAAAGTATGACCACCTTTTGGAATCCAGCCACCATTTTTATCAAGGTTTCTCAAGTAGAAGTAAGAGAAGATCATTCCGAAGACAAATGCACCATCGGCAACAATTAGTAAACGAACTCCTAAACGTTCGCGACGCCCTACGACCTCTGGTGAGTCGTGGTGGACGTGGAATCCGGTATCAGTAGACATTATTTTGCACTCCTTCCATATCCATAAGGATCGCTAGTTACAACCGGTGGAGTTTCAAAGTTAACTAATGGAACTGGATACGGGACTGTCCACTCCAAAGTCTTGGCACCCCAAGGGTTCAATGGCGCAATCTTTCCGTGGCGCCATGAGTGAATAACTGCCCAGAGCAGAACTATAAATCCAATTCCAATTGAGTAAGCACCAATTGTG
>Ga0194048_10001167_pt1 | contig 13087 bp, 6 predicted proteins | sample JunL225m_MetaG_FD_161685 | JGI IMG/M metagenome (GOLD analysis project Ga0194048, IMG submission 161685) | Anoxic zone freshwater microbial communities from boreal shield lake in IISD Experimental Lakes Area, Ontario, Canada - Jun2016-L222-5m | ecosystem: Environmental > Aquatic > Freshwater >...
GGTCTGCGGTGGGGCTAATTCGTGCAGCACCACCCAGGACAACTGCTGCATCGACAACGGAGACGGCTGCGTGCCAGCAGACGAGACTTGCACCAACACAGTTGTGGAAGCGATCGTGCGCCTGGATTTCATACCGGCCGTTGTTGATTCAGACTGGCTCTTTATCGGGAATCTCCAGGCGATTAAACACATGATGAAAGCCATTCAGAAGGAGGATCGCAACCAGTACACCGAGGCTGAACGCGAGATCCAGCTAGCACTTCGGTCGCTTCGGAATGAGCTTGAGGCGTACAGCCCCAACGAGCGCAGCGTAATCAACGTGCAGCCTTTCGGGTCTGCTAAGATTCAATATAGGTTTGGTGGATTCATCTGATGACCGAAGAGCTTCCAGTAGCCGTGCAGCCCGTTACGTGGTTGGATTTTCTAACCGACGACGGTGTTCTGCTCGACGATCGTCTGGATCGCTGGGAGGCGTTTGTATCCGACAAGCCACAGATCGAATGCCCGCTGACGCATACTTACCCAGAAGGGTTGTACGTGCGGGAAATTTTCGCTCCAGCCGGGTCGATTATTACCAGCTTGATTCACAAGTTCGATCACCCGTTTTTCTTGCTTCGAGGAAAGCTGACGGTGATCAGTGAAACCGAGGGCCTGGTGACCTACACGGCGCCGATGTACGGAATTACCCTACCGCAGACACGAAGGGCAATTTTGATCCAAGAGGATACGGTTTGGGTAACTGTCCATCCTAATCCTCTGAACAAGAAAAATCACGAAGAGATACGCAACGACCTTACTTACGTGAGGTCTAACAAATACTTATTATGTCTTGGGTAGGAACAGCAATAGGAGTTGGAGCCATCGGCTCATTGGCCGGAGGTGCCATGTCTGCATCGTCTGCTAGCGCCGCACGCCGACAGGCCGCCGACGCAGCAAACCTTCCTGGAATCAACATTGGATCAGCGCTTGGAGAATCCTCATTGAACGCGCCGCGTGCCCGTGAAATGGAGGCTCAGCGAAATGCGGTCAGTCGCGCCCAGTTGCTGGAATCGCTCGGAATCCAAATCCCTGGATACCAAGAAGGCCAAGCTCAGCGCACTCAGAACGCGATGGCATTACTCCGTGGAGAGCTTCCTCCGGACGTGCTAGCTCAGGTTCAACGCAAGGCCGCTGGTAAAGCTGTTCAAGGGGGTTACGCAGGAAGCGCAGCTGGAAGAAATCTCGTGGCGCGAGACATCGGTAGGACCAGTCTTGATCTTAGTAATCTTGGAGGGCAACAATTTGCTAATATTATCGGCACGACTCCAATGGCCCCGTTAGCCAACTACGAATTTACGCCGCAACAGATCGCCTCGCTTCGTGGAGGTGAGCGTGGCGCCCAGCAGCAGGCACTGCTTGGAGTTGCTGGTATGCCGAGCGCAAGTGGAGTCGCTGGTCAGGCATTCGGATCTCTTGGATCAGGGTTAACCAACCTTGGATTCGCGCAACTGGGAGCGCAAACTCGCGCTAATGCTGGCATGAGTGGTGATTGGGATTATTCAACCGGAATGCCGACAGGTTACGGTCGCCAAGGACTAAGCTAAAATTTTATGGCAAACCCCTTCTCAGGACTCGAAAACATCGGGCAATCGTACCTCCAAGGCGTGCAGCTGGCGAATCAGCGGCAGTATAGGGAGGAAGCAGCAGCGCAGCGTGGTGAAGAGACGCGGATGCGAGGGCAGTATTATCAGGACCTCGTTGACCAGCGGCGGGAAGCGGCGGCGTTGGCGGCACAAAATCGGGCCGATGTGCTTGGGTCGAAGTTTGGTGAGCACCTAACACTGAACCCGGACGGTTCAGTGAACTTGGTTGAATCCTCAAGAAAACTCAAGGAATCGGAGGGGCAAGATGCGTTTAACGAGACCGCTGGATTAGCCGAATCCCTTGGCGCACCAATAGGTGATGTTGACAAAAAAATCCGAGGCACCAAAGCGTTTCAGAAGGGGTTGGCGCTCGGGATAGTGAAAAAAATGGAGAACGAAACCGCGTATAACCGCATCTTGGCATCGCAAGGAATGATTGCGATGAAGCCGAAAGCGTTACCGGCAGGAGTTGAATCAGCAATCAGCGGGCCTTCTCAAGACACTGAACTCAATGTGTTGAATGAGATTAGGCAAACACAAGGCATTCCTGAAACGCTAGTTCAACCGCCTGCAATGACTGCTCCTGAAAAACCTGCAAAGGGATATCAATCTGTGGACATTGGAGGAGGCAGAACAGTCCTAATGAAGACGCCTAAGGTTGAAAAGGTAAACGTTGATCGTCCTTACACAGTAAACATTCTGGACGATGGAGGAAAAATCATCAGAACGATCAAAATGAGTGCCGAAGAGTATAGTGCTTACGAGGCTAAGCAGGCGTCGATGCCATCTGGCGCACCTGCTGTTACGAACACTGTCCCCAAGCTTCCTGGGTTTAATTTTAATATGAGGACTGGTGGTTTTGACCCTTATAATTAATTCATCATGCCACGTATTGTTAAAATTCCAGGAGTTGCCGAACTCTCGTTTCCTGATGATCTCGGTGAAGACGCAATGCTTGAGGCGACTAAGAAGTTCTACGAGCAGTCCAAGCAGGGCGCAATAGGAGCCGCTAGTTCTGCCGCAGTTCGTGAGCCTGCGCGCCAAGTCGGCGGAGCAATGAAGGCTCTGTCGCGCCTTGGTGATTGGTTTCAACCACCGGACTACAATCCGGAGACAGGAGACCCTATTTGGCAGAAGGCTGAATCGACATTTTTTGGACCCGAAACCACGGTTCCAGTTGAGAAGCCAGCGCCAGTACCAATTGAGCAGACAGGTTTGTATCAGGCTGGTGAATCTCTCCAACAAGGTGCGGAGAAGATGTTTCCAGTCAACCCGTTGCGCGCGGAGGATTTTCTCACGCAGGTGGGCTCTGGTATTGGATCTCTGCCAACCTCGATAATCCCCTACGCTGGACCATTGATCTACGCAGCCAGTGCTGGTGAAGATGCTGCTGAAAAGGCTGGTCGATTTTACGACAACAAAATCTCCGAGGCGATGGCGTCTGGAAACCGCGCCGAGGCAGATCGTTTGCAGGAGGAGAAGAAATATCAACAGGCGCTTCAATTTGGAATCAACGCGCCGTTAGGTTATGCGACCGAACGTTTCATGGGCGTCGTTCCAGGTCTTAAGAAAATCACCGAAGGCGGAGGAAAACTACTTCCTAAGCTCGTAGCCGGACAGGCAGTTGATAACACAAAGAAAGTTGCAACCTTCCTTACTAAGCAGGGGTTAAAAACCGCAGGAGGAGAATTTCTTCAAGAAGGTTCGGAGCAAGTAGGCGGAAACATCGGAGAAAAGTTCTACAATCCGGATGCTGAATTTACATCTGGAGTCTTAGATGCGTCAGCAGCTGGAGGAGCTGTTGGCTTCCTCGCCTCCGTGCCATTGAATTTGCTTGGGTCTAAGCTGCGGAAGAATCAGTTGGATAAGCTTCAGGAATCCCGAGATACCAGATTGGCTGAAGGGCCTCTTTCGGGTCAGCAGGTCAGCGAAATCAATAAAAGGATAGTCTCAGGACAACCTCTAACTGAAGCTGAGCCAGGAGCTTTTTTAAGTCTTCTAAGCGACGATCCAACCACTCAGTCTTCAGTCGGAGGAAACAACGCTGAACTCCTCCCCAACGCCACCGCCACTCTCGCTGGCATCAACTCCGGCGGCGCGCCTTCTGGACCGATTCGCATCACGCCACCAGAAAAAAGCTTCACTATTCCAGAAATTCAGCTGGAGACAGAGGCTGCCGGGGAAGAAGTGATTCAGACGCCAGTTGAAACTGTTGCGCCCATTGGTCCAATCACCCAAGAAGCGACAGACCTTCTCAGTAAAGTTGATGCCGGTGGTGTTCCGATGTCCGTTACGGCAAACCTGGAGCGGATTGCTAACGAGAATGGCATCACGGTTACCGGCGCTGATACCCCGAACACGATCATTTCGCAGCTGCGACAAAAGCTAACCCCAACCACCACCGAAAATGCCGTTCAAGAACAAGGCGCAGGTGAAAGCCTGCTTCGCGCAGAAAAACCGCAACCCGAAGTCCAAGTGGGACTGTCAGAAGTGGATCAAGGAGGGCGGCCTGCCGAAGGAGCAGGGGCCGAAATCCAAACGGAAGTACAGCCGCTGACGATCGAGGAGACTAACGAGTACAACGGGATCGTTGACTTCCTTGATGGAGCGTCTGCGTCCGATATGCTTGAGGAGGAGCAACTGGACCGCTTCGAGGAACTCGCCGGCCGTGTTGGCCAGCTGGAGCAGGCGGGCTTTGAGTTCGATGAGGCTGCTGGGTGGACTAAGCCTGGGGTTGTGACGCAAGAGGCTGTGCCGTTCTCAAAAGAACCGGCTCTCAACCCCGACGAATACTCAGATTACGTTAATCTCTTAAGAAGAGAAGCAGAGGCAGAAGCCGGGGATAATTCCGCCGAGTTTGGGTTTGGAGAGAAACAAGCGCTAACATTATATCGAACCAAAATTGCGACTGGTGTGGCGCCTGTGGCGCCGGCCGAGGTTCCGGTTACCCCATCAGAAACCCCGACCGTCCCTGCTGTCGTCACGCCTACTCCTGTCACTCCCACCCCTCCAACACGTACTGTCGTACCAACCCCAGGTGCGATTACGGTTACTCAGACTTCGGTAAAGCCTGCCGCTCCTAAGGCTCCAAAATCTAAGAAAGCCCGCGAGTGGGCGTCCAAGGGAGACATCCTGGATGACATCATCAGCCTCGGTGGGGTCATGTCTAAGTCTCAGGCTAAGAAGGAAAAGCGCCTAGAGAAAATCAAGGACCTCTACGACGATGCCCCAAGGCTCGATCCGTACTTCAATAAAATCTTTGGAGGAAGGTCACGCGGTACAGCGAGCCGAAATCAGCCAGACCAGTTGCTCGCAGAGCTTGCCACAGAAAACCCCGGCAAGTACGGAGACATGAGTGTGTCCGAGTTCTGGGCTGAAGTTGACAAGGCTGCACGGGGCCGCAAGGGGGACGTGGTCGCAATGAAGCAAGAGGCTAAGGCCGCCGCTGCCGGCGCCGAAGAAGCGATGGGCCTCGACGCGTTCTTGCAGGCGCAGGATGAAGCCTTCGTAGATTCTCAAACCGAAGGGATGCAGAATGCTGGCGAGCCCAACGGCCCGGTCGAAGTGTCTGTCGGAAGCCTTGCGATTGGAGACAAGTTCAAGATTCAAGGTGAACAATTCGAGGTTACAGCTGTCACTCCAGATGGAGACTACACGATTCGTGATGGCGACAAATTTGGAGTTCAACAGCTGACCGAATACGACACACTGTTTGTCGATGAACCTCCTGATCGCGGAGGCGGATATGCGTTTGAATTTCCTACCGAAGGGCCGGCTGCTCCTACCGAACGCAAGCCGCGTCTCGCAGCTGGACAGAACCAGGGCGACCTAATCTCCAGCACACAGGTCGAAGACTTTGCCCTGGTTGGAGAGAAGGGTGTAGACCTCGAAGCTCGTAAGCAAAAGGCCCAGGCCGCCGCACGCGCTGCTGCTGAAGCAAAGGCTGCCCAGGAGAAGGCTCAGACGAATCTGTTTGGAAAAAGCCCGATTCAACAGGCCGGTCAATCAGCCCTCGACGCCATCGATCAGATCACTAGGAACATCGACGAAAACCAATACTCGGATCCGTTGATGTTGACGCCGCTGGCAAAGCTGGCCCTTCAGATCGCCAAAGGATTGATTCGCGCTGGTATGGCCGTGGATCGAGCAATTCGCCAGGCAGTTGCACAGGCACGGGAGAGTTACCCAAATGACCCCGTTAATGATGCCGAGTTATCCAACCGACTGATTGGCCTCATGCCAGATCAACCGTCTCAAGACGTCTCCTCAGCCGACACTTCACTGGCTCAAATCCCCGCAGTCTTTAAAAGTAAGATCTTTGTTCCTCGCGGCAAAAACCTGGACATTGGTGCCGGCAAGTTCGACCTCGGAAAGCAGTACCTTGAGAGCGAGCGGGGTGTCGTAGAGAGCGTTCCGTTTGATCCATTCAACCGGAGTATCGAATCCAATCGCGCAGCTGTCGATCGGTTGCAGTCAGGAGAACGATTTGGCACCACGACCGTCCCTAACGTATTGAATGTCGTTGCTGAGGCTCCCGCTAGAGACAATGTCATTCTTCAGGCTGCTCAAGCGCTTGAGCCCAACGGAGTTGCCTACTTCCAAATTTACGAGGGTGACCGTTCTGGCAATGGCCGCAGAACATCCAAAGGATTCCAGAACAACAAGAAGACATCCGACTACGTTGCTGAGGTTCGTAAGCACTTTGGAGACGTGCGGACCTCTGGAAACATTATCGTTGCAAGCAATCCAAAGGCTTCTGGAAGGGTTTCGTTTTGGCAGCTGTCGTCAGATCCAGGTGGGCCTACAGTACGCCTCACCCCCTCTTTAGATGACCTCAGCGACGCCGTCGCCGAAGCCTCTGACGCGGTCGCTCAGTTCGTCGAGTCTATCACCCCTAAGGCCGGCATCACTGAAGGCCCGACGCCCGAAGAGTCTGTACGGCGGGTTCTTAAGGCGTTTACCGACCTTGCCGCTGTCGCTATCCGATCAGGCATCCAGACCGCATCTGATTGGGCTGCTGGTATGCAGTTAAAACTCAGCCCCGCGTTGCAATACGCATGGGATCAAGCGCAAGGCATCACCTCAGAACCGACGCCAGAAATCTTAGCGGACGTAAACAATCTCCCGAAGGATGCGACCAGTAGCGACTTCGGCATGATCTACAGCACGGCAGAGGAGCCGGTCACTACGAAGCGCGGCGGGTTTGAAGACATTGTCGCTGGCCGCCGAGCACTTAATTCGGAGGTTCGTGACGCTGGCATTCAGCTGGCAATCGAAACATTCAACGAAGCTGGGTTAAATGTCCGCGAGGTGGCTAATGGCCTATTCGCACCAGTCGAAGGCGTGAACCAGGAAGACGCTGGGCGCCGGATGATTTCAATCGTCAAAGACAAATTTGCGAAAGCTAAAGCCGCTGGCCGTGGTGACACGTTGTACGCGCTGACCAATTCACTACGAAATCACTTCGCAATCGCTGATGGATTCAGCCAAGAGACACGCGACGAACTCTACCTGATCGGTCAGTCCGAAGCCTCAGAGATCGGCCGTCAGCTGGCGAGCTTGAACGTCTCGGTTAAGGACTTCGTGGCTGTCGCTCGCAATGTCCGAGGAGCTTTAACGTCCGCTATCTACGACGCCTTTAGTGGCGAACAAGTCGTTGGTATCTTAGGCAAAATCATATCCAACCTCAGAGGCCAATTCAACCAAGGCGAGATCGACAAGGTTGTCGCCGAAAACCCCCAGCTGCAACCAGTGATCGACCAGCTCGGTGTTATGGCGCTCGCTGACACCGGAGGCCGTGTGTACCGCGCCGTCCAAGGGCGACTCAAGGTTAAGCCGCCAGCTGCAAAGGACAGCAAAGCTGCCAAGCGAGCGGCTCTTGAAGATGAAGCTATCGAGCAAATCATCGAGAACGCGCTGGCGTTAGGTGTAAACGAAGCCCCAAAAGTTCCGTCCCAGAAACTGACACCTGACCAGCGCCTGGCGTTAATGACCACGCCTTCAACGCAGGCGAAGGTTCAGAAGGCTACTGAAGACGCGGTGAAGGAGGCTGAGTTCAACGCCGGCTGGAAAGCCATGATGGTTGAAGCCGCTGGAGATCAAGCTCTCTTGCAGCAGTATCGAGAGGCCAAGGCAGCTGGCGAAGAACCAACTCCGGAATCAATCGAGAATGGACTGGATCTTCCTGAGTACGCTCACTGGCGCACGATCCGTGACGGGTTTCTAAACTACTCACCGACCACTTTGAAACTCGCCCAGGACGTGATCCGCGGGCGCTTCAAAGGAACTCAGTTTGGAGAGAAGAAGGTTGCACCTCCGGCGCCGCCTAAGATTGACCTAACTCGCCTGGTGCAGCAGCCCAACGCGGAAATGAGTCGCGTGATCGGAGAGCAGTTGACTGCTATCGGTGAGGTGATGGATCTGGCTGGCGCATCCCCCGAGGCTAAGGCCCGTGTAATGCAGATGGTTACGGCCAACGTAGGGTCACAGATCCAGCTGGCCCGGCAACGAGTGTTGAACAGCTTCCTGGACGTGAAGACCAAGGCTGGCCCTACCACGGCCAGCGATCGCCTTCGCAAACTAATCAACGCTGGTATCACTGAGGATCCGCGCTATCGCTCCCAGGCAACTCGCGACCTACTGAAGCGAGTCGCTAAGACATACCTTTCAGGAGATGAGTTTCTCCAGATGGCTACACGCCCTCGCGCCGAGAAACTCGCATTCCTCACAGGTAAGCTTACGGAAATCACCACGGCTGAGAACCTAACCGATGAGTGGATGCAGGGCGCGGTGTGGACCCACCTCACCGAGCGGATGATGGAGGCCGAGAACTCGGTCGTGAGCCAGATCGTAGGCGCTAACGATGTGAAGTTTGATCCAGCCGTTCCTAAAACCGACGCCCAAGTTACTGCGGATCGAGCGAAGGCTGTCGATCGACTGGCCGGTGGTATCCGTGCTGGCCTACTGGATCAACGCATCGCCGAGAGCGTGGCTAAGAACCCCGCGTTGCAGCGGTTGGTTCCTAAGATGAGCGACCTGGTGAAGCGAGTGCTTGAAACCCCACAAGGAACTCAGGCGCAGTTGGCTAAAGCGTTCTCGCAGGCTCTGTTGAGCGAACTCGCTATCGACCAGGCGTTGGCCGACAAGACTGGTATCGCGCTGGCTAAGGCTTTCCAGGTGAAGTTCGAGCGAGCGCGCATCACAGCATTGAGTCAGGCGGTCGCCAAGTTGACGCCGAAGGAGCTTAAGGAAGCCGGTCCTGGCACTCCGCTGTGGAAGAAAATCGAGCAGTTCGTGAATGCTGGCGGAATGGATTCATCGACGCTTTTGCAAAGCATTGCAAAGAAGGCTGGATGGAAAGTCCCTACCGATGCCGAGGTTACCCGCCTTCGAGACTTGGCGCGGCTGGAGCAGGAGCTTAGCACGACCAATGAAGAGGAGCGCAAGCGAGGTCTTACCAACGACGAGAAGGCTGCGATGAACCTCGGCAAACGCGCTGACATTATGCGCGAGATCCAGCGGCGTTGGGCCTCGATGACCATGCCGATCCGAGGCAACAAAGAGAATCGAGCTAGAGCAATCAACGAGGTTGTTTCTGCCGAGTTGCTGTTCAAGCTTAGCTTTGCCACAAAGCAGCTGATCGACACGTTTACGCAGATGTTTATCCATACTCCGACGCGCGCTATTTCAGCGGCCGTTGGAAGGTACAACGTTGACAAGTCTCTGAATCGCCAGACGCGTCTGTGGAAAGACGTTGGAACCGCTTTGGAGGATTCCTACAAAGCCCGGTTCCAGGCGCTTAACATGGCGCTCACCTCTGCGCTGGAAGCCGCTAAAGGACGCGCCGAACGCGATACCATCATGGGTATCCAGAGCGGAATCAGGGCTCTCGATCGAATTAACGCCAAGGCGACCGAGTACGCGAAGAGCGGCGACTACGCTCGTGCGACCGTGCTTCGGATGATCGGGATCGTGCAGCTGTCGTATCGGTACGCCTCTGCGCTGGACGCGCTCCAGGGTGCGCTTGCTGAGCAACAGGAAATTGGGGCATGGGCAGAGTCTCAGTTCCGACTGCAAGGCATGGATCCAAAACAGGCCCGCAAGGCCGCTCGCGCCGCGCTTGGAGATGCCATTGCTGAGTATGCTTTAGCGCAATCCCTCGTTGCAGACGACCCTAACATAACCTCGAAGGAGCGTCGTGCTGCTGCATGGAATGTCGTGCGCGCTAGGCAGTACCAGCGGATTAAAGCCGCTGGACTCAATGTCGATAACCTTAAGCAAGTTACTCAGGATCTTCGATCCACAATCGGATGGAACGTCGAAGAGACTGGGGGCCTTGGAGGGCAGATTGGAAAAGGAATGAAGGGTGCAAATGACTGGCTAGCAAAAGCTGGCATCCCAAACCCTGTCGGGCGGTTCTCTAACGCGATCGCGATTGGCGTCAACCGCGCGCTGACGTTCGCTGGCGGTGGATTCGTTCCAAGCGCATTTGAAGGTTCCGCCTGGTATAAAACCCCTGAAGATCGCACTCAACGTAAGATTGAGGCTGCGACTGGGCTTGGTCTTTCTGGCGCTCTTGCCGCACTAGTTCTCTCAGGTGCGCTGCGAGTGTTTACTAAATGGCCAGACGACAAGGAGGAAGCTGACCTGTGGGAGCGTGATGGCCACAAGCCAGGCACGATGGAACTGGATCTCCCCGGTGGAAAGATACTCCGCGTGTCGCTCAACACAGGACCAATCCAGATTGCACGGCCGGCCCTCGCGGCGGTCGGAGAACTTCAGTATCAAGTGGCGCGACGCAACCGGCTAAACCAAAAAGCTCAAGCCACTGCCAAGAAGAAGGGTCTTTCGTTTGAACCCCGAGAGCTTACCGCCAAAGACATGGCTGGAGCAGTGCTTTACGGAGCCTACTCCGCAGTAGCTCAAGGCCGCACAACATCTGGACTAATCGGGTCAGGAACCTACCGGCAGGCCCCTGACATGGGCAAGATCGTGGCCGGCGCCGTGAGCCCCCTGATTCCATTCGGCCCCCTCATGCGCGAGGCGACCGCTATGTCCGGCGCGCAGTTTAACCCTAAGGACCAGACGTTCATCAACCTCCTGGCACCAACACCGTGGAGCGGAAAGGTTGACCGAAACTTCCTGGGAGACCCAGTGGGTACACCGCGCGCCCAGGAGCGCATCATGTCTATCCTGACCGGCGGCACCGCAATCGTGGGTGGCGAAGATCCTGATCGCGCCTACCAGGTGCTGGCCAAAACTGGATGGACTCCGGCCACCCCTCAGAGCAACAAGTTCTTTCAGTTCGGGCGCGTGCAAAGGCAGGCCACACCAGAGGAGCTGACCAAGATGCAAGAGGTGCGAGCGGTCGAGCTTAAGACCCGCATATCGCAACTCGATCCAGCTACGGCGACCAAGAGGCAGCTGGACCGCATCGAAGATATCGCGAACGCAAAATCGAAAAAAGCTGTGGGAATCCGATAATCCTGTATTGACGTTGCGTGGCACTTGCCATACGTTGACTGACGTATGAGCAACCTACAAGTCGCAACGCAGCAACAGCAACCTCTCAGCGCGTTCAGTTCGGAGAACGCGTTTGTTTCAGTCCAACGCATGGCCAAGGCCCTTGCGTCCAGCACCCTCGTTCCCGACGCCTACCGAGGCGAGGCCAACTTGGGCAACTGCATCATCGCGCTGGAACTCAGTCAGCGCATTGGCGCCTCGGTCATGGCTGTCATGCAGTCCATGGTCCCGATTCACGGCAAACCCACGTGGTCTGCTAGCTTCCTAATCGCCACCGTCAACAGCTGCGGTCGCTTCTCTCCGATGCGTTTCCGCTGGGTTGGAAAAGAGGGGACAGATGAGTGGGGCTGCCGGGCCTTTGCAGTCGAGCGCGACTCGAACCTTGAACTCGTTGGCGCCCTCGTGAACATCAACATGGCCAAGGTCGAAGGTTGGTACGGCAAGTCTGGCTCTAAATGGAAGACCATGCCGGAGCAGATGCTCCAGTATCGGGCCGGCGCCTTCTGGTGCCGCACCTACGCGCCCGAGATCGCACTTGGTATGCACACCTCGGAAGAGGTCCAGGACACCCCTGCGGCCCAGCAGGTGGTCCAGTCGGTCACCGTGAGTTCATCCATCATGGACGTGACACCGACGCCTCCTGCACCTGTTGAGCCCAAGCCGCGCAAGAAGAAGGAGGCCGAGGCTATTGCAATCGTGGAGCCGCCCGCTCCCGCCGCTCCTGAACCCACACCGAAGATCGTTGAGACCGCCCCGCTCGCCCCCGTTCCCGCACCGGAGCCTGAGCTTGAAACCGTCGAGTCAACCTTAACCGCGATCGGTATTACCTATCCGCAGCTGGCGAAGCTCGCTTGCGAACTGAACTGGTGGCCCGAGGCTGATACCTTCCCGATGGCCGTGGACCTGCCGCCCGAGATTAAGCAGTGGATCATCCGGAATAAGCGCGGTATCGGCCGTGCAGTGGTGAAGGCTGGAGGTGCGCTGTGAAGCAAATATCACTGCTAGGGCAATGCTTTCATTCGTTTAAAGACGACCAATTACATTGGCAAGGAGTTGTCATTGGGAATCCGGAACCAGGGTGGTATCTGATTCAACTTTGTGAGTGGGCGTTTGGAAATCCGAGTGATCGGCGCATCGTTAAGATCGAAGACATGAGTAAATGGGTCTTTTACAAGGATGATGAGCAGATGAAAGAAGCTTACGACCGTAAGTATTCAGGACAATTATAACATGAAACTTATCCACCCCATCGACGTAAACACCTACCGCAGTCACCCGGCGATCAACATCTCCAGCCTCAAGGCGTTCAGCCGGTCGCCAGCGCACGCTTTGGTCGGCTTTGAGGAAGAACGGGAAACCTCGGAGGCCATGAATATCGGCAGTCTCTTAGACCACAAGGTCCTCGGGACGCCGTACCTCTGGACCACGTCCCCCTACGACGACTTCAGAACCAAGGAAGCACGCGCCTGGAGAGAGGACCAGGAGTACCGCCGGGTCACAGTGTTCCGGCAGGACGCGATCGAGACTGTCGAACGCATGGTTGAGGCGGTCCGATTGCATCCAGTTGCCGGCCGCCTATTGGCTGAGCCGGGTAAGGCCCAGGTCGGGATGTTCGGTGAGTTCGAGTCCTGCGAACGCAAGGGCCTGATCGACTGGCTTCCAGATGCGACGCCGGTAATCGTCGATCTCAAGAAAACGAGGGATGCTAGCAAGGCCGGTTTCCGCCGGCAGATCGGCCAGCTGCGCTACGACGTGCAGGCGGCGTACTACCGGGACCTCTACCGGGATATCACTGGCGAGACCCGCGCATGGCAGTGGGTCTGCGTCGAAGACCAGGCGCCCTACGCGGTCGCCGTTTACCAGCTGGACACCGATTCGCTAGACAAAGGATCGACCACATGGCAGTCGTGGATTCGCCAGTGGATGGTCTGCGAGGACACGGA
>Ga0194048_10001169_pt1 | contig 13082 bp, 19 predicted proteins | sample JunL225m_MetaG_FD_161685 | JGI IMG/M metagenome (GOLD analysis project Ga0194048, IMG submission 161685) | Anoxic zone freshwater microbial communities from boreal shield lake in IISD Experimental Lakes Area, Ontario, Canada - Jun2016-L222-5m | ecosystem: Environmental > Aquatic > Freshwater >...
AATCTCTATTCCTCCAACAACAATAATCAAAGTTCCATTTTAGAACTTGACTTTAAGTCATGCGAAATGATCGCAGATGACTTGTATCTACAAATAGCCGCCAGGTATCCTGATCGTGCTGTATGGATTGAAGTAGCCGAAGATGGCGAGAATGGCTGCCTCATTAAGTATGAACTCACTCGTCCAACAAATAGTATTAAATTTTAAGGAAATAAAATGGGAAAGATTGCGTATAAACCCAACCCTCGTGCATTAGCAGTTCATGACGATCTTACAAAATTTTTAGAATTTTGTGTAGATTATGGTTATCGTTATAACGAGAACGATTTGTACAACTTCAAGGCTTATGCTTGGCAACAATATAATAAATTTACTTCAGGTAAAAATGCCAAGAACATGTGGGAAGAAGATGCCCGCAGACTGGCAGGACATCGCCGTGCGTAAGTTATTCTATATGGGTCTTGAGTCGTACGAAGCCCGCTATACTCTACAGCTCACAGAATGGAACCGGCGTGTGTTTGATCGTCGTGGCTTGGATGTGGTTTATGTTCCAGGTACCACTATTGACAACACACAAAGTATCAGTGTAGGCCAAGTGCTCGATGCACATGGTCGTAGTTTCTTTGGTATGAGCCAGATGATGAACCTAGTTCAAATGATGCGAAACGGAGAAGTCACCCATGAAGATGTTATCTACTTTGAAGACATGTTTCAACCCGGTATTGAGAGCTTACCTTATATTCTCGATCAAGTTGATCCTACTCAGCGTCCCCGTATTTTTGTTCGCTGTCTTGCTCAGGCCATTGATCCGGATGACTTTGTTCATGTATGGGGTATGGCTAAGTGGATGGGCATCTATGAAAAAATGGTTAATGAATTTGCTACAGGTGTATTAGCAACCAACGAAGAGATGGTGGCTCATATGCGTATCGCAGGTTGGGAAGCTCCCATCTACAATATCAGTGGCCTAGCATTTGGCAAAGAAGAAGTCTTAGAGCGTATAGGTGGCTTGCAAAATATTAAACCGTTTGCAGATCGCAAGATGCGTGTAGGATTTGCTGCTAGATTTGACCAAGAAAAACAACCAGACTTTTTTATGGATTTAGCCGAGTGGTGGGCAACTCATGGCTCATACCCTGTAGAGTTTGCTATTTTCCAAGGTGGCCCATTGCGTAGCAATAATCAGAAGTATATAGATCGCGCTAGAAATTTAGAAGGTCGTGGATTGATTAAAATTTATGAGAACTTAAAGAAAAATGATTACTATTCTCTTGTTAATGATAGTCGTGTGCTGTTTAATTGCGCCCTTCAAGATTGGGTTTCCAACACAGTCTCCGAAGCAGATACTCTTGGGTGTAATGTTTTATACCCTGCTTATCGGTCTTTCCCTGAAACTTTTGCTAATGACCCTGACCGACTTTACATTCCTTGGTCTTTAGAAGATGCTAGTAATAAGTTAATTAATTTGTTAGAAGTACCACATCCAAATCAAGGTAAAATTAGCAATTGGACTGATAGCACAGTAGATCGTATTGTAGATATTTTAGAAGGCAACGGCGAGCAGTGGAATCGTGCCGGTAATCGTTATCGTGATCATGTAGCCGAGGCAAAATATAGATGAGTACAATTATTGTAACCGGCGCCGCTGGATATATTGGTGGGCAGATTGGACTTAAACTAAAATTACAAGGTTATCAAGTTATTGGTATTGATGACCAAATATTGCCTGATCACCTAATAGGAAAATTTGATTGGTTTGAGCAGGCTGATTTTGACAGTGATGCATTTGATCATTTAGTCATAGAAGGCTACGCAGATGCTATTGTGCATTGTGCTGGCACTAGTCTGGTAGGTCCTTCTATGGACAATCCTCAATTGTATTATAACAATAATGTATTAAAGACTGTACGATTGCTAGATAAAATTAAAGATAAGTTTACATGGCATCCAAAGATTATCTTTAGTAGTAGTGCCGCAACATATGGTAATCCTATTATGGTTCCATGTCAGGAAATTGATCCAGCAGAACCTATTAGTCCTTATGGCCAAAGCAAGTTGTTTATTGAATGGGCATTGGAAAGTTACTACCGAGCATACGGTCAAGAATATGTAGCCTTTAGATTCTTCAATGCTTGTGGCGCCGATCCTACAGCACAACACGGGCAAGCACCCGGAGCCACTCATATTATTGCCCGGGTATTAGAAAGTATTAGAGATAACACAGATTTTATTATATACGGGCAAGAGTATTCAACCACTGATGGAACCTGTGTAAGAGATTATATTCATGTGGATGATTTAGCCGAAGCCCATGCCCGTGCTATCGGGCAGGCTATTCCCAGTGGAGTTTATAATCTTGGAAATAAAACTGGATCAAGTAATTTAGAAATTGTACGCATGGCCGAAATGGTTACTGGACAAAGAGTTAATCTTAGTTTTGGCGGCAATCGTGCTGGAGATCCAGGTATGCTAACTGCTGATGCAGGTAAATTTGCACAGGTATCTGGGTGGGGTCCTAAATACAATTTAGAAGATATGATTAGGCATGCGTGGGCATGGTATACTCGATAATTATTGACAATAGCCTAAATAACCTATATAATAGTAGCAAGACTGGTCATCCTCGACCACACAAAATAACTCGGAGAATAGATTGACAACATTTACAACAGAAGATTTAAAAAGAGCAATGGATAATAATCCTGACTTAGTTAAGGAAGCACCATATCATCCTGGATACGAAGATGCCGCAATGAATATGAGTGACAAAGGTTACGAGGAAGCAACCTTAGCCGATGCTATCCGCTTTAAGATGAAGCGTGATAAGAAACGCTTTTGGGCTGGGGATAACATCAGTGATTATGTCAGCGACTCTGATAAAAGTATACTAATTAACGAAGCAACAGACGCATTTGAAAAGGTATTAGACACACTATTAATTGATCGCGAAAACGATCCTAATAGTTATGGCACAGCCCGTCGGCTAGCTAAGATGTATTTTAACGAAATAATGGCAGGCAGATATGAACCAAGACCCGATGCAACAGCATTTCCAAATGACTCAGATGACAGGTATGCAGGTATGCTGGTTGTCCGTAGTGAATTGCGCTCTATGTGTAGTCATCATCATCAGCCTGTGTCTGGCGTTGCATATATCGGAATTATTGCTGCAAATAAACTTATTGGGTTATCTAAGTATACTCGCATTGCTCAATGGTGTGCTCGCCGTGGTACTTTGCAGGAAGAACTGTGTAACGACATCGCCCGAGAAATAATGAAAGCGACCGATAGTGAAAATGTGGCTGTTTACATTCAAGCTATTCACGGATGTTGCGAAAATCGCGGTATTATGGCACATAGTTCATTGACTCAGACTACAGTATTAAAAGGATCTTTTTTAACAGATCCTGGAACAAAAAAAGAGTTTATGGATAATATTAAACTCCAGCAAGAATTTGCACCTCGATGAAAATATCAAACAATCTACCAGATACATTAGGACAAAGTACAGCACCATGGGATGATATAGCACAAGATGAAACCCATGTTATAGTATTTCGTGATCGTTATCCATGTACTCCTGGGCATTTATTATTTGTACCAAAGTATAATCGTATAGATTGTTTATATCAAGCAATGGCTAACGCATATACATACGGTGCATGGCAAGTTGAAAAAGGAGAGTGGGATGGATTTAATATCGGACAAAATGTTGGCGAGGTTGCTGGACAAACTGTTAACTGGCCCCATATTCATCTTATACCACGCAGAGCGGGCGATGTCGAAGATCCGGTGGGCGGCGTACGAAATACAATACCAGGCAAAGGTAACTATAAGAAATGATAGCTCTCACTGCGCTGATGTGTGCATTACTAGGTTACCAGGTGACCATGCCGGCAATTGATAATGCCAAATATACATTCACTGTCCATAAAGAACAAATTGTTCGAATGAACACACAGAATGGTACATTTGAAGTCTGCGATGAAAAACTTAAATGTAAACCAGTAGTAAATGAAGAAACTAAATAGTCTTACAGCGGTCTTTTGATGTCATTCCCGCTATACAAACTCTGCCATCTATGCTATAATTAACATAGGAGAAATAAATGGCAAATCAATATCCAGCGGTAAATTACAAATATACCAGTACCAAAGAGTATCATAACGCATTTCCTTGCGCTTATCGTCAATGGCGAGCAGACTCACATTGTAACTTAAATCACGGTTATGCATTTAGTATGAAGTTTTACTTTGGCACTAACACTTTGGATGTTCGTAATTGGGCCGCCGACTACGGTGGACTTAAAGATCTTAAAGGTATCTTAGAAGATCAATTTGATCACACCACTCTAGTAGCACAAGATGATCCAGAATTAGAATTCTATAAAGAAATGGAGCGCCGTAAGTTAGCCAAGCTAACTATACTTCCAGCATTAGGTTGTGAGGCATTAAGTGATATGCTTTACAAGTATATAAACGGTGTTTATATTCCAGACCACTGGGGGCCAGGTGAAGCAGAACGCTTATGGTGCTATCGTGTAGAAGTGCGTGAAACACAAAGCAATATGGCATTCCGCGAAGGTCATCGTGAATGGAACGAGGATTTATTTGCGTGACATAAAATTTGATGGTGGTCGGCGTTGCCTAGTAAATAGACTAGCAATTTATGAAAGTTAACAATGACCAAATCAAAAAATGATTATAAAATAGCAGTATTACTTCCTACCCGTGCTCGCACAGACGCATTAAAATTAAGTGTAATTAGTATTATAAATCGGGTAGTTGATATCAACGGTGTACAAATTCTATTTGGATTTGACAACGATGACGAAATTGGACTAGGCTACTTTTCAACCGATATTCAACCATGGTTAGAAGAAAAAGGCGCACATTATACCGTTGTTTTATTTGAGCCAAAAGGTTATCAAGGTTTAAATTTGTATTACAATGGACTTGCTGAGCAGGCTTCTGCTGATTGGTTATTTGTATGGAACGATGATGCCCTTATGGAAACTACAGGTTGGGACAAAGTTGTTAAATCTTATAACGGCCAATTTAAACTATTAAAAGTTCATACCCATAGAGAACACCCATATAGCATATTTCCTATCTATCCCAAAGCATGGTATGACTTATTTAAATTTATGTCCAGACATCAAATGGTCGACGCTGAATTAAGTCAGGAAGCATACATGTTAGATCTTATGGAAATTGTTAACATTTACGTAACTCACGATAGGCATGATATCACTGGTAATAATAACGATGCTACACAAAAAGCTAAAATAACTTTTGAAGGTAATCCAGCAGATCCTAGAGATTTTCATAATCCACGATATGGAAATGCCAGGGTACAAGATTGCGAAGTCATTGCTGCTTATTTAAAATCCGTTGGTCAAGATACTTCCTATTGGGAAAAAGTTAAAGCTGGCCAGGTTGATCCTTGGGAAAAACTACGGGCCAACGATCCTAACAAACAAATGATGCAAACAGTTAGGGCCTCATGAGCAAAATAACACAAAGCGAGCATTTAGATAAGTGCATAATCAGTGGTAAGCCGGTTGAAAAGATTTTAGATTTTGGCCAGCATGCCTACGCTGATACATTTATTGCCGCAGATCAAATTAATCTTAGCGAACCAGTATTTCCGTTAGAACTGCATTTAAATGCAGAATCTGGCGGCATACAGTTGGGCTATGTTAGTCACGCCGAAGATCGCTATAACTTGTATAGCTATAGTTACACTTCAAGTAATAGCAAAACAGCAAGAACGCATTGGGAAAATTATGCTCAGTGGGTCAAGGATCGTTACAATCCTACAGGTTTAATTGTAGAGGCTGGCAGCAATGACGGTTACTTAATTAAACAGTTTACCGCAGACAACAATAGATTACTAGGTATTGATAGTTCTAAGAGCATGTGCGACATTGCCCAACAACAAGGTATTCAAACTTTAAATACTTTGTTTTCGTCAAGTGTTGGCGAATCAGTTGCGTTTAGCTATGGTCGTGCTAGTTTGATCATGGCCAATAATGTATTCAATCATGCCAATGATCCTGTAGACTTTGCTCGCGGTGCTGCCAAGTTATTAGACCTCGATGGTGTGTTTATATTTGAATTGCCATATTGGTTAAGCATGATTGAAAGTGGTCGGTTTACTGATATGGTCTATCACGAGCATATTAGTTACTTTACTATTAAGAGTTCTTGGAATCTATTACAATCTGCAGGTTTAGAAATTGTAGACTTTGAAATAGTCGACTATCATGGTGGTAGTATTCGTGTGGTAGCACAGCACGATACTGGCCGCGGAATGTCAGACAAAGTTAAAGAAGCTATTGCTTACGAAACCAAAGTTGGACTATTTGATCCACAGATGTATTCAACATTACAAAAGAAATTTGAGCATCAGCGCGATTCGTGGTTAATTGATTTTTATGAATTTAGATATAAAAATCCAGAGGCTGTTGTTATTGGAGTTGGCGCCGCTGCTAAAGCAAATACTTGGTTAACTTGGCACGGTATTAACAAAACTCATTTGCATTGTATTACAGATGCTAGCGAGCATAAGCAAGGCAAACGCACACCACTTAGCCGTATTCCAATTCTAGATGATAATGAATTTGCTAAACATGACAATCCATATGCGTTAGTACTCAGCTGGAATATTGGCCAAGGACTAAAGAACGCTATACTAAGCATCAACCCTAACACAAAGTTTATCTCACAATGAAACATTACAACATTCACAATAACAACGAAGAAGGTCTAGGCAGTTTTACCGACGAGCGTGGAACAATTACTGATATATTTCATTTAGTTGATATGAACTCTGCTTGCCTTATTACTAATACTCCGGGGGCGGTTCGTGCTAATCATTATCACAAACAAACTACACAGTTTACATATATCCTATCTGGATCTTTAGACTACTATTCTAAACCAGTAGACAGCGAAGAGCCAGCTAATGTTATTACCGCAGGTGCTGGTGATTTTATTATCTCTGAGCCAAATGAAATTCATGCTTGGCGTACTGGTGCAGAAGGGTGTACACTTATTGCGTTTGCCAAAGGGCCAAGGGGTGGCGAAGACTACGAGTCCGATACCTACAGAGTTAACAGTATTATTCCAGAATGAAAACAGCGGTAATATTTGGCGCCGCAGGTGGAATCGGTAAAGCTACCAAAGACGCATTTACAGCAGCGGGCTATACGGTTGTTCCAGTTACTAGCACCGATCATGATTTTAGTAAGCCCGACGCTGATAATTATGTGCGTGAATTATTATTATCAACTGACCCTGATGTAATTGTCAACTGTGTTGGCCATTTTGATAATGGCAATAAAGAAACTCATAGTAAAACTTTTGATATTAATATTGGGTCAAATTGGTCCATTGTTCAACACTATATAGGATATTCTAGCAACAAACCTGTTAAGATTATTATGGTAGGATCAAGTGCTTATAGGTCTGGGCGCAAGTCCTACATTTTATACGCCGCCAGTAAAGCTGCACTATATAATGTATGGCAAGGTGCTTGTGATTATTTCCGTGACAGCAATGTAACTTTAGGATTAATTAATCCAGTAAGAACACGCACTCCAATGATTGATATGACAACTTCGGCGTTTTGTTATGAACCAGAAGATGTAGCAGGTGAAATACTAAGTATGGCGTCAGCAAAAGATAATCAACTTGTTGATATGAAATACCCAGAGGAGAATTGAATGAAAATTGGTTTAATCGGCAAAGGTACAGTAGGCAAAGCAGTATATGAAGGGCTAAATCATTTGGGTCACCAAATGAGTTTTTTTGATCCCGCATATGAAGGATCAACATTACAAGATGTATTAGATACCGATTGTGTATTCCTTTGTGTTCCGACCAACCAAGCACCAAATGGCGATTGTGATACAAGTATTGTAGAACGAGTAATTACTGAATTAGATCAAGCAGGCTACAAAGGTTTGGTAGCAGTTAAAAGTACAGTAGTTCCAGGCACCGGCGATCGACTAAGTGCTGAACATCCAAGTTTGCGTATTTGTTCTGTTCCAGAATTCCTTCGGGCTAAAACAGCATTGGCTGATTTTATGTATCATCACGATTTGCTGATTATTGGTAGTGACCGTGACGAAGATTTTGATATGATTAAAGAGATTCACGGTAACTTACCACGCAATGTTGCTTGTGTTAAACCAGCAGAAGCAGAAGTTGTAAAATACTTTAATAATGTAAACCACTCTGTACAAATTATTTTCTCGAACATTGCCTATGATGTATGTAAAGCTCTTGGCGTAGACTACAATAATGTTTACAATGCTATTATCAAGCGTGATTGCTTTAATCCAGCATACTTAATGTGTAATGATAACTTGCGTGGATTTGGCGGGCATTGTTTGCCTAAGGATACAAGTGCTTGGGCTAACTTGGTTAAGAAATTAGGATTAAACTACACAATGATTGACGCAGTGCAAGAAGATAACAAAGGCTTAAATAAATGAGTAAAATTTTAGTCACAGGTGCAAGTGGTTTATTAGGTACAGAATTTTGCCGTCAACTTAAAGAAGCAGGTCATATTATCTATGCTGTAGATAATCATAGTCGTAGTACAACTATTCCAGCATGTGACGAATGGTATCGTATTGATCTAAATAGTGTAGATGACTTAAATCAATTGCCAAGAGATTTTGATTATATCTATCATTATGGTGCTATCAACGGTACTACTAATTTTTATAAAATGCCTAACAAAGTGTTGGCCAACAATTTTGTTTGTGATTTGAACATTTTTAAATTTGCTGCAGAGTGTACCAACTTAAAAAGATTAGTGTATGCATCAAGTTCAGAAATTGTAGCAGATGATCCTACCAGCCCGGTGCCAGAAAACACAGATGTGTTTATTAAAGATATCCATAATGCCCGCTGGTCATATCGTTTGGCTAAAATTACCAGTGAAAACTATTTGGCCAATTCAGACTTGCCTTATGTAATGTTGCGTTATTTTAATGTGTATGGTGAAAACTCTAAGCAAGGACATTTCCTCGGCGATCAAATCAATAAGATCAAGAATGGTATATTCAGTGTTATTGGCTCTCAAGAAACCCGTAGTTTTTGCCATGTAGAAGATGCTATTCGGGCCAGCATCTATGTTGCCGAAACAGTCAACCGCGAATTGGTTAATATTGGTAACGACCGCGAAATATCAATTGGCGATGCTGTACGAGTTATCGCCAATGAACTTGGACATAAAAATCCTGTGTTTGAGCAATTACCAAGCATGCCCGGATCAGTTGCCAATCGTCGTCCAGATATATCCAAGCTACGCAGTATTATGCCCGATTACGAGCCAATGAGCTTTGAAAAAGGCATCAAAAAAATATTATCATAATCACTTGACTTTTTAAATACACTTATGTATAATAAGTGTATGAAGAAAATCTATTACTCCTGGCAGGATGTTGAGAAACAAACACAAGAAATCCTGCGTCAAATTCATTTAGATAGCTGGCGTCCTGACTATGTAGTAGGCCTTACAAGAGGCGGGTTAGTGCCAGCTAATCTTATTAGTCAATACTTAGGGTGCCGAATGGAAACTCTTAAAGTAAGTCTGCGTGATGACAATTCACAGTCAGAAAGTAATCTATGGATGGCCGAAGATGCATTTGGTTACGCAATTCACGACCCAATGTGTTCGGGTGATGGCAAAACAAACATTCTTATCGTAGATGACATTAACGATACTGGCGCTACACTTAACTGGATTAAACAAGACTGGCAATCTGGTTGTTTACCAGATGATGAACGCTGGAACGATGTTTGGGGTAATAATGTGCGTATTGCTGTATTAGTAGATAATGAAGCAAGTCGTAGTGAATTAAATGTTAGTTATTCGGCTGTCGGCCTAAATAAGGCTGAAGAAGATTCGTGGATTGTTTTTCCCTGGGAGGCGTGGTGGCAATGAGTAAATTAAAAATAGCAGAATTATTTTATAGTATTCAAGGTGAAGGTCGATATATGGGAGTCCCTAGTGTCTTCTTGAGAACCTTCGGCTGCAATTTTAAGTGTGCAGGATTTGGTATGCCTAAAGGTGAATCCAGTATCGAAGCTGAAGATATTGCCCAGGTCGCTCATATGTTTACAAAGTATGAAGATTTGCCGTTGGTATCAACAGGCTGTGACAGCTATGCTAGTTGGCATCCCGATTTTAAAAATCTATCACCCATGATAGAAACTGATGGTATTGCCGACCGCATTATGGAAATTCTTCCATTTGGTGAATGGCGTGATGAACATTTGGTTATTACCGGCGGCGAGCCATTGCTAGGTTGGCAAAGAGCATATCCAGATTTATTGAGTAATCCCAAGATGGCTAGCCTTAAAGAAATTACATTTGAAACAAACGGAACTCAAAAACTAACCCCAGAGTTTAAAGAATATTTAACAAATTGGCAACTAGATGGTCGTGGTTTTCCTAATGAAGTTACATTTAGTGTCAGTGCCAAGTTAAGTAACTCGGGTGAGAGTCGGGCCGAAGCTATTCGTCCAGATGTTGTTTGTGAGTACGAAGAAGTAGGATATGCTTACTTAAAATTTGTTGTGGCTAGCGAAGCGGATGCTATGGAAGCTATTATGACTGGCGGCATTTATCGTGCCGCAGGATTTAAAGGTCCTATCTATCTAATGCCAGTAGGCGGAGTGGAAAGTGTATATTCACTAAACAATCGTCGTGTAGCAGAATTAGCAATGAAACATGGATTACGATACAGTGATCGACTACAGGTTCCATTGTTTAAAAATGAGTGGGGAACTTAATATGTTAGAAAAATTAAAAGATTTATTTAAAAAGAAAAAAATAGCAGAGGTAACATATGAACAAGTTAAATCTGCTAAACAAATTGCCACAGATAAAGGCGAGCCATATTTTGAAGTATTAAGTATGGAAATTGATCCTAATGATATTAACAACGGATCATTTGAATTTGATTGGAATGATAAAATGATTGCCGATCTTATTCGTCATGGATATCAAATGGATCCTAGAGATAGTGATGCTGATATTGTTGATCGCTGGTTTACTGCGGTATGCCGAAATGTAGTATTAGAAACTGCCGAACAATATGAAGCCATGAATAACCGTGTGGTTAAGTCTAAAGATGTTGGCGGTGGCATGTCAGAAGTCAGTTAATGATTTTTAATCATATCCGTAGACTCACAGAAGAAGGTAAAAAGATTGGCATTACCTTCTCTACCTTTGATATGCTTCATGCAGGGCATATTGCTATGTTAGCCGATGCAAAAAATCATTGCGATTACTTAATTGCTGGACTACAAACAGATCCAACCATTGATCGCCCAGATACCAAAAACAAACCTGTGCAAAGTATTGTAGAGCGCCAAATTCAATTGGCTGCTTGCCGTTATGTGGACGAAGTGGTTGTTTACCAAACTGAACAGGACCTAGTAGACTTGCTGTTAATACTACCAATTGATGTTCGGATTCTGGGGGTTGAGTATGAAGAGAAAGAATATACAGGCAAGCAAGAAGGATATCAAAGAGGTATTCAACCAATTTTTAACGAACGAGATCATTCTTTTAGCAGTTCGAGTTTGCGTAAGCGTGTAGTCGAAGCCGAAACCATTAAATTACTTAAAAACACTTGACTTTTACCAAAAGTTCTGTTATTATAATAATATGAAATATGTCCTTATAGATACAGCTAACTTATTCTTTAGAGCCAGACACGGAGCATTTCGTGCCAGCGACACTTGGGAAAAGGTAGGATTTGCCCTCCATGTTACTTTAATGGCTGCCAACAAAATGGCCCGTAGATTTGAAGCGGATCATGTAGTGTTTGCTTTGGAAGGGCGTAGCTGGCGCAAGGACGCATATAAGCCCTACAAAGCTAATCGTGCTGTGGCCCGTGCCGCATTGACAGAACATGAAGCAGAAGAAGATAAAATGTTCTGGGAAACCTATGATAACCTAACTAAATACTTGTCTGAGAAGACGAATTGTAGTGTTATACGTTGCCCAACAGCAGAGGGCGATGATATTATAGCTCGTTGGATAGCTTTACATCCCCAAGATGAACATGTTGTTATCAGTAGTGATACAGACTTTGTTCAGCTCGTAGCACCAAATGTCAAACAGTATAACGGTATTACAGACGAACTAATTACAGTGGAAGGAATCTTTGATGCTAAAGGAAAAGCAGTCATCGATAAGAAAACTAAAGAACCTAAGCAAATCCCTAACCCAGAGTGGCTACTCTTCGAAAAGTGTATGCGCGGCGATTCGTCGGATAATGTCTTCAGTGCGTTCCCAGGGGTCCGTACGAAAGGCACAAAAAATAAAGTTGGCTTACAAGAAGCGTTTGCTGACAAGGATAAAAAAGGTTACAACTGGAACAACATGATGTTACAACGCTGGACAGATCCAGATGGTGTAGAACATCGTGTGTTAGATGACTACGATCGTAATCGCACATTAATTGATTTAACAGCGCAACCACCAGCAATTAAAGATCTAGTTGATACTACAATTATTGAACAAATTAGTCACAAAGATGTAGGGCAAGTGGGTGTACGGTTTATGCAGTTCTGTGGCAAGTATGAATTAAATAAATGTTCTGAAAATGCTGAATCATTTGGGCAGTGGATGAATAAAACCTATGCAGGATTATTAAATGGCTAAAGATATATTTTGGGTTACTGTAACATTTGGTATTTTAATAGCTATGTTAACTTTGGCTTTTTGGCCTGCTGATAAAAGTTCAGTGGTGGTTGTAAAATATGATTGTCGAGTACTAATTGGCGGATGGCACCCCGATGTTCCGCAATCAGTGCAGGACGAATGCAGAAATTTAAGGAGCAAAAAATGAGTATTGTAGCTAAAGCCGTAATTGACAAACAATTTTGGATCTTGCAAGAGGACAATAAAAAAGTTGGCAATGTAGAAGCATGTGCTGGTGGGTATCAAGTAAAAATTAACAATCAAGTTATTGCACAATATAAATCAATCAAGATGGTCGAGCGCAATATTAATATTCATTTTGAAGCTCCGCTAAAAGTAGAAAAGAA
>Ga0194048_10001172_pt1 | contig 13066 bp, 14 predicted proteins | sample JunL225m_MetaG_FD_161685 | JGI IMG/M metagenome (GOLD analysis project Ga0194048, IMG submission 161685) | Anoxic zone freshwater microbial communities from boreal shield lake in IISD Experimental Lakes Area, Ontario, Canada - Jun2016-L222-5m | ecosystem: Environmental > Aquatic > Freshwater >...
TGCGTGTCCTATCCTGCGACCCGCAGGCGGGCAAGGCCGGAGAGCCAGCGCACCGGCACGCGCTCGTCACCGAATGGGACAGACAGGGCAACTCTCGGCGCGTGTGCTACCGGCGAATTGACACGGCGGCGCAGCTTCACGAAATGGCCGCTGAGTTTGGCGTGAGCGAAGGCAAGCCGGGCAAAAATTCGCACGTCATCATTGACAGCGGGCACGAACCCCGCCGCACGTTTCGCGAGTGCGGGCAATTCGGCTGGTATTCGTTCAAGGGATCGGACTTGCAGCAGTTCCACGCAATCAAGCAGGGCATCGGCGCGGACGCGATGAACGTCACTCATCCCATGCCGTATTCGCAGCCGGAGCCGCAATCCGGCGTTGTCGGCGAGGCACTGCCAAAAAGCGCACGCAAGGTCAAGGTTGGCCGTTTGCCGGATGGGTGGGCGTATTGCATCACGTCGCACAATCCAGAGCTTTACGGATACCTCTACGCGCTCATCACGGGCGCATCGGGCCGCTATTTCGGCATCGCGCAGGACATGCCGGAGTGCTACGTGAAAAACATGCCGGGCTTCATGCCGTTGATCGAGCCGGACAAGAAAACGGCGACGGTGAAGAAAATCGTGTGGAAGAAAATCCGCGAGGATCATTATTGGGATCTCGAAGTTTTAAGTTTGGTCATCGCCATAAGGTCGGGATTTTTCCCGCTCGGCAAACAATCCGAGATTGACACGCCTCCCGCGCCCGTGTAAATACACGGCAAACCATGCCATCTCCGCAACGCCTTTACCGCCATTATTCCGCGCCCGATTTGGCGACCGCGTTTGCGAAAGCCAAGGCGGAATTGGAGGAGTGCTGGCAGTCCGTTGGAGGCGGCGCAAAAAGCGGCACAAAGGCGATCACGGATGCCAAGCTGAGGTTGCATGAGATCAACGCGGAAATGGATTTTCGGGCGGGCATTATGACGACGAAAAAAGTGAACATGAATTTGACCGGATACAAATGAGCAAGCGCAACCGATACCAGAAACGCGACACGGCAACACTTGAACGGTCAAAGCGCAGCGGACTCGCGCTCGCTTCGATGGCTAGCTATGATGGCGCGATGCCCGACAAGACGCGGCAGATGTCGAATCGCATCGGTACGAATCCTAACTCGGCATACGCACAGCAAGAGCGAGTGACGCTGATGTTCCAGGCCGAGGGCTTGGTAAAAAATTCGGACTGGGTTTCCGTTTGCTATTCGCTGAAACAATACTGCCAGCCGATTGGCTACCTCGCGCAGACCGGCGACCCGGCGCTCGACAGCGAAGTGAACCAATACATGCGCGAAGTGATGAAACGCGGCGGCATTAACCAGTCCGCGCTCTCCGCTTTTTCGTGCGCCGCCCACGTTGAAATGCCAGTGCGCGGTGATTCGATTCTGGAGCGGTATGACGACGAAACGCAGCTTCGGTTCATCGTGCGATGCGCCGATCAAATCGGGGAGCTTTACCGCTTCGTGAATCCCGCCAGCTACGGTGCCGAGGCATCTGTGCAACCTCCCGCGCCATCCGTGCGCTACATCGCCGGAATTTTCCTCGCGCCAAACGGGATGAACGAAGCGTTCAAGATTTACGAGCGCGGATACAACCAGACCTACCTCAACCCGCAAATCGTCCCGGCGTGCAACGTCATTTTCTTCCAAGACAACCTATTCGACGGGCATCGCGGAGTGACCAAGTTTGCGCCTGCAATCCAGAGCATCCAGAAGCGAAATAAAATCTGGCAAAGCGGGATGGATAGCATGGCGATTCAATCGAAAATCGCAGCCATCGCCAGCAACGCCAGCGGCTCGCCCGACCCGCTTGACTACGAGACGACCACGAACTCAGACGGCACCATCACCTACACGGAAAAGATGGCAGACGGCGCGGTGGTGAAATACCAATTCAGCGACGGCGACAGCTATCAGTTTATGAAGTCGGAAGCGCCCGGCCCCGCGCTTTTGCAGGGGCTTGACTACTCAGACGAGCGCACATGCCTCTCGCTCGGATTCCCCAAGGCATTCCTGATCTCCGCGCGCGACGGCGGCGGCGCTCCTACGCGCTTCGATATGTCCCGCGCAGGGCGGGAAATCATGCGCCTTCGCAACGACGTGTATTTGCCGCGCTTGGAAAAGATGGCCTACCTTTTCTTGATGGACGGCATCGCGCGCAAAAAGCTCCCCGCCCGCGCTGGCGTGCTCAACGGGCATTGGCACTGGCCTTCGCTGCCAACGGCAGACGCATTCAGGGACGACAAGAGCGACGTGGAAGCCATGCGCGCGGGCCTCACGACGCGCACGGCAATCATCGCGAAAAACGGCGACGGCACTTTCGAGGACGTTCTTGCGCGTGGCACGCAGGAAGCCATTGCAATCGAAATGGCAACGCAGGACGCGAACCGCGAGCTTGTGCGGCGCGGATACAAGCCCACCGTGGCAGACCTGAACATCGCGCAGGACACGGCGAACCCCACGCAGCAACCGGAACCCGCGCCCGAGGCAAACAAACCGCAAGGCGAGGCTCCTAAGCCCGCTACGGCGGCACTGGCGTTTGACGAATCGAAATGAAGCCTATCCCGCACACACAGATTGCAAGGCTCCGCGCGTCGCGAGACGTGCGCGCAAAGGAGCTAGCCGGGGAGCTAGGCGTTCATCCAGTGCATCTATCCTACGTGGAAAACGGGCGCAGGCAAAGCGCAAGCCTAGTGCAGCGAGCGGTGGCATTTCTCTCGGCACTCCCCGCGAAAAGATAACGCGTTAAGCGTCGCCGCTTTACGGCATAGCATGGCCGCGCTAGACATGCACCGTGCTCGCAACCTTTCAAGTAACTTTTCGCAAACCGGAAATCACGGCGGATGACCGTGCCGCTGGCATCATTCGCGGCGTGTATGTGATGGAGCTTGGCAAGCTGGCGCAGTTTTCCGCCCGCAGGGACGACGGCACGAAAACGCATAGGGCTGTGACGCTCGACGATGCCCACCTTGCCGCTTTGATGAATCACGCAGAGAATCGCAGCATCCCGGTTCACATGACGCACTCTCACACGTCCAAGGAGCAGGACGGGCTTGTGACGAAGGCTGGCGCGCTAAAGGGATTTTACCGCGACGACTCCAAAAACCTCCGCGCTGATTTGCACCTCGCGCCGGGCGCAACTCGCGAGACGGCGCTTTGGCACGCGGAAAATGACCCTGAGAACTTTATGCTCTCGCCAGTCTATTCGTTTCTTCCCGATGACCCGCTTTGCATTCCGCAGGATTTCCAAGCCGCTGACCTTGTGGAAAAGGGCGCGGGCGTTACTGCACTTCTTGCCGCCGATTTAACTACCTCACCTATGGACGAAACCACCACACCCAATGTTGACGACCTGCTCTCGAAATTGAGCGCAGCTTGTCAGGCCGACCCGCACACGCTCGCCGCAGTAAAGGCGATGCTCAAATCTATCGAAAAGGCTGACAAGCCCGAAGATGAAACCCAAGTCACGGAAGTCGCGGAAACCCCGAACGATGACGCCGGAGCCGTCGCAGCTATGGCCGCGCTGGAAAAGAAGTTTGAGGCTCGCCTTACCGCGCAGCTTGCCGACTTCACTAAGGCGCAGGAGAAATCCAAGGCTGATTTGCTCATCGAAGCCAAGGCGCAAATCATCGCGGAACTCGGAAGCGTCAAAGTTCCCGCTGAAAAATCCAAGGCTGACACCGCGCTTTTCGGCATGGCGAAAGTCAAAGCAGCAATCACCGCACAACTCGAAAAACAGAAAAACTAACCACCCGCAAAAATGCCATACTCCTACCTCACCATGCTCGACCTCGCGAAGGTCAACGGCTCCGACCAGACCGTTGGACTGATCGAGGAAAACCTGAACGCCGCACCGGAAGCTGCAATCCTTCCCGCGCGTCAAGTTTCCGGCACTTCGTTCAAGTCGCTCGTCCGCACCGCCTATCCTTCCGGCGCTTTCCGCTCCGCAAACGAAGGTGTTGAGCCGGTCAAAAGCACCTACCTCAACAGGACGCATGAGACGTTTTACTACGACCTGCAACTCGAAATGGACGCTGCTATCGCCAGCGCCGATGAGAACGGCCCCGAGCACGCCCTCGCAATGGAAGCGGACGGCGCGGCGCGCGGCTACATGCTCGACATCGGGCCGCAAGTCTGGTATGGACGCGGCACGAACGGCGACGCCAAGGGCTTTCCCGGCGCGAAGGAAGTCGTGGATTCCAGCCTTGTGCTCGACGCCACCGGCAGCACGGCTGACACCGGAAGCTCCGTATGGGCTATCTGCGCAATGCCTAAGTTCTTCGAGCTTATCTTCGGCAAGAACACCGTTCTTGAAGTCGGCGAATGGCGCAAGCAGACCATCACGCGCAGTTCCAAGGAACTGACCGCGTGGAAGAACAGCCTTGAAGGATGGGTGGGCGCGGCGTTCTACAGCAAGTATGCAGTCGGCCAGATTTCCAATCTGACCGCGCAGACCGGAAAGACGCTGACTGACTCGCTGCTTTCGCAGCTCATCCAGAAGTTCCCGATTGGCGTGAAGCCGACGCACTTCTTCATGAATCGCCGCAGCCGCCAGCAGTTGCAGGCGTCGCGCACGGTTACTCTGTTCGGACAGGGCACGACCCGCCCGAATCAGGAACTGCTCGCGCCGATTCCCGACAGCTATGACGGAATCCCGATCATTTGCACGGACTCCATCCTGAGCACCGAAGCAATCGTCTAACCTCAAACCACCAACCAACACAACATCATGGCTAACGAATTCGGACGTAATATTCAAGACGCGGTTTTTGCCACGTCTAAAGCGCTCCCCGCAGCATCGGCAACCAATGTCTCTGACTCCTTCGACCTCGGCAATGTCGGGTTCAAGCCGGAACAACTGGAAGTCGAAATCAGTGTGCCAGCAATGGCGCTTCACGTCACCGCGAACAACACGACGATCACGCTCCACGACAGCGCCGACAATTCCAGCTTTGCTGAGGTTGTCCCGATGACGCAGGTGAAGGTTCTCGGCGTTGTCAGCACTGGCAGCGTCGCGGTTCTCTGCCGCTTCCGCCTGCCTCCCAACATCCGCCGATACATCGCGTTTTCGCAGACGTGCGGCGCTACGGACACGCTCACGGCAACGTCCATCGCCTACACGCTCCGCTTCTAACCCACGCACAATCAACCTAAGACGCCGCGCTGTATCATTGCGGCGCGGCGTCTTTCCTTTTCCTACTTACTAAAATGGCTGCACTCTCACAAACTCCCGCTTCAGTTCTCCGCTCCGTCAACGGCGTCATTGGCACCGGCATCGCCGCTGCTGGCGTCACTATTGTTGCTGGTAACATGGTATCACTCGACTCGGCTACCAACACCTACAAGCTCGCCGACGCGAACGTCACCGCCGTCAAAGTTCCTGCTGGCATGGCGCTCGGCGGCGCAGGGCCGGGGCAACCGTTTTTCTTCGTGAGCGGCGATAGTTCGCTCACGCCGGGATGCACGATGACGGTTGCGGCGGTGATTTACCTTTCGCCAACGGCGGGGGCAATCACTGAGACCACGGCAGACGTGGCAAGCGGTGAATGGCTTGTCCCGATTGGGCAGGCGCTCACGGCAACCACGATGCGCCTGAGCATCACAGGCGACGCAGTAGCGAAGCCCTAACGCATGAGCTGGGCCGCTTCAATGGCCGCGCTGAACACGGCGTTGCTAGCAATCTTCCCCGATTCCATCACGTTCAACGGCGCAACCATTGCGTGCATCGCCCCGCCGCTGGATTTATTCAAGACGATCAACCCCAACACTTACGACGCAAAGGTGACGTTTTCATTCCAGATACTCGAAAGCGACCGGGCGACAGCGGGCATCAAGCTCCGAGACACAATCGAATTTGCCACGCCCTACGCCTCCGCCTTTGGCGAGGGGCGGACGGCACTGGCATTCCAAGTGGCAAACTTCCAGCCGGACAAAGACGATTCAATCGTGCGGCTGATTTGCAACCTCAAGCAATGAGAAACTCCGGCTTCAAAATGGACATGAGCGGGATTCGTCGCAAGCAACGCGAGCTTGCGGCTATTCCCGCGCGTATCTTCAAGCCGGAAATCAGCAACTACCTTCTCCGTCCTTCGCTCAACAAAGCCAGGGCCGCGACTCACGGGCAAGACCTCGCCACAATCCGCGAGAATCAAGTCGGCAAGCCAAACAGCCAATATGCCAAGTGGAGGGCAAGGGGAGGCGGGCAGGGTGTTACAAAGGCGCAATTCTTGGCAGACCGCGCGCCCGCGCGTTTCCTGTTCCAACTGCAATGGGTGCAGGTGGGCTATTCGCTGGGCGTGAATGTGACCGCATCGGCGGCAGTTCTCTCGGCAACCACGCGCAACCACGATGAGCCTGACATTCCGCAAGGGCGCGGGCAATGGCACGGTGGCGAAACCAAGCTCACGGCTTCAATCTCAGTGCCGTTTCTTGACGAGCCGGAGCGCAAATACAAGCCCTTCACCGGGCAAGGCATCCTGACGCCCATCATGGCGGCGCAGTTCCCCGTTTTCAACCGCGCGTGTGAGCGCAAAATGAAGCGCGTTGTCGCTGCAATCGCGAGGAGCTAATCATGGAACTTTCCGAAATCTTCCAGCTTGAAGAAAACGCCGAGGCCGTGCTCATCGGCGCGCTGGAATCTGTTTGCCAGAACGTTTACGGCTCACGGCAGATTGACACGAACGAAAGCCCGCGCATTTCGTGCGCGGTTATTGTGGGCGCACAGTTCCAAGATCAGAAGATCACGATTGGAGTTGAGCCGTATTTCGTCTATTCTGCCTACGAGTGCCGCGCGGAGTTTGTGGTGACGACGAACAGGACGACCGAGGCGACCAGCGGCTCGCACAACACGCTAGTCGGCAAAGTCGCGCAACGCCTGAATGAGTTCTATCTGTTGCAATACCAGAACGATCAGCTTGCGGGCAACAGCGCGGCGCTTCCGTGCCTCGTCACACAAGTCAAACCGGCAGAGTGCGAAAACGCAGAACAGGACATGGAAAACCTCGACAACACGACGCTTGCCATCACTTTTATTCTCGTCATAAATCCCGCAGCACTAACCACACTCAACTAATACAACACCATGTCCAGTCCCAACCGCGTTCTTGTCCTCGCACCCGGCTACGGCGTCGCGCCTATCACGACTTCCGAGTCTGTCACCTACAACGTGAACACCGAGGAAATCACTCCCAATATCGAGGAGGATCACAACAAAGACCAATACGGCAACCCGAACCAGTCGCTCTACCAGAAAGGGCTGTATGACTACAAGGGCGAATGGCAGCTTGCCAGCAGCGGCACGCTTCCGCCGACGCTTGGCGCGACCTTCACGCGCACCGTGGAAAACGAGGCGAGCAGCATCACGTTTGTGGTGCTCAAGGCACCGATTGCCAAGACCGCCGACACGAAAATCCGCACTTGCAGCGTTGAAGCGAAGCAAGCCAACGGCGGCGCCGGAAACGTGACGACCTCCAACTCGTAAGGCATGTGTCGGACGCCACACTTGACGAACATGCGGACGCGCTAGACAGCGAGCGAAAGGATCGCGCCGTGGCGATGCTTGGCTTGCCCGAGCTAATCGCAGGCGTGCAGGTGGAGCCGCTGACACCGCGCCGGCTGGAATGGCTGCGCGCAATGGGCAACCCGTTTGTGTGCGGCGGGGAGTGCCCGATTGCGGCCATTCCCGACTTCCTTTGGTACATCACAAAGGACTTCGCGTTTGGCGACGATGAGCGGCGGCGGGCGTTTCTCGCGGCCATCCTCGACCTCGACGTGGATGAGGCGCGCGAGGGCATTGACGAATACCTCGACCGCGCATTCCTCGACGCCGGGCCGGGGCGCGAGGGCGTGTCGTTCTACGGCTCCACGGCTGGCCTCTACTGTTCGCTCAATACGGCCTATCCCGGCGCTGGGTGGCACCTAGAGCGCGTCCTAGACACTCCGCTGCGAGTTCTCTACCAGCTCATCAAAGCGGCGGACGACGCGCGCGGATGCTCCATGCAAAATCGCCGCTCATCGCCGCTCATCAGCAAATTTCTTTGCGAGATTGAACACTTCGAGCTTTCCATCGTGGCAGACTTTGATGCGGAGATGGACGCATTTGTTGACGCGAAGTGTGCGGAGGGCTATAAGCTGTGCAGTGAACCGATTCAGAAAATCAACCTCGCGATTCCGGCAGCTTGCCAGCAAGATGCGCCTTGGATTGTGCCGATGAGAAAGGTGGATTGACATGGCCAAGAACGATTTCACAGCAACAGCGGGCATCAGTTTGGAGCAATGGCAGAAGGACATTGCGAACATGGATTCGTCCATGATGAAAATGGAGGCTCGCAGTCAATCGCTGGAGAAGAACTTGGAAAAGGTTGGCAGTGCTCTAAAGCAAGGCGCGGCAGCGGCAGCATTGGTTACTCTAGGAAATGCGCTGGCAAACGGCGCGCAGGGCGCAACGGCTATGACAGCCGCAATGCAGAAGCTAGACACCACAGGCTACGGCGCGACTGCGGAATCAGCGGAAAAGTTTGGCAACAGCGCAACGCAGGGAATGCGCGAGGCACTTGGGGCAGTCGGCTCTATCATTTCCAAGGTGCCAGTTCTCGGGCAGGTTTGGGACTTGGCGACCTCGCACTGGACTAACACGGCAAATTTCGAGGTTGGAGTTCGTGATACTCAAAAGCTGATAAATTTGAGCGCAACAGGAGTTGAAGGACTGAGTGCAAAATACATGCAGCTTACCGAAAGGCGGAAAGCGGTGTATGATTCAAACGTCTTCGCAGTCAAAGGCGGGTCTGACCTAAAGGATCAAGAGCTTTGGAAGATTGACAAAGAGCGCGCCCGCGTTGCGTATCAGATTTCTGCCGCCGTCAAAGACAACTTGATCGCGTCAAACTCTTTGCTTTCCGGATCGGAAAAGGCGACAAAGCTAAAACAGGCGGAGTTGGCGACTGAAAAGGAAATCGCCGACATGGAAAATGCCGGAAAAGACGCAGCCGGAAACACATCGAATGACATGGCGAACGCTATCGCCGTGCAAAAAAAGGGCGCAAAGCTAAAGCTGGAAGCGCAAAAGCAGGGCATTAACGCCGAGGAAGAAATCGCGAAAATCGAAGATAAGAAAAACCGTGACTCGATAACCAATAGGGCAGGAGGAAGCAAGGCGGATGAAGCCGAGATTGCCTATAAAGCCGCAATCAAAGAGCACGAAATCGCAAAGAAGCTTACGGTGGAAGCGGAACGCGCGGCGAAAACAAAGAAGCAGGCAGCCGCCGCGACTGCATTTGAGTCGCGCGCTGAATTTGACATGGCTAACCTTGATCACGGGCTGGCGCGTGACACGGCAAAGCTAAGACTCGACGGCGTGGAGGGACAAGTTGAAGGCGCGATGCTTGCTGTCACCTCCGCAAAAGAGCAGGAAGTAATCGCGCAAACTCTCACTGCGGAAGCCGCACGCGCGGCAAAGACAAAGCGGGAACTGGCGTATGCTGAACTATCGGTTCAGCAGCGCAACCTGACACTTTCTCAAATTCAAACAACGCAATCGGAGGCCGATGCGGATGCGCGCAAGGAGATTTACACGCTGGAATTAAACTCAGCCAAGAACGCGCAGAAAGCAGCCGCTGCCGAGCGCGACTTGCACAAGGCTGGCTCTGAGGCATTTCGGAAGGGGCAAGTGGCGGTTGACCTTGCAAAGCGGCGCGAGGAAGTTGCGCTCTTTGCATTGGCAAACCAAAAGATGGAAATTGCCAACGCGATCAACCTGACGGAAATACAGATGAGCAGCACCGCGCGTGTGGCAGCTATCGAACAAAACCGTGTGCAGTTTGCAAATCAGATTGCCAAGGCATTGCACGATGGGGACAATGCGCTTGCCAAACAGCTTGGAAAGCAGCAGGCGATGAATGACTTGCAGGCGGAAGCAAATGAGATTTTGAAATCGCCAGCACAGAAAGCGAAAGAGGCAAAGGAGCAGCGCAAGAACGAAGCCGCATTGCGCGTGGCAGCGGCAAGGGATAAGGCGCGCGGTGAGGCGGTGGACGCGGAGGACAAGAAACTTGCCGATGACAACTTGCTTGCAGCCCAGCACGGCATGGCGCAGAAAATGTTCAAGGGCGAGGATGCCGATGCTATAAACAAAGAGCGCGCCGATCAGGGATTGCCGCCGCTTGAAACCATTAACCGTGGCGGAACTAGAAACGGCGAAAAAGGAAGCGAAGCAACGCGCAAGGCCATCAAAGACGCGGAAGAACGCAACGCTCCCAAAAACGTGAACGCCGCACAAAATCAGATCAACGAGTTCAAAGCTCAAACGCTAATCGTAACAGCAGTTAAATCAAGATGAGCACTCCAAACAGAGTAATGGTGGGCACGCTCTCATCCGTCACATTTGACGGGCCGGGCCGCTACGTGCGCCCGTTCCAAGACCGGGGCGACACGCAAAGTTTCGAGTGGCATATTGACTGCTACCAGTTGGCCGCCAATTTCACGCCGTTCCAAAACTCGCGCTTCTACTCCACCGGCTTCGTGTCGCCAGTTGAAAACATGCAGTATGTCACGACCACGCTTGGCGTGGCATACCTTGTGCATGAGGAGCAGCCGGAATACACGGCGTGCAAGGGCTGGCTAAAATTCAAGCGCGTGTATGCCAGCCTGCCAATCACTCGGCAGGAAGGCACTTCCGTAACGCATTCGTTCCAGTATTACTCTACATCGGCCAGCTATGACTGGGAGAATCCGCCGCCTGCGCCGGAGGTTGCCGAGTGGCCGCTTGTGTGTGCCGGATACTACCTTTACGAGTATTTCCTCTCCTATTGGCCGGACGTGATTCGTGCGCCGAAAATCAGCTCCATCTTCGGAATTTTGCTCAAGACTAACTGGCCGCCGCCAACCAGCGGGCCGTTCGTTTCAAAGGATTCCGAAATCAGCATTTACAAGGGCAGCATCATCGAGCGCAAGACGCTCTACGTGAACGCGCCGACGCTGGCGCAACTCGTCTAATGGATCCCGTCCAACTAGCCAACCCGGAAAATGCATTCGAGGGCGGAGTGCTCGACAAGAAATGGATGTTCAACGTGGTGGGGCACCTGAACCTTTGGCACGCTGGCGAGGTGAAGCTCCCGTCAACAGAATGGGGCAGCGGCAAGATACTTGTGAGCAACACCGGATGGGTGGTTGACCTTACAAGGCTGAAAGTGCCCGCGTCGTCTCAGCTTCAATGTCTGCGCGAGTTTGATATTTCCGTGCAGAGCAATCCCGATTCTACGGTGCGCGTGATGGCTGGCACTTGGATGAGCCTCAGGATAGCTGCCCCGACTTTTCCTTATACGCGAAAAGCATACCACTCACTCACCGTTGCAAACGGGGATACAGTTTACCTCAAGCTCGACTTCACAAACAATGTCCTTACCGTTGTTGCTGGCGCGACATTTCCAACCGACGACATTAAGGCAGGACTATACTACAAACGTCTAGCGTTAATAACTATCGCTGGCGGACTAATTTCAATCGAACAATACCGATGGGGTCCGTTTGAATACGCGAACTTCGGGGAATACTTTCGAGAATTTGATGTTCGTCCCTACCAAGACGCCGGGCCAAGCGTTCTAATTCGTGGCGGGACATGGATGGGAATCAAGGGCGCTGGCGGATTTGATACTCTAAGTCGGGCGGAGTATTTCCTGCTCTTTGTCGCAACCGGCGACACCGTTTACGTGAAGCTCGACAGAGGCGCAGGCACGCTGACGTATCATGCTGGAGCATCCATGCCGGGAAGCTCGCCAGAGCTTGGCCGGTATTATACAGCACTCGCGACCGTGACAATCACAGCCGGTAGAATTTTCATTTCACAAACCCGCTGGGGACCGCTGGAATACCTTCCGCCATACAACGACACATTCCCGCTGGACGATTCTTCCTCCTCGACCGCGCACACGGATTATTGGGCGAACTACAAGCCATACAATGCGTCGGGCGTACTGCGAAACGGCTACAACGCCGTGACGTGGACAGGCGACCGCTACTATCAGACCTACACCGGGCCCACGAACATCGGAGGCACGGATTTTTACGAAATCACCACGAAGGTATTCAGCCGAACCGTCACGACAGACAGCAACGGCAGCACGTCCAACATCAGCGCGGAGTTCTTGAAGAAAACTTTGACGTGGCTTTCTTTCACTACTGTTTGACAACCGCGCTCGCAAACCCTAAAACACACCCGCAATGCTGACACTTCTCATCAACGAAACGAAGCCGCTCGCTGGCCTTTTTGCGAGCACAACGGGCGGCATCGGCAGCGTCCCGGACATTTCCGTGGCCGACGATGGGCAGGCCGTTTCGGTGCAGACCTTCACGCGCACGGCGGGAGTGATCACCGATTCGTTCACGGCTGGCGACGTGCTGCACATCGGCATCGGCGACGGCGTGAATGCGCCCGTGTGCTACATCGCACTTGCCAGCGCATCGCCGGCGACCGGCACGATGGCGATCAATACCGATGGCATGGTTGCGCTATTCGCTGCGACCTCGGCGAATCAGTTGTCCCTGCAAGTCGGCGTCGTCCGCACGCGCGGCGGAAACACCAACACGATTTTCTCCGCGCCGATTGTCATTCACCGGAGCGTGATCAACATCGCCACAGCGGTGCCAACGCCTTCCATCCTCGGCACTGGCGTCGCCGCTGCGCTGCAAGTCGCGATCAACACCGCGCTCGGCTTCGTGCGGCTGGATGCCTCGGCACGGCTCCCGGCAGTGGACGGCTCGCAGCTAACCAATGTCCCGAATGAACTGCCCTCCCAAACCGGCAACTCTGGCAAATATCTCACCACGAACGGCACGGCGACATCGTGGGGCACCGTCAGCACGGGCCTCACAGTCGGCACCACGGCCATCGCCAGCGGCACCACGGGCCGCATCCTCTACGACAACGCGGGCGTGCTTGGGGAGCTACCAGTCGGCACCGGAGTTGCGACGGCACTGGCGGTCAACGTGGGCAGCGCAGGGGCGTTCCTGACATCGGCTGTAACCTCCATCACCGGCACGG
>Ga0194048_10001173_pt1 | contig 13066 bp, 4 predicted proteins | sample JunL225m_MetaG_FD_161685 | JGI IMG/M metagenome (GOLD analysis project Ga0194048, IMG submission 161685) | Anoxic zone freshwater microbial communities from boreal shield lake in IISD Experimental Lakes Area, Ontario, Canada - Jun2016-L222-5m | ecosystem: Environmental > Aquatic > Freshwater >...
CTGTACACTGAAAAATAAATATGGCATTTCCAGAAACTTTGCCATTGGTGTGTATAGTTCAGCCGCACTCAACTAATGTATTCCCTGACCGTTTGTATAGCAGCTCTTGAAATCTAGATATTCACAACAAATAAATAACTTCAGTACGTTTTCTCTAGCATATATCTAACTATGACTGCATTAAATTTTCCTACTCCTGTAACCATTGGCGACACGTATAGTGCCAATGGACAATCCTATGTCTGGAATGGTACTGCATGGAAAAGAACCAATGCAGGATATTCGGGAAGCTTAGGGTACACGGGAAGTCAGGGCATACAAGGATTCACGGGGAGTTTAGGGTACACAGGCAGTCAAGGTGTCATCGGATTCACGGGGTCACAAGGTGTTCAGGGTGTCATTGGTTACACGGGTTCCCAAGGTGCCACAGGGACAACTGGAGCGACAGGGTACACCGGCAGTCAGGGAGTTACTGGCTTTACTGGTAGCTTAGGGTACACAGGCAGTCAGGGAGTTATCGGCTTTACTGGTAGCTTGGGATACACGGGCAGTCAGGGTGTCATCGGGTTCACGGGAAGTCAAGGTGTTGTCGGCTTCACCGGAAGCTTGGGATACACAGGAAGTCTCGGATATACAGGAAGTCAGGGTCCTGCCACTAGCATCAATGCCACCAATGACACATCAACAACCGCATTGTATCCTGTCATGGTGGGAGCATCAGGTAGCAATCAAACCCCTAAGACTACAACAGGAGCATTTAGTTTCAATGCCTCAACGGGCATCGTGGCATTTGGTTCGGCAGTTGACAGTGCGCGTGTATCGTCGCGCATCAACGATGGCGCAAATCCAGGCGGTTCGCAGATTGGCATTACGGCGAAAGCAAACTTCTGGGCGACAAGTGACGGCTGGATAAATGGTTCGCCACAGATTGTGTTTGGCGCATCTGGCACAACCTACGCTCCTGCCGCAATTGGAATGGTTGCCACCTCGCAAACGGGCAACACCTATGGCGACCTTGTGTTTGCCACGCGCTCCGTGACAACGGATACGCAACCCACGGAACGCTTGCGGATTACGTCAACGGGAGCCGCCACGTTCTCCAGCACGGTGTCCACCGGGGCGCTCACCGCGACGACCTCTGCGACTCTTGCGCTCGCAAACTATGGGTTTACGGTGGGTAGCGTTGCGAGTGTGCAACGTATCCAGTACGGGTCGGATGCGGCTACGGCGTTCACGATGTTGACGGCTACGAACAGTTATGCGGGACTGTATGTCGCGACCATACGTTCAGGGGCTAACTCGATTATCGGCTGGACGGGGCAAGGTGGATTTACGTCATCCGGTAACAGCATTATTGAACTACTCAACGAAGCGAACTCGGCATACGGCTCATTGCGGGTCGGCGTATTCCAGTCGAACGCGCTCACCGCGACGACGGGGGCGTTTAGCGGGGCGGTGGATATGGCAACTATCGCCTCCATCGGCACAGCGTCCGGCACCACCACCATCCTGACCATCAGAGCCATCGGAACGCTGACCTCGACGGACCAGGTGGGATGCTCGACCACAATCAGCGGTTCGAGCGCATCAACTAACGGGATTACGGGTCACTACATCTCGACGCGCATCGTCGCGGGTGCGACAACTGCGAATATGCGGGCTATCAACGTCGAGGTGCCCATACTCGGCGCGGCGGCGGCGGTGTCAACCATGTCGGCACTGTACATCCCGAACCTCGGCGCGACGGGCATCTTGAACGCTGTCGGTATCGACATCGCGGCGCAGTCGGGCGCATCCACGCTCAACATCGGCATTCGTAACGCAGGTACGCTGACGCAATCCGGAGCCGCCACGTTCAATGGAGCCGTAGAAGCCAGTCTGTCAGTTCCGTATTTCAAGGCGGTGACAACAACCTATAGCGGGAGTTACGCAAGCTACTTCGGCACAATAGCCAATGCTGAAGCAACGTTGCAGTTTGGTAATAACGGACCCAACTACATTGTTGCGGGAAACACCGCCGCAGGTGGATATCTCGATTTCTATGTGAACAACAGCAATGCGTTTCCAACTGCACCCAACGGGATATTTGCCGCTCGCTTGAACAGCTCAGGTGGCGCTGTGTTCAACTACACCCTCGCCGTGACGGGCGATGTAACGGGCGGCAGTCACGCATCGTTTGGCGTCAGCGCGACGATTGAATCGACAATTGCGCTCAAGGGCAAATCGTCAACGGCGACCAGCGCAAGTTATGCGTTCTTCTGCCGCGATAGTGCGGATGCGGGATTGTTCAACGTGCGGGGCGATGGATTGGTGTCCGTGCCTAACACCCTCGCCGTGACGGGAGCCGCCACGTTCTCCAGCACCCTCGCCGTGACGGGCGATGTAACGGGCGGCAGTCACGCATCGTTTGGTGTTAGCGCAACGATTGAATCGACAATTGCTCTCAAGGGCAAATCGTCAACGGCGACGAGCGCAAGTTATGCGTTTTTCTGCCGCGATAGTGCGGATACGCAATTGTTCTACGTGCGCGGCGATGGACTGGTCGGAGTACAAGGCATCCTCAACGTGAACTCATATGCCAACTTCTCCGGCACCTCAAATCGTGCAATTTACATTTCCTATTCTGGCAATGGCAATATTGGAACGCAATACGATTATGGCACGGCAACAGGCACGGCATATCATTGTTATTTCAATTACAATACGGCGAATGTCGGAAGCATCACAAGCGCTTCAACGGTTACGACATATAACACCACATCTGATTATCGACTCAAAGATGATGTGCAACCGATGGTCGGCGCGTTAGAAACAATCGCTCGACTCAAGCCCGTGACGTTTGTGTGGAACACAACGAACGAACTTGGACAAGGGTTTATCGCACACGAACTGCAAGAGGTGTTTCCAACTGCTGTCGCTGGCGAAAAAGATGCGGTGCGAGTCAATGCCGATGGTGTCGAAGAACCGTTTTATCAAGGCGTGGATGCGTCGGTGCTTGTCGCCACGTTGACCTCAGCGGTGCAAGAGCTGACGGCTCGCAATGATGCGTTGACGGCTCGCGTGGCGGCTCTTGAAGCAAAATAAAAATCTAGATATTTACAGCAAATAAATAACTTCAGTACATTTTCTCTAGCATATATTTAAAATGACCCCATTAAATTTTCCTACTCCTGCAAATATTGGTGACACGTATAGTGCCAATGGTCAATCCTACGTATGGGACGGTACCACGTGGAAAAGAACCAATGCAGGATATGCAGGTAGCTTAGGATACACAGGCAGTCAGGGTGTGATTGGCTTCACGGGAAGCAAGGGTGTTGATGGTATCATTGGTGTTGATGGCTTCACGGGGTCACGAGGTGTTCAGGGATATACCGGCAGCCAAGGAGTTATCGGGTTCACGGGAAGCAAGGGTGTTGATGGTATCATTGGTGTTGATGGGTACACGGGAAGTCAGGGTGTCACGGGGTTCACGGGAAGCCTAGGGTTCACGGGAAGTCTAGGATATACAGGAAGCCAAGGTGTTATCGGCTTCACAGGGAGTTTAGGATATACAGGAAGCCAAGGTGTCACAGGCTTCACAGGGAGCTTGGGATACACAGGCAGTCAGGGTGTTATCGGCTTCACCGGAAGTCTTGGATATACCGGCTCACAAGGTGTTGCAGGATTCACGGGAAGTCTTGGCTACACGGGCAGTCAAGGAGTTATCGGCTTCACGGGCAGTCAGGGTGTCATTGGGTACACGGGAAGCAAAGGTGATACAGGGTTAGGATTTGCTATCGCAAAAAGTTACATTTCTGTCGCGGCACTTACCGCTGACATTTCCACGCCCCCCACAGGCATTGTTGCAGGACAATTTGCGATTATTGAAACAGGTGATGTTGAGAACGCTGAGGATGCAAGACTGTATCTTTGGACAGGCTCAACATATAATTACGTTACCGATTTATCAGGTGCCCAAGGTATCAGAGGGTATAGTGGTTCATTAGGGTATGCAGGCAGTCAGGGTGATATTGGATACACGGGCAGTCAGGGTGTCGTGGGCTTCACCGGTTCGCTAGGATACACTGGGAGTCAAGGTGTGATTGGATTCACAGGAAGCCAAGGTGTTATCGGCTTCACGGGAAGTCTAGGATATACAGGAAGCCAAGGTGTCACGGGGTTCACGGGAAGTCTAGGATATACAGGCAGTCAGGGTGTCATCGGATTCACAGGGAGTATCGGGTACACAGGCAGTCAGGGTGTGATTGGATATACAGGCAGTCAGGGTGTTGTAGGATTTACAGGAAGCCTCGGATATACAGGCAGTATTGGATACACAGGTTCAGTGGGAACACGCGCCTATGTCACCTCATCAGGAACTGCTCCTGCAACACCCGATGTGAATGAACTATGGTGGAACACCACTGATGGGCAATTGATGATTTATTACAATGATGGTGATACATCTCAGTGGGTCGATGCGGCAGGAGGAACACAAGGATACACAGGGAGCTTAGGATACACGGGCAGTCAGGGTGTCATAGGCTTCACGGGTTCACAAGGAGTTATTGGATTCACGGGGAGCCAAGGAGTTGTTGGCTTCACGGGAAGTCTTGGGTACACAGGCAGTCAGGGTGTTCAAGGATATACAGGTAGCATTGGGTACACTGGGAGTCAAGGTGTTACTGGGTTCACGGGTAGCATTGGTTACACTGGGAGTCAGGGTAGCATTGGATACACAGGAAGCATTGGTTATACTGGGAGTCAGGGTAGCATTGGCTACACAGGAAGTCAGGGTGTTGTGGGATTCACTGGGAGCTTGGGATATACGGGAAGTCAGGGTCCTTCGACCGCGATTAACGCGACCAACGATACATCAACGACTGCGCTGTACCCTGTCATGGTGGGGGCATCAGGGAGCAATCAAACACCCAAGACCACGACAGGGGCATTCAGTTTCAATGCATCAACAGGTGCCTTAACGATTGGCGGTGCTCTTGGTGTTTCAGGGGCAACAACACTTTCTAGCACACTTCAAGTATCAGGGCGCATCTCTCAAAACTCTGCGGGATATTCGTGGATTGGTGCCTACTTCCTTCCATCAGTCACAGTGGCAACAACAACCGCGCGAGCAGTATCTGTTGATGGAACGCTGACAGCTATTTCTAATGGCAACTCGTTGATTGGGTTGTACGTCGATTTTACCGCAGTTCCAGGTGCATACACAGGCGTAACGCAGTATGGTATCTATCAGGCTGATAGCGCCAAGCAAAACTTTTTCGCTGGCAATACCGGTGTTGGTACAACAACCCCCGCAGGACTATTGCAATCCTATACGGCAGGAGCCACCTCATCAGCACCCTTGATTATCGCATCAGGTGGTGGATATGTGAGTAGTGCGATTCTTGGAAACTATGAGAGTTCCGATGCCACGCGCGTGAATCGCTATACATGGGGTCGAGACAATCAATCAACGGGCGATTTCGTTTTTGCATATAATGGTACTCGACTTTATACGATGACGAGTGCGGGAGCCGCCACGTTCTCCAGCACCCTCGGCGTGACGGGGGTGGGTACGTTTACGACGCATGTGAGCGTCGGCGCAACGGCCCTGACGCCTTCCGCTGGAATTATGCTCAGCGTCGGTGGCGCTGGCTCCGGTATATGGGGCGCGAGCAACAATACCTATTTGACTTCGGCCTACAACTACAGCTCCGGCGATAAGTTCGGCGTCACCGGAAACTACGCGATGTACACAAGCGTGACGAGCGCCGATGGCACATTCCGCTGGTACACCTCGAATGCGACCGGAACGGCTGGTAACTCGGCCACGATGGTTGAGGGGATGCGACTGACTGGTAGCAATCTCTCCGTAACGGGCACCCTCGCCGTGACGGGACTTGCTACGTTTGGCGCGAATACTGGCAACTATATTCTCACGCTCAATGCGGCAAGTGGTGGTTATGCGTCTTTGCTCTTTCAGAGTGCGGGCGTAGGAAAATGGTATGTCGGACGCGGGCCAAGCGACCTGAGTGACGATTTTCAGATTATGACAGGCGCGAGCGCATTGGCGCTCAGTATCAGTAACTCAACGCGAGCCGCCACGTTCTCTGGCACCGTGACTTCCACGGGAACGCTTACTACAGGCTCCGGTTCGGGCGAAAGTCTTACTGCTGGCTCGATTAGTTTAGGAAAAGACATCGGTATTGTTTCTGGGCAAGGCATTGTTCAGGGAGCGGCTCGCATTTTGACCTTCACGAGCGGTGCCGCCACGTTCTCCAACACGGTGACGGTCGCGCAAGATATTCAATATTCCAGCAATAGCGGCTATGGCATCCTATCGGCTGATGCGACGCGAGTGGTGGCGATTCGCAACACGGGGGTAAACGTCACGGGGTCGTTTGCCGTGACGGGAACGGTTACTGGACAAGTTGCGGGAATCTTCGGGCAATCTCTCGGTTCCGCGACTTCAACCATTCAAGTTCACAATGCCAATACCGACAAACCGTTTATCGGCTTTTATCGTGGCGGTACGCTCCGAAGCGCATTGTACTTGTTTACAGATGGCGACTTCCGGCTAACGGATTCGTCACTGGCCGCAAACGCAGGATTGACGATGGGGGCGCTCTACGGGACGACAGGGCAGTTCTCCGGCACCCTTGCCGTAACGGGGTCAACAACGCTTGGAAAAACAGGTGTTACGCCGAATCTTGTTTTGGGAATAGGGACAAACGGAGTAGCTGATATTGCACCAGACGTTGCAGGAACTATTCGGTATCTCAATGCGGCACAAAACGTTATCACTTTTGTTATTCAAAACTCTGGAGCTATTCAAGCTCCCGTTGTCTATTCCACAGCGGTTGGCGCAACCAACCGTGCAATGTACGTCGATAGCACCGGACTGCTTGGCTATCTTTCATCGATTCGTGCGTCCAAGACGAACATTACGCCGCTGACCGATACCTCGTGGCTCGATGCGCTGACGCCTGTCGCGTTCAACTACCGCAAGAAGGACGAAGACGGCGCGTACACGGACGAAGCGAACACCCCGCTGGAATACGGGTTGATTGCCGAAGAAGTGGAAGGCGTCAACGCCGAACTGGTGTTCTATGATGAAACGGACAACGGGCTGGCGTTGCGCGGCGTGTCGTACAACAAGCTGATGATTCCGTTGCTCCAGCGCATCCAAGCGTTGACGGCTCGCGTGGCGGCTCTTGAAGCAAAATAAAAATATAGATATTCACGGCAAATAAATAACTTCAGTACGTTTTCTCTAGCATATATCTAACTATGACTGCATCAAATTCTGCATTAAATTTTCCTACTCCTGTAACCATTGGCGACACGTATAGTGCCAATGGACAATCCTATGTTTGGAATGGTACTGCATGGAAAAGAACCAATGCAGGATATTCGGGAAGCTTAGGGTACACAGGAAGTCAGGGCATACAAGGATTCACGGGGAGTTTAGGGTACACAGGCAGTCAAGGTGTCACGGGTTTCACAGGTAGTTTAGGGTACACAGGGAGCCAAGGTGTCGTGGGATACACAGGCAGTCAGGGTGTGATTGGATATACAGGAAGCCAAGGTGTGATTGGATACACAGGGAGTCAAGGAGTTACAGGCTTCACGGGTAGCGTAGGATACACAGGGAGCTTAGGGTATACAGGCAGTCAGGGTGTCATAGGCTTCACAGGGTCTCAAGGCGTTGTTGGGTTCACTGGGTCTCTTGGCTACACTGGGAGTCAGGGTGTTGTTGGATTCACGGGTAGCTTAGGGTATACAGGCAGTCAAGGTGTTGTTGGATTCACGGGTTCTCTTGGGTATACAGGGTCTCAAGGCGTTGTTGGGTTCACAGGGTCTCAAGGCGTTGTTGGGTTCACTGGGTCACAAGGTGTTCAGGGATTCACGGGTAGCTTAGGGTACACTGGGAGTCAGGGTGTTATCGGCTTCACGGGTAGCTTAGGGTACACTGGGTCACAAGGTGTTCAAGGTGTCATTGGTTACACGGGTTCCCAAGGTGCCACAGGGTCTACAGGTGCCACAGGGTACACGGGTTCCCAAGGTGCCACAGGGACAACTGGAGCGACAGGTTCCACAGGGTCTACAGGTGCCACAGGGTACACGGGAAGTCTTGGTTATGCGGGAAGTCAGGGTCCTTCGACCGCGATTAACGCGACAAACGACACATCAACAACCACGTTATACCCTGTCATGGTAGGAGCATCAGGTAGCAATCAAACACCCAAGACCACGACAGGAGCATTTAGTTTCAATGCATCAACAGGTGCGCTGGCGATTACGGGCGCGTTGTCGGGTGTCACAACGTTGACGGCTTCGAGTACCGCAACAATCGGTGCGGCGACCTCGCCTTTGCTAATTGGCCGACTTGCTGATTTTACCAGCTACGGCGCAATTTCGTTCAATGGTTCGTTGACTTCGACGACGATGAACGGCCTTTTTGGACGACTCAATGCGACAGATGGTGGATTATATATTTGCGCGCCAAGCGGCAGTGCTACACTGCTACAAGTCGCGGGGTCAACCGTCGCAACGTTTGCTGGCGCACTTACTACGCTGGCAACTCCCCTCGCCATCACGGGCGCGTTCACAGGCGCGACGACGGGGGCGTTTTCGGGACAGATTACCAGCACGGTGGGTAGCAATGGCACTGTTACCTATTCGTCAAATTCAACAACCGGATGGCTTCGTCACGTTCTTATCAACAACTCAGTCAACGCATCTACTTGGGGAGTTGAAGGGACAACCGCGGGTCAGATACTCACTGGTTCAACGGCACTGGACACCGTGCTATACGGCACATACGGTTTGTCGTTGTCCGGTAGCAGCACAGCCGTGCATCTGCGACTTGCAAACAATGGAGCCGCCACGTTCTCCAGCTCGGTGTCGATGGGGGCGCTCACCGCGACTTCGGGGACGTTTAGCGGCAACATAAGCATTGGAGACTTGGCGCAGACAGGAACGACGAACGGACAATCAGTGGTGGCACAGTTTCGCAACACCAATGCAGGAAACGCGGCAACTGCCGTAATGTTTATCGGAAATAATGCTGGTGCAACGACTGGTGCGTTTTATGTGTATGGGTCGGCGCACGCTAGTTACCCGGGGCAGGTGTGGGTAGGCAACAACAGCGCAAACAGCCTTGTTTTGATTACGAATAACACAGCGGCTTTGACGTTAGCTTCTGGTGGAGCCGCCACGTTCTCTGGGGATATTACGCTAAGTAGTGGCGGCGACCGCCACATTACCATCAACGCCACCGGAAACTACGCCTATCTCAACTTAAATGCGACTTCCAATAGAAGCTATCTGATTCAGAATGTGACCGGCTCGACCGTCAACAATGTGTCGGCAGGCGCGGCATACCTCTATATGTCAGACGGTCAGAACTTCGAGTTCAACTGGGGCGGTGTCACCAAAGCATCAATCACCAGCGCGGGAGCCGCCACGTTCTCCAGCACCCTCACCGTGACGGGAAGCATTAGCGCAAACGGTATTTGGTATGGAAACTCAAAAAACGCAATCGACACGTCCGACCCGTGGTTACGGCTCAATGATACATCCGCATTTACGTATGGTGTATTCATTCGGAGTAAACTTCGCGTGGACGGCAACATTGAAACGAACTCCGGTGACTATGGATATGGGCTTGTCGGAAACTACGATTATACAAAATTTCGAACCGTGTATGCGATGGGTTCTGCTTATGTAATGGCGACGAATGGGACCTCTTTGGGTAACTTATTTGGGTTGTTCTATGCATATGATTTGGGAGGGACTGCCGTTACGGGAGACGCATGTGGACACGGATTCGGTGTCGCAAGTAATGGTACTTCTTATCATTATTTCGGTGATTCCGGTGCATGGATAAATACAAAACTCAGAGTAAAGTCGCGTGTTGATATTAGCGGTCCTGGAACCACCTCATCAACATATGGGTTGGTTGTTACCACTGTTAGTAATGGAGCCAACAACTTTTGGGTGAGAGATGACGGAGCAATTTATGTTCGTTCGACCGCCACTTTTGATGCGGGTATAACAGCGGCAGGAGATATTACTGCATATTATTCTGATGCTCGACTTAAAACTTTCAGGGGAAAAATCACGAATGCTCTTGATAAAGTCAATAGTCTGAATGGATATTATTTCGTGGAGAATGAAGTAGCAAAATCCTTAGGATATCATAACGACAATCAACAAGTGGGTGTCAGCGCCCAAGAAGTGCAAAAAGTTCTTCCTGAAGTTGTTGCCCCCGCACCCGTCAGCGACATTTATTTAACTGTGAAATATGAAAAGTTAGTTCCGTTACTCATTGAAGCCATCAAGGAACAAACTGTACTTATAGAAAAAATGCAAGACCGTATTACTCACTTAGAAACTCACTCATAAAAGGAGAAGCACAATGGCACTTACATATACATGGGAATTCCCCGCACTGGATTGTTACCCCACTCACGCAGAACAAGAAAACGTTGTGTTCAATGTTCACTGGAGATTGCAGGGTGAAGATGAATTAGGAAATACAGGACATGTTTATAGCACGGTAGGACTCACACTAGATGCTGAAGCAGAATTTATCGCATTTGAAGATTTAACAAAAGACGTTGTACAGGGATGGGTGGAAACCGCATTACAAGAGCAACCCACCCCTATGACAGGAACGAATGTCCTTGCAGCTATCAAGACAAGTATTGAAGCGCAAATTCAAGAAAAGCTTACGCCCTCACGCATCACCAAGTCAGCACCTTGGGCGACGACCCCCATTGCTCCTGCGATATAACATAAATAGCAGTAGTATTCATTTCCCCGTGTTTATTTAATTTTTCGGAGCGTTCATGACGAATATCATATTCCCAACAGGTTCACATAATATTGGTGATTCCTTCACATCCAATGGCAAGAAATTCTATTGGAATGGTCGGGGATGGACCGGAGGAAATGAAGGATACACAGGAAGTCTGGGCTATACCGGAAGTCTGGGATTCACGGGTAGCCTTGGCTTCACAGGAAGCATAGGGTTCACAGGAAGTCAAGGAGCATCTGGCATCACGGGGGGTTTGGGATACACTGGAAGCATTGGATACACGGGCAGTCAGGGTGTTACAGGATTCACGGGAAGTCAAGGTGTTCAAGGATTCACGGGGAGCATTGGATACACGGGTAGTCAGGGTGTTCAAGGATTCACGGGGTCATTGGGATTCACGGGGAGCATTGGCTATACCGGAAGTCAAGGTGTGGTAGGCTTCACAGGAAGTCAGGGTGTGATTGGCTTCACAGGTTCCCAAGGCGTTCAAGGATTTACAGGGAGCATTGGCTACACAGGCAGTCAAGGTGTGATTGGATACACGGGAAGCAAGGGTGATACAGGATTAGGATTTGCTATTACAAAAAGTTATATTTCTGTTGCCGCGCTCACTGCCGACACAGCACCCACAGGCATTGTTGCAGGGCAATTTGCCATTATTGAAACAGGTGATGTCGAGAACGCTGAGGATGCGCGATTATACTTGTGGACAGGGGCGGTTTATCAATATGTCACGGATTTATCAGGTGCCCAAGGTATTCGCGGCTTCACGGGGAGTATCGGCTACACGGGAAGTCAGGGTGTTATCGGCTTCACTGGGTCACAAGGTGTTCAAGGCTTCACGGGTAGCTTAGGGTATACAGGCAGTCAAGGTGTTATCGGATTCACTGGGTCACAAGGTGTTCAAGGCTTCACGGGTAGCTTAGGGTACACTGGGAGTCAGGGTGTTGTTGGATTCACTGGGTCACAAGGTGTTCAAGGCTTCACGGGTAGCTTAGGGTACACTGGGAGTCAGGGTGTTGTTGGATTCACGGGTAGCTTAGGGTACACAGGCAGTCAAGGTGTTGTTGGATTCACGGGTAGCTTAGGGTATACAGGCAGTCAAGGTGTTGTTGGATTCACGGGTAGCTTAGGGTATACAGGCAGTCAAGGTGTTGTTGGATTCACGGGTTCCCAAGGTGCCACAGGGACAACTGGAGCGACAGGTTCCACAGGGTCTACAGGTGCCACAGGGTACACGGGTTCCCAAGGTGCCACAGGGACAACTGGAGCGACAGGTTCCACAGGGTCTACAGGTGCCACAGGGTACACGGGAAGTCTTGGTTATGCGGGAAGTCAGGGTCCTTCAACCGCGATTAACGCGACAAACGACACATCAACAACCACGTTATACCCTGTCATGGTAGGAGCATCAGGCAGCAATCAAACACCCAAGACCACCACGGGGTCATTCAGTTTCAATGCGTCAACTGGGGCGTTAACACTTGCGGGTGCCGCCACATTTACTGCATCAACAAATACATTGACCTCTACTACTTCTTCTGGATATAATCTTATCTTGAATAAAGCTAGTGGACCTGCAATACAATTCAACAAAACAACAGCAACCGCACAAAGTTGGCAGTTGGGAGCTGATGGGTCAAGTTTCTTTATATACAATGAAACATCTTCAACCTATCTTTTTCAAATAGGTACCACAGGGTCCATCTCAGCAAACTCAAAAGTAATATTTGACACCACAGATTCCTATCTTCGTATCAATCAGGGTGTCGCATTTACTAGCGGTATTTGGATGGGTAGTAGTAATATGGCAGCGGGTACCTCATATTGGTCGCTAGGAAGTAATGGTGGCACAACTACATCTCGCGTATATATTTACGGAAGCTCATATAACGGTGTCAATGTCATCAATCTTGATGGTACTGCGGGAACTGCATATTTTGCAAGTACTGTGAGTATCGGTACGACAGGTGTAATAGACTCAGCGGCGGTATCTGCCTATCTCTCAGGATATAATGGATTTGGCGCAAAAGTCACCAATAATGCATACTATACATATTCAGGACTTAACGCATCAGGAACTCGCACGTTCTATGTGACAGGAAATGGTGATTTGCAAATTGCAGGAACCCTCGCCATCGGTGGAGCCGCCACGTTCTCTGGAAACTTCAATGTCGCAAACACGCTTGCCTACGGTCGAGCGATTATCTCGACCTCAGAATCCAAGACGAATACCTCCGTCACCGCAAACTCAAATGC
>Ga0194048_10001174_pt1 | contig 13047 bp, 9 predicted proteins | sample JunL225m_MetaG_FD_161685 | JGI IMG/M metagenome (GOLD analysis project Ga0194048, IMG submission 161685) | Anoxic zone freshwater microbial communities from boreal shield lake in IISD Experimental Lakes Area, Ontario, Canada - Jun2016-L222-5m | ecosystem: Environmental > Aquatic > Freshwater >...
CGGTGGCACTCGTTAATGTGCTGCTAATTTTTGTGATCCCAGTGTTTGCGGCCATGTTTGCTGACTTCGGAGCTAAGTTACCGGCTCCGACGCAAATGCTCATCGATTTGAGTGATTTTATGAAAGCATGGTGGTGGGCGGTGGGGGGGGCTGCCTACGGGGTATTCTTTTTCACGAGCAAGTATGTCGCCACCCCTAACGGTCGCCGCCAGAAAGATCATTTTCTCATCAATGCGCCGATCTTTGGTAATTTGGTTCATAAAATCGCTCTGTCGCGTTTCTGTCGCACTTACGCCACACTGATGCGTTCCGGCGTGCCTATTTTGCGCACTCTGGAAATCGTCGCTTCAGCTAGCGGCAAGGTGCAAGTTGAAGACGCCTGCGTAGCCATCGCAAAACATGTCAGCCAGGGTGGCCAAGTCTCCGATGTTATGGCAGTGAATGCTTTCTTTCCGCCCATGATGAAGCACATGGTTAAAGCTGGAGAGACTACCGGCAATGTTGATGGCATGATGAACAAGATTGCTGATTTTTATGATACGGAGTGCGATGCGACTGTCGGTGCGCTCACTTCCCTCATAGAGCCCTTGCTCATCGTCTTCCTCGGCATCGTGGTTGGCGGCATCGTCATGGCGATGTTTCTCCCTATCTTCCAACTAGGTGCAGTTGCAGGCGGCTTGCAGTAATAGCCGGCCTGTGCTGTTGTCGCGGTGGTCCCCTGTAGGTGCGGGGTGATCACTCTCCTTATTTATGGCTTCCCTTCTCATTGTCGACGATCTGATTCCCATTCATGAGATGTTGGGCGCGGTGTTGCATCCGACCGGCCATCAAACCGCTTTTGCGACCGATGGTGAGAAGGCCCTAGCCACATACAAGGCGGGTCAATTTGATCTCGTGTTGGCCGATATCGACATGAAGCCGATGGACGGCATCACGCTGCTAAAAAAATTAAAGGCCTATGATCAGACTGCGGTGCTGATTATTATGACCGCTTACGCGAGTACGGAGAGTGCTATTCAGGCCCTGCAATATGGGGCATTTGATTACCTGCAAAAGCCGTTTAAAGTAGATGAATTACTCCAGGCGTTGCAGCGGGGTCTCATCTACCGGCAGGGGTTGCTGGCTCGGGCGGCCGTCGTCGAGGCCTCCCCTGGGGTGATCGCGGCTGATTTTGAATCGCGGCTCGTGGGTGAGAGTCAGAAAAATAAGCGACTGGTGGCTCAGTTAAAAAAATTAGCGGGCGCACGTACGCCCATTTTAATTACCGGCGAAATGGGGTGTGGTCATGAAATCGCCGCCGAGTTGCTTCACGCCGCTGGTCCCGCCGCCGCTAGTCCGCTCATTTCGATTGATTGCCAGCTCAGTTCGATGGCCAGTCTCCGCTCTGGCCTGCTTGGGGAAAATGGCCTAGGTGGTACTTGGGTCCAGCAAGCTAAGGGCGGCACGCTTTTTCTCCAGCACTTGCAGGCTTTGCCCGCTGAGGCTCAAGCAGAGCTGGTTTCTGTCATCCGGAACAATGCTCATAATTTTCACCTGCTATGTGCTACGGAGGTCGACTTGGAGAAATTAGCTGAGGATGGCCGCTTTAACGAAGAGCTTTTTTATCGAATCGCTGCCCTCTTGGTCCAGTTGCCTGCCCTGAGAGAGCGAGTTGAGGATATCCCTGCTTTGATCAAGGATGCAGCTAACCAGACCACCAACCCGCAATTCGATGCCCGCCAAGTGGAATTTTCTGAGGAGGCTCTGCAGGTTTTAGCTAACTACGGTTGGCCAGGCAACCTCACGGAATTCCGGCAAGTCATCGCTTCCCTGCTCACGACAACCGAAACCCGGTTGATCGGCGCAGCGCAGTTGCCCCTGCGCATCCATGAGCTGAAGCACTGGCCTACGCTCGCCGCCCACCTCGCTGTCCACGAGAAACAGTACATCGCCCGTCTGCTTAATGCGAGTGGCGGCGATAAAGTGCGTGCTGCCGAAATCCTCGGAATCGACGTTAGCCGCCTGGGTTAAGGCGACTGCATGCGACCTGGAGCTCATGCGGTCATTATCAGTAATGATCCTCATCTGGTGAGCTGTTCTGGATAAAGAGCTAAGCTAATCCGTGCCGGTGGCCATGGCTTGCTGGGGTTGATGCCCTAGCTCCCGCTCGCCGACATCTTTTTAGGAGTTTCGGGATTTTTTTAATTCCCTCTTGCTCCACCATAAGGGCAAAGCAAATCTCCGGAAGCTTACGCTCATGCCAAAACGCACTGACCTCGAATCCATTCTGATCATCGGCGCTGGGCCTATTATTATTGGCCAAGCCTGCGAATTTGATTATTCTGGCACCCAAGCCTGCAAAGCGCTGCGTGAAGAGGGTTACAAGGTCATCCTCGTTAACTCGAATCCGGCGACCATCATGACGGATCCGGAGTTTGCCGATGTCACTTACATCGAGCCACTCACAGTTGATATTCTGGAGAAAATTATCGCCAAGGAACGTCCTTCGGCACTGTTGCCGACGCTGGGTGGGCAGACCGCCCTTAATCTTTCCCTCGAACTATATAAGGCCGGCATTCTCGATAAATATCAGGTCGAAATGATCGGCGCGAAACCTGACGCTATCAAGAAGGGGGAGGATCGCGAGCTCTTCAAGCAGTGCATGCTCAAGATTGGTCTCGATGTGGCTAAGTCAAAAACGGTGCATACGCTCGAGGAAGCCCGCCAAGCCGCGGATTATATCGGGACGATGCCGCTCATTATTCGCCCCAGCTTTACGCTCGGCGGCTCTGGTGGGGGGATCGCCTACAATCGGGAAGAATTTGAGCAGATTGTGCACGGCGGCTTGGAAATTTCTCCGGTCCATGAGGTGCTGGTTGAGGAATGCCTCCTCGGTTGGAAGGAATATGAAATGGAGGTCATGCGCGACCATCAGGACCAATGTGTGGTCATTTGCTCCATCGAGAACTTCGACCCCATGGGCGTACACACGGGTGATTCGATCACGGTCGCGCCGGCGATGACGCTGACTGATAAAGAATTTCAGGTGATGCGGGATGCGTCGTTTGCGGTCATTAGAGAAATCGGCGTCGCGACCGGCGGTTCCAATATTCAGTTTTCGATCGATCCCCAGACCGGCCGCCAAGTGGTGATCGAGATGAATCCGCGCGTATCGCGTTCCTCGGCACTGGCCTCGAAGGCCACGGGTTTTCCGATCGCCAAAATTGCCGCAAAATTAGCCATCGGCTATACCCTTGACGAATTGCGCAACGATATCACGCGGCTCACGCCAGCGAGCTTTGAGCCGACCATTGATTATGTCGTTACCAAGATTCCTCGTTTTACTTTTGAAAAATTTCCTGGAGCCAACACGACGCTGACCTCTGCGATGAAGTCCGTCGGCGAGGCCATGGCAATCGGGCGCACTTTTAAGGAATCTTTTCAGAAATGTCTGCGCTCACTCGAGACCGGGGCGCGCGGCTTTGGTGGGGGTGGTAAATTTGGTGGCGATGAGGCCGTCGATGATGCGACTATTCGGCAAAAATTAGGCACGCCTAATGCGGAGCGCGTTTATTTTATCCGGCATGCTTTTCGCGCGGGTTACACGATCGATCAGGTTTTTGATCTCACTAAAATTGATCGGTGGTTTCTCCATCAGCTCCACGAAATTTATTTGATGGAGGAAGCCTTGCGCCAATTCACGGCGCAGACCCTCCCGGTAGCGACGTTGCGCCGCGCTAAACAATTCGGCTTTGCCGACGCTCAGTTGGCGCATTTGTTGAAGATCGATTTCGATACCATGCGCGCCCTCCGTAAAAAAGCGGGTGTCAACACCACGTTCCGCTTGGTCGATACCTGCGCGGCTGAATTTGAGGCTTTCACGCCGTATTATTATTCTAGCTACGGCGATGAAAATGAGGTCATCCCATCGCGGAAAAAGAAAATTATGATTATTGGCGGCGGCCCTAACCGCATCGGCCAAGGCATCGAGTTTGATTATTGCTGCGTGCACGCCTCATTCGCTCTGCGCGAGATCGGGTATGAGACGGTAATGATTAATTCGAATCCGGAGACGGTTTCGACCGATTATGATACCAGCGACCGACTTTATTTTGAGCCCCTGACGTTGGAAGATGTGCTTGAGGTTTATGAGCAGGAGAAATGCGATGGCGCCATTGTGCAATTCGGCGGACAGACTCCGCTCAATCTCGCCGCTCCGCTCAAGGCGCGTGGGGTCAATGTTATTGGCACCACGCCGGAAAGCATTGAAGTCGCCGAAGACCGCAAGTTATTCGCGGCAATTCTTGAGCAGTTGCAAATTAGGCAACCGCCCAATCGCACGGCGATGAACGAGACCGAAGCGCTCGCCTTCGCGCATGAGATTGGTTTTCCCGTGTTGCTGCGGCCCTCTTTTGTATTGGGCGGGCGCGGCATGTTTATCGTCTACAGCGAAGAAGAATTTAAAGCCGTCATTCGCCAAGCGTTTGAGGTTATGCCTGATAAGCCCGTGCTCATCGATAAATTCCTCGAGGACGCCATTGAGCTGGATGTGGATTGTATCTGCGATGGCGAGACGGCCCTGATTGGCGGCATGTTGGAGCACATTGAGTTTGCTGGGGTGCATTCCGGTGATGCGGCCATGGTGATGCCTCCCCACACGCTATCGGCTGCAATGTTGCAGACGGTGCGACAGGCGACGTATGCTTTGGCGAAGGCGCTGAAGGTGGTGGGGCTCATGAACATTCAATTTGCGATTAAAGATCAGCAGCTCTTCGTGCTCGAAGTGAACCCGCGCGCCTCGCGCACCGTGCCGTTTGTGGCTAAGGCGATTGGGGTACCTCTCGCAAAATTAGCGGCCAAGGTCATGGCGGGCAAAAAATTGGCGGAACTTGGCTTCACGCAAGAAGTGAAACCAAAGCATTGGTGTGTAAAGGAAGCCGTCTTTCCCTTCGCGCGTTTTCCCGGCGCGATGATCGTCATTGGACCTGAAATGCGCTCCACCGGCGAGGTCATGGGGATGGATGACGATCTCGGCATCGCTTTTGCTAAAACTCAGATGGCAGCCAAACCGGGTTTACCACTGAGCGGGAAAATCTTCTTGAGCGTTAAAGATTCTGATAAACCGAGCGCGGTGGAGCTTGCTAAGAATTTTGTCGAGCTGGGCTTCGCAATTGTTGCAACGGGCGGCACGGCCCGACTGCTGCAACAGAGTGGTGTGCCGGTGCAATTTGTTAATAAACTCCTCGAAGGTCGTCCAAACAGTGTGGATATGATCAAGAACGGTGAAATTCAGATGGTCATCAACACCCCAAAGGGGATGATCCCACGCTTGGATGAGAACGCCATCCGCGCGGCCGCGGTGGCTAACTCAGTTTGTATTATGACGACCCTCACGGGCGCCCAAGCAGCGCTCGGCGGGATTCGAGCGATGAAGCAGAAACGCGTCGATGTGCGCCCATTGCAGCAATATCGCGGCAATGTCGTGCCGATGTGAGTAGGCTTATGTCGACGCCCGCTACGCTCGTCGCTCTCTTGCACGGTCCTGATCAGGCCGGGCTCGTCGCCAAGACGGCGAGTTGGATTTTTGCTCGCCGCGGCAACATTCTGCACGCTGATCAACACCGTGACATGGAGGCGGGTGAATTCTTTCAGCGCATCGAGTGGGTGCCTGCGGCCGACAGTGCTGCCGCGGAGCCAGCTGAATTTAAAGCCTTTGCCGCGACTCTTGGAATGGTTGCGCAAGTCGCCCGCTCGTCGCATCGCCCCCGCGGGGCTTTATTTGTGTCTCGGGCCACACATTGTTTTCATGATCTGCTCTTGCGCGGGGTCGCCGGGGAATTTGCGGGCGACTTCACGTGCGTGCTTTCCAATCATGCTGAGCTCGCCTCCGCGGCGCAGCATTACGGACTCGCTTTTCATCACGTGCCAGTGACGGCCGAAACCAAGGCTCGCGCCGAAGCACAACAACTAGAAATTCTCCGTGCGGCGGGCGTAGAATTTGTAGTGCTCGCCCGTTATATGCAGGTCTTGTCGGCTGATTTCCTGAAAAATTTTGGCCGGCCGGTGATCAATATTCATCATTCTTTTTTGCCTGCGTTTGCCGGTGGTCGACCCTATCACCAAGCCCACGAACGGGGGGTCAAATTGATCGGCGCGACGGCCCATTATGCGACCGCCATACTCGATGATGGCCCGATTATTCAGCAAGATGTGGCGCGCATTACTCACCGGCATAACGTTGATGATCTGATTCGCAAAGGCCGTGATTTGGAGAAATCAGTTTTAGCTCAAGCCGTGCGCTGGCATTTGGAAAATCGTATTTTGGTCTACGGTCACAAGACCGTGGTCTTCGATTAAAGTCGCCGCCAGGCTATGGGTTCGGGCGAAGCGGGCCTATTTCAGGCATTTACAGGCGGCGGAGCATTTGCTCTCTTTCATGGCTCTATGAGTCAACTTCCCCCGACCACTCCAGATTCTCCTCATGCTGATGCTGCAACCGCTCCCGTGGCTGCGCCCAGCTTCGAAGTTATCGTGCATGCCTTTTGGGAGAAGAATCGTAATTTCATCTTTGGGGTATGCGCCGCTGCCTTGGTCGCCATTGTGGTGAGAGAGGGTTGGCAATATTTTGCGGCCCAACATGAGGCTGAGGTGCAGGCAGAATATGCTCGGATTGCCGAGCAACCGACTCGTTTGACTGCCTTTGCGGAAGCCCATGCTGGGCACGCGCTGGCTGGAGTGGCTTATCTCAAACTGGCCGATGATAAATTCTCTACGGGTGATTTCGCCGGTGCCGCATCGACATACGTTAAAGCCGCTGGCCAACTCAAAAATGAAGCCCTCGTTGGTCGTGCTCAACTCGGCGCTGCCATTAGCCGATTCAGTGGTGCTGACAAAACTGCGGGCGAAGCTGCACTTAAGAAATTGAGCGCGGATGCGACTTTATTGAAGAGCGTGCGGGCCGAGGCTACTTATCACCTCGCCTCCATCGCCTCAGCTGCTGGCAAGGCTGTTGAGGTGAAGCAACTCGCTGAACAGATTAGCCAGATCGATGCTACTGGCGCTTGGGCGCAGCGCGCGATGATGCTCTTGAGCACGCTCCCCGCTCCCGCTGCGGGCAGCCCTGCTAGTCCCGCGGCCGAGCTTAATTTTAAAGCCGGAAAATAAGCGCGCTCGGCCAATCTGAAAAATAAAAAACCACCTATGCGAATAGGTGGTTTTTTTTGATTGGTCGGGGCGATAGGATTCGAACCTACGACCTCCTGGTCCCAAACCAGGCGCTCTACCAGACTAAGCTACACCCCGTTGCCAAATCGAAAGGTCATGGCATGGTCTTTTCGGCGGCGAGTCAACCTCTCAGGCGGAAAAGGTGAAATTGGCTGTAAACTCAGTCGCTAAAAGGATTTAAAATCCTGCTTGCCTCACTAGTGGAGCCTCCACTACATACTTCTCCTCAAACTCTTAAACAAATGGATACTCTTTCTCGCGATAGTAATAACTCCGGCAGCATTTTGCCTCTCGTCGGCGTGATCGCCGGCGGTCTCGCCCTGGTCCTCTCGATCGTGGCACTCGTTAAACTTTCCACGCTCCAAAAGACTGTGGCCGCGCAAGGCGACGAAGTCGCCAAAATCGCCACCATCGAAGCCGAGGTGCGTACTGCCGCTGCAAAATCTGAAACTGATATCAAGGGTATCCGCACGGGTATCCAAGGCGCTCTGGACCAAGTCGGCGCTGAGATCGGTACCATCAACGGCAAGATCACCAAAATTGAAGAGTCCCTCAAGGCTCGCGTTGCCGGCCCTGCTGGCAAGGGTGCCGGCGTGGCTACCGGCACGGTTGATGCCAACGGTAATTATGCTGTCGCTCCTGGTGACACGATTTCGAAGATCGCCAAGAAATTCGCCACCAAGCCCGATCATATTCTCGCCGAGAATCCTGGTCTTGATGCCGCTAAGTTGCGGGTAGGTCAGAAGATCAAGATTCCTAAGAAGTAATTTTACTTTCAAAAATTCTTGCCTCCAAGACCTTGTGTCCTGGAGGCATTTTTTTTGGCTAATCCCATTTGTTTCACTGGCTTTGCCCATGAGTCCCGTTCACTGCGCATGACCTCTGTTCCTCCTGAGCCGCAGCGTTGGCGAAAAATTCGCACGGAGCCGCATGCGACGACTCGAATTTTTGATGTTACGCGCGCCATCTTCCAACATCCACAACGCCCTCGAGAGCAGGATTTTTTTGTGATTCAAGCCCCTGATTGGGTTAATGTACTCGCGCTGACCCCTGATCAACAATTGGTGCTGGTGCGACAGTTTCGTTTTGGGACTAATGATTTTTCTCTAGAAATTCCTGGGGGGGTGATGGAGCCTGGTGAGGATCCTGTGGCAGCGGGGCTCCGTGAATTGCGCGAAGAGTCTGGCTATGTGGGGGCCCGGGCGCGCTTACTCGGCAGCGTGCGGCCTAATCCTGCGATGCAAAATAATTACTGCCATTTAGTGCTGGTGGAGGCCGCGCAGCGTTCAGCTGAACTGGCGTGGGATGCTGATGAGGAATTCGCCATCACCACCCAGGCCGTTGATGAAGTCTATGCGCTCGCTTATCGGGGCGGGATTACTCACGCCCTCGTGCTTGACGCGCTCTTATTGTTTACCCCCGTTTGGGCCGAATTAAAACAGGCCAAATTAACGAGCGGCGTTTGACTTTACCCTCGCTGGAATTTCACTCAGGTTTCGCATGAAAACTACGGCCGTCGCATCCTTGTTTGCCAACGCCCCCGCGGCCTTGGGCGCAGGGAGCCATGGAAATCTACCGACAGCCTTGGAGCAGGAAATTCGCGCAATATATCGTCGCAGCCCGCTCTATGGCGAACGCTTTCCGCTGCATCCGGCGGCATTGCAGTGGTCTTGTTATCGCGAGCTGCCTATTCTGACGAAGCAAGAGATTTTAAATCGCGGGCATACGGCTTTTTTTGCTGATTACACTATTATTGAGCGTGGCTTGCAGGAGAAAAAATACGAATACGAGCACACCTCGGGTTCAACCGCTCAGCCGATGACGGTGGTAATGGAGGAGGGTTGGTGGAATGCTCAAATGCGGCGGGCTTATCTCGCTCATCCGCAGCTCGCTCCTTACGCTAGCCGCCCTTATCGTAAGGCCGTGCTCGCGCCGATCGGCTGTTCAAGTAATCTATGCCCCTATGAGGATCATCCTTTCCCGCACCGCTATTTTGATGGGACTGTCTATTTGAATCTCTCCAGTGATCCTTTTGTTTTCGCGGAAGCGGAATGGGATCGTATCGTCTTAGAGTTACAGGCGCTCCAGCCCGAGGTCTTGGAAGGTGAGCCAGTTTATCTCTCGATGCTAGCGCGCGCGGTGCAGAAACGGCGAGTCGTCGTGCCCAGCGTGCGTACAATCATTCTCACTTACGGCAAGGCCAGTCGCCAGCACAGCCGGCGGATTGCCGAAGCTTTCCCGGCGGTGCAAGTCGATCTTTATGGGTCGACGGAGGCGGGCTATATTTTTGTCGGCGATGCTTTTGGTGATAATCTGCGGGTCATTGACGATAACGCGTTCGTCGAGCTGGTGCCTTGGCGGGCGCAGGTGCCAGATATTTTTCAAATCAACGTCACGACGCGGGATCGCGAGGCCATGCCGCTGTTGCGATATTTCACAGGGGATATCGTGCAGCGCACCCCCACCGGCTATCGAATTCTTGGCCGTGAACGGGATTTATATTTTAATGCTGCTGGGCAGATTATTTCCTCAAGCGATATTGATGCGGCTTTACCCGAGGTCTTCGCATGCTGGCACTGGAGTTTAGTCCAAGTATCCGACCTGCGCTGGGATTTTCAGTATGTAGCTGACGTCAGCGCGCCGCGAGGCATGGCGGAGGCAATCGCCAGTGCGTTAGGTGCGGGGGTCCGCGTGAATCTCTTTCGACGCAAATTCATTCAGCCGGCCGCAAGCGGTAAGTTTTCCCTGCTTAAGCCGCTAGTCCGCTGACGGTGCACATTAACTTCTCCCCCTCGGTAGGTTCGCTAATAAAGAAATAGGCTGGATGATGTTACATTTACATCATTAAGGTTAGTTGGTTCACCTTTGGCCCTTGTAACTACCCCAGCTCGCCCGTTTCCCCCTGCGCATTTATTTGTAATGAATATCCTTGGTTCCCTCTTTAATTCCTCCATCGGCAAGAAATTCTTAATGGCCCTAACGGGACTGGTGCTCTTCGGGTTTGTGACCGGTCACTTGCTGGGTAATTTGCAGATTTTTCTGCCGCCGCAAAAAATTAATGCTTATGGCCATATGCTGGAGTCGCTCGGGGCCGGGCTCTGGTTGGTGCGGCTTTTTCTCTTAGCTTGTGTGCTCATCCATGTATGGGTCGCCATTCAGCTGACCCGGGAAAATAGCGCCGCACGACCCGTGAATTACGGCGTGGATCACACCAACCGAGCTAGCTTGGCTTCGCGGGTCATGGCACGTACGGGGCTCGTCGTCTTGGCATTCTTAATCTATCATTTGCTCGATTTTACCTTGCGGGTGCAGCACCCCGAGTGGAGTCAGCGTTCATTTGCCTTAGCGGATGGCACGCTGGTGCGCGATGTCCATACCATGATGGTGCAAGGTTTCAGTCGCCCTGGCGTTGCGCTTTTCTATATCCTCGCGGTCGGTTTACTCAGCTATCATTTGGCCCATGGGGTGGTAAGTTTGGTGCAGACCCTCGGTTTCAAAAATGAACGCTGGACGCGTGGCCTTGAGTGCTTTGCTCGGGTATATTGCTGGGGCTATTTTCTCCTTAATGCGGCCATCCCTCTCGCTATTCTTGGCGGTTGGGTTAAGGCCCACGTTTAATATTTTTCGCCATGGCCAAACTTGATTCTAAGATTCCTTCCGGCCCGCTCGCCGATAAATGGCAGCAGCATAAGACCCAGATCAAACTCGTAAATCCGGCTAACAAGCGGAAATACGAAATCATCGTCGTGGGGGCTGGTCTCGCGGGCTCATCGGCAGCTGCCACACTAGCGGAGCTGGGTTACCGCGTGAAAAGCTTTGTGTTCCACGATAGTCCGCGTCGTGCCCACTCGATTGCGGCGCAGGGCGGTATTAATGGCGCTAAAAATTATCAGAATGACGGCGACTCAGTGCATCGCTTATTTTACGACACGCTTAAGGGTGGTGATTATCGGGCGCGTGAAGCGAATGTGCACCGCCTGGCTGAGGTTTCCACTAACATCATCGACCAATGCGCCGCGCAGGGCGTGCCCTTTGCGCGTGAGTATAGTGGGCATTTGGCGAATCGCTCATTTGGCGGAGCCCAAGTTTCGCGAACCTTTTACGCTCGGGGCCAAACCGGTCAGCAATTGCTGCTAGGCGCTTATTCGGCGCTCTCGCGCATGGTGGGACAGGGTGGCGTCGAGCTGCATCCTAATTCTGAAATGCTTGATCTGGTGATCGTCGATGGCCACGCCAAGGGCGTGATCGTGCGGGATCTCAACACGGGGGCGATCACTCGCCACAGTGCGGACGCCGTTATTCTCGCCACAGGTGGTTACGGCAACGTGTTTAACCTTTCGACCTATGCCCGGCAGTCCAATGCCACGGCCATCTGGCGAGCTTACAAACGCGGGGCGTGTATGGCGAATCCATGCTATACTCAGATCCATCCGACCTGTATTCCCGTGAGCGGGGACTACCAGTCGAAACTCACTTTAATGTCTGAGTCGTTGCGCAATGATGGCCGCATCTGGGTGCCAAAAAATAAAGCCGACGTTAAGAAAGAGCCGAGCGCGATTGCAGAGTCTGATCGCGATTATTATCTCGAGCGAATTTATCCGAGCTTTGGCAATCTCGCACCCCGCGATGTTTCCTCACGAGCTGCGATGCGCATGTGCGATGAGGGACGCGGTGTAGGCGAAACGGGTTTAGGTGTATATCTCGATTTTGCCGATGCGATTAAGCGGCTGGGCGAGCCGGCTGTCCGCGAGCGTTACGGTAATCTTTTTGATATTTACCACGAGATCACCGCGGAGAACGCCTACCAGGCCCCCATGCGGATTTTTCCAGCAGTGCATTATACTATGGGCGGATTGTGGGTGGACTATAACCTCATGTCGAACGTCCCCGGACTCTTCGTGCTCGGGGAGGCTAATTTCTCAGATCATGGCGCCAATCGCCTCGGGGCTTCCGCTCTCATGCAAGGTTTAGCTGATGGCTATTTTGTCATTCCCTATACCATCGGTGACTACCTCGCGCAGCAAAAGCCGAGTGCCCGGTCGAATGTCGATCGACCAGAGTTTAAACAAGCGGCGGAGAGTGTCAGCGCCCAGACGAAGCAGTTGCTCAACAATCCCGGGAAAGAGCCGGTGAGCCACTTTCATAAGCGGCTCGGCAAAATCATGTGGGAGCATTGCGGTATGGCGCGGACGAAGCAGGGGTTGGAGACTGCCTTGCAGAAAATTCCGGCCTTGCGGGAGGAGTTTGTTGCTAACGTCAAGGTGCCGGGCTCTGCCGAGACCCTGAATCAATCTTTGGAGCAGGCCGGACGCGTGGGCGATTTCCTCGATCTTGGTGAGCTCATGTGCCGTGACGCCCTCACGCGGGAAGAAAGCTGCGGTGGCCATTTCCGCGAGGAATATCAATATCCTGATGGAGAGTGTAAGCGCGACGATGAGAAATTTGGCCATGTCGCGGCTTGGGAATACCAGGGTCCTGGCCAAGCGCCGCTGCGCAACGTTGAGCCGCTCAACTACGAATTCACTAAGATGTCCGTGCGCTCCTATAAGTAAGCCTAAGCAATTCACCATGGTCGCCTCTACTCCTTCAAAAAAACTTTTCTCTGTCACCCTCCGCGTCTGGCGGCAGGCTAACCCTGATCAGCCCGGTAAATTTGTCGATTATCCCGCTCATAATGTCAGCCCTGACATGTCTTTTCTCGAGCTCCTCGATGTCGTCAATGATGGTCTAACGGTCAGTAATGCAGAACCCATCGCCTTCGCCCACGACTGCCGTGAGGGAATCTGCGGAACCTGTTCCTGCACGATCAACGGTAAGCCCCATGGTCCTGGCAAGGGAGTAGCG
>Ga0194048_10001175_pt1 | contig 13042 bp, 6 predicted proteins | sample JunL225m_MetaG_FD_161685 | JGI IMG/M metagenome (GOLD analysis project Ga0194048, IMG submission 161685) | Anoxic zone freshwater microbial communities from boreal shield lake in IISD Experimental Lakes Area, Ontario, Canada - Jun2016-L222-5m | ecosystem: Environmental > Aquatic > Freshwater >...
GCAACAAGAAGGCCATCGGCGGGATCTCCCGTGAATTCTACACGGCCGTCGCGAAATATTATTCCGAGGATGCCAAGTGGGTCCACCAGACCCGCGAGGCCTACTTCTCCAAGCGCCCTCATGGCAACGCCGCCGACGAAGGCACGATGTGGACCTTCGAGCCGCATGTGGCCTCCGCCATCTACGACCGAATGGTCAAGGCCGCCGGCGACAAGGTGACGGTCGTCTACGGCGAACGACTCGACCTAAAGAAGGGCGTGGTCAAGGACGGCACGCGTATCGTGAAGATCGTCATGGAGAGCGGCCGCGAGTTCTCGGGCAAGATGTTCATCGACGCCACCTACGAAGGCGACCTGATGGCCAAGGCGGGCGTCAGCTATCACGTCGGCCGCGAGGCCAACGCCATCTACGGCGAGACCATTAACGGCATTCAGGTCGGCGGTGCTAAATCTCACCAGTTCAAGGTTGAGGTCGATCCCTACGTAAAGAAGGGCGACCCCTCCAGCGGCCTGCTTCCGGGTATCGAGAGGGAAATCCCGGGGCCCGACGGCGCTGGCGACCGCAAGGTCCAGGCCTACAATTTCCGCATGTGCACGACCGACGTCCCGGAAAACCGTCGCGACTGGGAGAAGCCGACCAACTACGACGAACGGTGGTATGAACTGGCCCTCCGCAACGTCGAAGCCGGCGAAGACCGTAACTCCTGGGCGCCCACGCCGATGCCCAACCGCAAGACGGATACGAACAACAATTTCGCCATCAGCACCGACTTCATCGGCCAGAACTGGGACTACGCCGACGCCGACTACGCCACCCGCGCCAAGATCTGGCAGGCCCACGAGGACTGGCAGAAGGGCCTGATGTGGACCTACGCTTATCACCCGCGCGTGCCGGAAAAGATGCGCCTCGCTTTCCAGAAGCTCGGCTTGGCCAAGGACGAGTTCCTCGACCACGGCAACTGGCCCCGCCAGCTCTACGTCCGCGAAGCCCGCCGCATGATTTCCGACTACGTGATGTCCGAGAAGAACTGCCGCCGCGTGGAAGTCGTCGAAGACTCCGTCGGCATGGGCGCCTACAACATGGACTCCCACCACATCCAGCGCTTCGTGACTAAAGAAGGCTTCGTGCGCAACGAAGGCGACATCCAGATTGGCACCAAGCCCTACCCGGTCAGCTACCGCAGCCTCCGCCCCAAGGCCTCGGAGTGCACCAATCTCCTCGTGCCCGTCTGCCTCAGCGCCAGCCACATCGCCTACGGCTCAATCCGCATGGAACCCGTCTTCATGGTCCTCGGCCAATCCGCCGCCACCGCCGCCGGCCTCGCCATCGAAGGCAAGTGCTCCGTGCAGGCCATCGATACCGGTGCCTTAAAGGAACGCCTCCTCGTCAGCGGCCAGATGCTCGACTTCGTGACGACGACCGCCGCGGGCGGTGGCCACGGACTCGATAAGGCTAAGCTACCCGGCGTCATTGTCGATGACAGCGAAGCTACGCTCAAGGGCTTCGAGCAGACTGGCCATGTCTCGGGAAACTACGTCGGTGACGGCTACCGCCACGATGGTAACGCCGAGAAGGGGGCCATGATCGCCCGCTTCACGCCCACCCTGCCCACGACCGGACTCTACCGCGTCGCAGTCTCCTACAGCATCAACGGCAACCGTGCCACGAACGTCCCGGTCACCATCCATCACGCCAAGGGCGAGACCAAGGTACTCGTGAACCAGAAACTCGCACCCAAGGGCGAAACTCCCTTCCACATCGTCGGGATCTTTGAATTCACCGCCGGCAAGGACAGCTGGGTCGAGATCGGCAACGCCGACACCAACGGCTACGTCATCGTCGACGCCGCACAGTGGGTGGCGGTAGATCGCTAAGGCCTACTTGGCAGCCTTGGCCTGCTCGCGGGCGAGGCCATCGAGATATGCGAAATCAGGGCGCGGCATCTCCATCTTCCGTGCGAGCCAGAGATAAGCAGCCTTCAGCGAATCCCAGGAAGGCTGGTGCCCGGTGTGATGATCAAACATCTCGATGGAGTCTTCCTTGCCGTAGAGCGCGTGCACCTTACGGGCCTCGGCGAGATACGGCGAGCTGCCAGCCTGGCTGTCATATTGCCCGGCAATGAGGAAAAATCCGCGTGGTGCTAAGCATGCAAGTAACTGTTCATGCGAAAGGCCCTCTGCCCGCATCGTCTTTAATTTCGGACCAAAATACCAGGCGTCACTCCAATTGGTGGAGTCCCACGCGATGCCGAAATCACTGGCGATAATCGCCTTGAAGCGTGGATCCAGGCAGCCCGCATAGAAGGCCATCTTGCCCCCGAGTGAATGGCCCATCACGGCTAGACGGGTCGGGTCAGCAAAATCAGATTCAGCCAGCAGATCCGCCGCACGGCGTGTATCGTAAGCCAACTTACCCATGCCAGTCCACTGCGGGTACTGCTTCGTCAACTTCGCCGCAGCGTCGCGCCACACACCCATGCCACCCTTGCTCGCGGCCTGTTCGGCCGACGTGAGTAAGTTGAACGGATACGCCTCGACGGCGGCTACCACGTAACCCTGCTTCACCAGATGCAGACCGAAGAATGCTGTGTTTCGTTCCGAACCAAGCTTCGCCTTGGTCTTGAGATCATAACCACACATCCGATCGGGGTCATAGAACGGCACCACGACGCTAGGTGCCCTTCCTTTCAACCCCAGCGGCACCATCAAAAGCACCTGCTGCCAAGTTTCGGAGCCTGTCCGCTGGCGGAAGATAATCCCCTGAAAATCGGGCGTAAAGAAAGTCTCCACGATTTCATTCGTGTGAGGATAATCTAGTTTACCCGGCGAACCCAAGGCCATCTCCCAGCGCGCCAGCAAACCCGCACGCCCTTTCGTCCATGCATCTAAGTCGGCGCCAGCAGCCAGGAGAGACCTGGGCGCCTCCGCCGCGGCGAGACCTGCTAGGAAAAGGAAAACAATAAAGGTCAGGGGTCTCACCTGTCTTCAGAAATAGGGCTGACTCCCGAGCCATCGCAACCGTTGACCTCCCTTGCGGTATCTTTTTCTCGCAACCCAGGCGGCATTCCGCTGTTTGAAGGGTATGCGTGCCCCTCGCTTCCTCCCTGCCCTGCTGGCCATCCTGGCCAGTTGCTCCGCCCTCTTTGCCGCCGACTTTCACCTCGGCTCGCCGATCTCCGACCACATGGTCCTGCAGCGCGAGAAGCCCGTGGCGGTCTGGGGCTGGGCCGATGCGGGTGAAGCCGTCACGGTCGCCTTCGCCGGACAGTCCAAGTCCGCCACCGCGGGCACTGACGGCAAGTGGACGCTCAAGCTCGATGCCCTCAAGGCCTCCGCTGAATCCCGTACGCTCGTCGTCAGCGGTAAAGACGGACATAAAGTCGAAGTGAAGGACGTCCTCGTCGGCGAAGTCTGGCTCGGCTCCGGGCAGTCGAACATGGCGATGACCGTGCAGTCTTCCAATAACTTCGAGGTCGAGAAAGCCGCCGCCAACTATCCGCTCATCCGTCATTATCAGGAATCCTCGACCCACGCCGAACAACCGCAGGCGGAAGGCAAAGGTAAATGGTCTGCATGCAGTCCCACCACCGTCGGAAGCTTCTCGGCAATTCTCTATTTCTTCGGCCGCGAGATTCATCAGGAAGTCGGCGTCCCCGTCGGGCTGGTGAACACCTCCGTCGGCGGCACGCCCATCGAGTCCTGGGTCTCCGTCGAGACGCAGATGTCCGCCCCCGAAACGAAGGCGGTCTACGACGCCCAATTAAAAGCCTACCAGGGCTTCGACGCCACCAAAGCCACGGCCCTGTATGAAAAACAGCTGGCCACATGGAAAGTCGCGATGGAAAAGGCCAAGGCCGACCAGAAGGACCTTCCCCGCAAACCTTACGAGCCGATTGCCATGCGCAAGTTCAAGGGCGGCCCCGCTGGCCTCTACAACGGCAAGGTCGTCAACCTCGCGCCCTACACCCTGCGCGGCATGCTCTGGTATCAGGGCGAAGGCAACGCGGGCAATGGCGGCCTCTACCACCAGCAGCTCACCCAACTCGTGACCAGCTGGCGCACACTCTGGAATGACGAAGTTCCTTTCGCTTGGGTCCAGCTCCCGAATTACACCGCACCCGGCGAAGGCTGGCCGCGCGTGCGCGAGTCGATGATGAAGACGCTGGAACTTCCGAAGACTGGTATGGCGATCACAATCGACCTCGGCGACGCCAAGGACATCCACCCGAAGAACAAGCAGGACGTCGGTAAGCGCCTGTCCTTCTGGGCCCTCGGCACGGTCTACGGCAAGAACGTCCCCGCCATCAGCGGCCCCCTGCCCGCTGGCTCTTCGATGAGCGGTAACGCGATCACGGTTTCCTTTAAGCACGCCAACGGCGGACTGAAGTCGATCAGCGGCGGCACCCTCACCGGCTTCCAAATCGCGGGAGCGGACAAACAGTGGAAGGCGGCCGAAGCTAAGATTGTCGGCGAGACCGTCGTCGTCAGCAGCCCGGAGGTCGCCCAACCCGCCGCGGTGCGCTACGCCTGGAAGGATTGGCCGGAATACAGCCTCGCCAATGGTGTCGGCCTGCCCGCCAGCCCGTTCCGGACCGACGATTGGCCTGTACCGGTCGCCAAGAAGTAAGCCTAAGCCCCGCAAGGGGCTTAAAATCAGGGGTTCGCCTTGCAACCCCGTGCTTTTCGGGCTGTCTTCCTTGCTAGCATGAAGACCCCGCTTCTCGCCTTGGCCTTGGCCGTCGGCGTACCCCTAGTTTACGCCCTGAACAAAGGTAACGCTGGCCCAACCGACGTTGAACTGAAGTTCCATCTTCCCGCCCCCGCTCCGCTTTCCGCCGAAGAGGAACTGAAGACGTTCCGACTCCCCGCCGGCTTCCGCATCGAACTCGTCGCCAGCGAACCGATGATCGAGACGCCGATTGCAATCAGCTTCGATGATCAAGGCCGCATGTTCGTCGTCGAGATGCGCGGCTACATGCGCGACCTCAATGGCACCACCGAAGATCAGCCGCTCAGTCGAGTCTCGTTACTGACCGATACCGATGGCGACGGCCGTATGGATGTGGTCACCCCCTTCCTCGATAAACTCGTGATGCCTCGCGGCGTGATGGCCGTCAACGGCGGCGCCCTCGTCGCCGAACCGCCGAATCTCTTTTTCTGCAAAGACACCAAGGGCACCGGCATCGCTGACGTCAAAACGGTGGTCGCGGCCGACTTCGGCACCTTCGGTGGCCAGCCCGAGCACATGGCGAATACGCCCACCTGGGCCATGGATAACCGCATCTACGCGGCGGGCTACGGCGTCAGCTTCCGCTTCAACAAGGATACCTGGCAGCGCGGTTCCGGCTTGGGCCGCGGCCAATGGGGCCTCTGCCAAGACGATGCCGGACGCCTCTTCTTCAACTACAACTCTGATCTCCTGCGCGCCGACCTCCTCCCGGCTGCCGCGTTCGTCCGCAACCCACTCCTCCGCACCGCTTCTTCGGTTAACTTCCAGGTGATGAAGGATCAATCCGTCTACCCCTCACACCCGACACCGGGCGTGAATCGCGGCTACGACGCGAAGACCCTGCGCGAAGATGGCACCCTCGCCAAAGCCACCTCCACTTGCGGGGCCGTCATCTACCGTGGCGATGCGTTTCCGGACGAATACCGCGGCAACGCCTTCGTCCCAGAACCTTCTTCGAATCTGGTCAAGCGACTGAAGCTAACCGAGAAAGACGGTATCATCACGGCGACAGATGCCCACGCCGGCTCGGAATTCCTCACCTCCACCGATGAACGTTTCCGCCCGGTGATGATGGCCAATGGCCCCGACGGCGCTCTCTATGTCGTCGATATGTACCGCGGGATGCTTCAGCACCCGGCCTTCCTGACGCACTACCTAATCGCAAACATCAAGGCGCGCAAACTTGAGACCCCTTTCAATCAGGGTCGCATCTGGCGTATCGTCCGCACCGATAAGAACGCACCGACCAAGACGAAAATCCCGGCCGACACCGCAGCCCGCGTCAATCTCCTGACCCACGCCAGCGGCTGGGTGCGCGACACCGCCCAACGCCTCCTCGTCGAATCCGCAGATGTCAAAGCCGCCGAGCCGCTCCGGGCCCAACTCGCCGACCACAAGCTTGCCGCTGTCGCCCGACTCCATGCACTCTGGACGCTCGAGGGTCTCAATGCTGTCACGCCCGCAGATGTTCGCGCCGCCCTCCGCGACCCTGACACCCAACTACGTGCCGCCGCCGTTCGCATGGCCCCGGCCGAACTCCTGCCTGACCTCATCGCCCTCCAGGATGAAGCCCCGCTTGTCGGCGCCCACCTCGCCATCCGTCTCTCGGCGGCGAACCTGCCGGCGGCGGATCAAGCACTCGCCCAACTGCTTTCCCGCCACGGGAATAACGCCCTCGTTCGCGAAGGCGCCCTGTCGGGTCTCCGTGGTCGCGAAGTCGCCGCCGCCCAAGCCGTGGTCGCCGTCGCCAACGAGTCCAATCTGAAGCAGACGGGCCCGGTACTCGAGGCGCTGGCCGCGCTCATCGCCCAGGCGGGGAAAGCTGCTGCCTTTGAGCAGATGCTCGGCGTCGCCGCCCAACTGTCTGAGCGCACTGAACTCCGTACCATCATTCTCCGGGGGCTCGACCAGACCATCCGCGATACGAAGACGAAAAAGATTACCCTACTTAAGACGATTTGGCTGAACAGTGAACCCGCCGCGCTGAGCAAACTGCGGAGCGCCGTGAAAGACGCCGCCGGCACGGCCAGCCTCACCTCCATCACCGCGCGCCTCGCTTGGCTCGGTAAGCCGGGCGCCCCCGCTCCGCCCAAAGTCGTCGCACTCACCAAAGCCCAACAGGCGCAATATGCCAAAGGTCAGGCCATCTTCACCACCCTCTGCGCCGCTTGTCACCAGCCCCACGGCTACGGACTCGACGGACTCGCCCCTCCACTCGTGGACAGCGATTGGGTCCTCGGAAAACCTGACGTGACCGCGCGCATCGTGCTCAATGGCCTGGGCGGCCCCATCAAGGTTGGCAATCGCACCTGGGACCTGACGATGCCTCCGCTTGGTCAATTGAACGACGAAGACATCGCCAGCGTGCTTACCTACATCCGACGCGACTGGGAGCACAACGGCTCGCCGGTCGACGCCAAGTTCGTCGAAGGCGTCCGTAAACAGTTTGCGGACCACCCTAACTCTTGGACCGCCGAAGAGCTTCGCCCTCCCACGAAAAAGGCCACCAAGGCCGAGGCTAAATGAGAACCTGGGCGCTCCTCGCGCTAAGTCCGCTCGGCCTCTTGGGCGCAGCGGAAATCAAGCTGAACGCACCGCTTGATTATCAGGTCACCCAAAGGAGTAATCGTACCGAAGGACGCATTGCCGTCGCGGGCACCCAGAAAGATGCTGCTGGGTCTCGCTTGGAAATCCGCCTCGCGGACCAACAAGGCAAAGGCGAATGGCAGAAAGTTGACGGCGAAAACGAGTCATTCACCACCTCCCTCCCAGCCGTCGCCGGCGGCTGGTATCGACTGGAAGCTCGCCTCATGAAGGAAGGGAAAGCCGTCGCCATCCAGACCATTGAACACGTCGGCGTAGGTGAAGTCTTCCTCGTCGCCGGACAATCCAACTCTGCAAATTACGGTGAGGAAAAACAGTCGGTGAAATCTGGCCAAGTCGCCTCTTTTGACGGCGCGACCTGGCGTCTCGCCCACGACCCGCAGCGCGGTGCCGGTGGCAACGGTGGCAGTTTCATGCCTCCGCTCGGCGATGCCTTGGCCGCGAAATTCGGCGTTCCCATCGGTTTCATTCCGATTGGCATCGGGGCCACAAGCGTCCGCGAATGGCTCCCCGCCGGCGTGCCCTTCCCGCAACCGCCGACAATCATCGGGCGGGTGACCCAACGCCCTGATGGCAGTTGGGAATGCAAAGGGGCGGCCTACGCCAACCTCCTCGCTCGCGAAAAACAGTTCGGGCCACACGGCTTCCGCGCCGTGCTGTGGCATCAAGGCGAGAGTGATGCTAATCAGAAGGACCAGACCCGCACCCTCCCCGGAAATCTCTACCAAGCATACCTCACCCGCATCATTCAGGATTCCAATCGGGTGGCCGGCTGGCCGATTCCGTGGTTCGTGGCACAGGTCAGTTACCATGTACCGGGCGACGAAGCCTCCGCCGACATTCGCGACGCCCAGGCCGCGCTCTGGAAGTCCGGCGTGGCACTCGCCGGCCCGGATAGTGATGCCCTGAAATCGGCATGGCGTCAGAGTCAAGGCAAGGGGGTCCACTTCAGCGGTCCCGGCCTACGGGAGCATGCCGCCCGCTGGGCCGAACGCATTACACCTTGGCTCGAGCTGCAACTCGGCCAGAAGTAAATCCATGTTCGGCGGAAAATGTCCCTTCGGTCACAAGCCCACCGACCCCTTCAAGGCGAAGCGGGAGGCTGGCCCCGTCGCTCGCTACGAATTTCAAGGCGAACAGATTCCGATGATCCTGCGGCACGCGGATGTTCGCCAGGCGGCGAAGGATTGGTCGACCTATAGCTCCGACGCTCCTTGCCGCGTGCCGATTCCCTCCGAGGAATCCGTCCGTTCCGTCCGGCAACTCCCGCTGGAGATCGACCCGCCTGCACACGCCGATTACCGAGCCATCGCCGAACCATTCTTCCAGCGACCCAAGTCCGCTGCAATGGTCGCCCAGGTTGAAGCCTTGACGGAGGAGATGCTGCGCGACGCCTTCGCCCAGGCGGAGATCGAGATTGTCCATGACTTCGCTCTCCCCCTCCAATCCCGTGCCCTTACCTACCTGCTGAATGTCCCAGAGAGCGAAGCGGAACTCTGGATCGGCTGGGGCACACACGTCTTCCGCAAGAACGATGGGCTCAGCAAGAGCTCCGGTCTGGATGAATATATCGAAGCGAAGTTCGCCGCCACCGCCGCCCAGCCGGGCGACGATTTCTTCTCCGCCCTGCATCAGGCATCCTTCCAGGGCCGTCCGCTCACCCATCAGGAGAAACTCGGGTACGCCAATATCGCCTTCGCCGGCGGCCGCGATACGATCATCCACACGGTCGCCTGCGCCCTCGGACACCTCGCGGCCAATCCCGAGGCGCTCGCCTACCTCCGCGAAGACCCAAAGCGCATCACGCATGCCAGCGAGGAGTTCTTCCGGTTCTTCATGCCGTTGACGCACATTGGCCGCGTTTGCCCCGTCGCGACCTCGGTACACGGCGAACAGGTCCCTGCGGGCGGACGCGTCTCCCTCGGCTGGGCTTCAGCGAATCGGGATGAATCTGTTTTTGCGCAGGCCGATGAATTCAAGATTGATCGCAAACCGAACCCCCACCTCTCCTTCGGCTTCGGCGAACACCTCTGCCTCGGTGCGGCCCACGCTCGCCTAATTCTCCGCACCCTACTCCAGAAGTGTGTCGAACACGTGGGTACTTTGGAAATCATCTCCGCGGTGGAGCGCGTGGAAAAGGAAGCCTCCTATGACCGGGCGCTGGGCTATGAGAAGTTGGTGCTGAAGATTCGGCCGCGGGCGTGAACAGGGGTTGCCTCGGGCTCGCGTCCGGGCATTTTACGGTCACCCCAAAACCTTACGGCCCACGCGGGGTTTCAGTAAGCATACCCCCGTATTACCCTAACCCATGTTCGCCTTCAGCCTGACCATCTTCTGGGGAGCTTGCCTGCTCTTTCTCGTGCAGCCGCTGATTGCTCGCTTCATCCTGCCTTGGTTCGGCGGAGGCCCAGCCGTCTGGACGACCTGCATGCTCTTTTTCCAGGTGCTCCTCCTGGGCGGCTACGCTTATGCGCACTTCAGCATCAGCCGACTTAAGCCCCGCCAGCAGGTCATCCTCCACCTTTGCCTTCTCGCTATCGCCGTGGCGCTCCTGCCGATCACGCCCGGTGATCAGTGGAAACCCACGGATGGTTCGCAGCCCGCTGGTCATATTTTATTTCTGCTGCTCGGCTGCCTTGGCCTGCCCTACCTCGTGCTCTCGGCCACAGGCCCGCTCCTGCAAGCCTGGTTCAGCGAAGCGCACCCGGGCGTCTCGCCCTATCGCCTCTACGCGCTCTCCAACGTTGGCTCGCTCCTCGCGCTGATCGTTTACCCCTTCGTCGTCGAACCCAACCTCTCCCGGCAACTTCAGGCCGGCTACTGGTCCGGTGGCCTCGCGGTGTATGCCGGACTTGCTGGTTGGTGTGGCCTGATCGTCTGGCAGCGCGCCCAATCCGCCGAAAAAAATCCAGCCGCCGATATCGCTGAACCAGAAGTCGCCACCCCTTTCGCCCAAGTTTTCCTATGGCTCGCGCTCCCGGCCTGCGGCGTGATGCTCCTCCTCGCGATTACCAATAAGCTCTGCCAAGACATCGCCGTGGTGCCATTCCTCTGGGTGCTACCCCTCGGACTCTACCTTCTGTCTTTCATCATCAGCTTCGACAGTCCTCGCTGGTATCAGCGCTGGCTCTGGATGCCGCTCCTCGCCGGATTGCTGGGTGGGGTACTCTGGCAACTCATCCAAGCGGAATCGCACCCAGAGATTACCAAGGAGGCTTCGCTCTACCTCGGACTGCTCTTCGTGGCGTGCATGGTTTGCCACGGCGAAGTCTATCGCCTGCGGCCGAGCGCCAAAAAGCTCACTGGGTATTACCTCTCGATCTCCGCCGGTGGCGCCTTGGGCGGTCTCTTCGTCGCCCTCGCCGCCCCGCTCATCTTCCCGGATTATTTTGAACTACATCTCGCCCTGTACCTCATGGCGGCACTGGCTTTGATTGTCCTCCGCCAAGAGGCATCATCCCTGCTCCAACGCGGAATGGGGCGCTGGGGTTGGGCCCTCTTACTCCCGCTTCTGTTGGTCTTTGGTGCCAAGCTCTGGGATATTGCGGATACCTCCCGCAAGGGCTCCTCCATCGTGACCCGCGGATTTTACGGCGTGCTAAAAGTCAACATTGCCAATCCCGACGACCCCGAGCAACGCCATCTCACACTCCAGCATGGCGCGACCATTCACGGCTTGCAGTACAGTGGTGAAATCCGCCGACGCATGGCGACGACCTACTATAGTGAGACGAGCGGCATCGGCCGACTGCTGCGCGCCTACCATCCTGACCATGGCCGCCGCGTTGGGGCTGTCGGGCTCGGCGCGGGCACGCTGGCCGCTTGGGGCGATGCCGGCGACACGTTCCGCTTCTACGAGATTAATGACGATGTGGCTCGGCTCGCCACCAAGACCTTCACTTACCTGAAGGATTCCAAGGCAAAGACGGAACTCGTGATGGGTGATGCCCGGCTCAAGATGGAAGGCGAAAAGGATCAGAACTACGACGTGATCATCCTCGACGCCTTCAGTAGTGATGCCATTCCAGTCCACCTACTCACGCTGGAAGCTTTCCAGATTTACCATCGCCACCTCCGAAGCGACGGCGTCATCGCCGTGCACGTCTCTAACCGCTATCTGGACCTCCGCCCCATCGTGGCGCGAGCCGCCCAGGCCTCCAAATATAACTCGGCAATCATCAATGACAGTGAGCCGGCTGCCGATGATGACGGTATCTACGCTTCGGACTGGATTCTACTCACCCGGAATAAGACCCTGCTGAGCCACCCGCTAATCAGTAAGGTCACCGGCGACCCGATTGAGGTCTCGGAACGTATCGGTGCTTGGACGGATGACCGGAGCGACTTGCTCCGCATCCTCATCACCAAGGAGCATTCGTTCCTGGAATGGCTCCAATCGCGTTAGGCTGATAAAGACTCAAAACCCGGCTCCCCCGGGTTGCCTTTTGACGAAGGCCACCCTATCAAACTGCCCTGCCGATGAGCGTGCGTTCCCTGATCTTTTCCCTGCTGGCTGCGTCCTTGACCGTGGCCGCTGCGGATAAACCCAAGGCCACGCCCAAAGCTGCCCGCCCGACCGTCGCCCAGCCGTGGGGTACGTGGGTTGAAGCTGATTATCCTTACTTCTCGTCCGTCCTCGACGCCCGCCGTGAAGGCCTCGGCCAAAATAACCTCACCCCGCGCGGCATCATCCTGAAACTCCCGCAAGACTGCTGGGCCTGCTTCGACCCAGATCTTCTCCGCATCTCCGCCGTCTGGAAAGGTAAAGGCGTCACTGATAAAGCCCTCGCTCCCGGTTCGTACCTAGACCCGAGCCGCAAGACTCCCGGAGGACAATTTCCCGCCCCCCAACCGGATGGTAAACTTTGGCTCGGCTGTGCACTGCTACCCGGATGGCAAGGCGGCGAAAAAATCAGCCTCACAGATCCGCGCTCGCCCGCCCCTAGCCCCGAGGAAGTCGGCCGCGGCCCCTTGCCCGCCGAGATGGGACGTTTCACGGCCGTTCACCTCGCTGGCGACCAAGTCGTCCTCGAGTACACCGTGCAAGATGCCAAAGTCCGCGAATGGTGGACCGCCTCCAATCGCGGCGAACATACGGTCGTCGAACGACATATTTCCCTCTCGCCGTCTAAGCGGGATCTTTGGCTCGTGGTGGGTAACCGCCTGAACGGCCCAGCCCAAGAAATCGAAACAGGGGTCAGCGTCACCTCGCCCACGGGGCAAGACAACGCGCAGCTCGCCAACCATGACGACCTCTGGGTGGTCAAAGTCCCCGCCCATCAAGCTGAAGTCACCTTCTGTGTTGCCCTCTGCGACGAACGCATCGCTCCTGCCGTCGCGCCCAAGCCGATGCCTGCCGGCGCCTCGAAGTCGCGCTGGCCACAGACGGTGGAAACCATTGTCCACCGCTCGGATGCCAAGGAAACATACGTCATCGATCACGTCGACCTACCCATCCCCAATCCTTGGAAGCGGGCCGTGCGTTGCGGTGATATTCAGTTTAAGAAAGATGGCACCGCCGTCGTGATCACCATCGACGGCGATGTGTGGACCGCCACCGGCCTCCCGCAAGATCAAGGACCTGTGCGCTGGCACCGCTTCGCTTCGGGCCTGCACGAGCCGATGACGTGTGCGATCCGCGACGAAGAAATTTATGTTTTCGATCGCAACGGTATCTGGCACCTCCGCGACACTAATGGAGACGGTGAAG
>Ga0194048_10001176_pt1 | contig 13041 bp, 6 predicted proteins | sample JunL225m_MetaG_FD_161685 | JGI IMG/M metagenome (GOLD analysis project Ga0194048, IMG submission 161685) | Anoxic zone freshwater microbial communities from boreal shield lake in IISD Experimental Lakes Area, Ontario, Canada - Jun2016-L222-5m | ecosystem: Environmental > Aquatic > Freshwater >...
CATCTTCAGCAGTTAAATACGGACCAGATAACGCAAGCCCGCCAGTCGGCTGGCTCAGCACCCCTGGTTGCTCAAGCACCTTAACTGGGGTGCACGGATGACTAATAATTTCTTCTTCGCGATTTGAAGTCAACACTGAAGACCGAACAATTTCTGCTGCCATCAACTGTTCTGCCGTTTGAGTGCCGGCATGATTGGCACCCTTCACATCATTGAGCGGTTGGGCCATTACCGCAGCTTTCAGGTCCAACGGATTGGCACGAGTCGTTTTCGCGGCTTGAGCTTGAGCTTGAGCTTGAGCGTTATGAGCCGAATCGCTCGCAGCAATCTCTTCTTTAGAAACCTGAGCAGTAGGGCTTGCCTCGGTCGCCATCACTTCGTTAGCGGCAACAACATTTTTTTTGCGCGGCCGCGTGACCTTCTCAACTTTTTCAGTCGTGTCAACTTTTGCAGTCTTCTCGACCTTCGCAGTCGTATCAACTTTCGCAGTCTTCTTTACCTTTACAGCCGGCTTAGCGCGAGTCGAGATTTCGTCTAGCGGATTCTTTAGGATTGTTTTGCGTGATTGCGTAACCATGATTTACCTTGATTGATGTGCGATCACTTCGCGCGCGAGCGCACGAAAATCTTCTGCAACAATTGAGTTCGGCTGATACTGCAATATGCTTTTTCGGAACGAAGGTGCTTCTGCCAGTCGAATGTTTTCTCGAATACGCGCAACTAAAACTTTCTCACCAAATCTTTCAATCAATGCCTCGATAATGTCTTTCGAATGACGAGTGCGTTGATCAACCCGACACGGCAACAACCCTAACAACGATAACTGAGGATTCAACACCTCCTTCACGTCATCAAACGTCTGCATCAACTGCGCGACGCCCGACAGCGTCATCACATGCGTTGTCACAGGGATTAACACTTGCTGAGCCGCGCACAATGCATTCAAGGTCATTAAACCCAGTGTGGGTGGCGTATCAATCAACACATAGTCAAAAGCCAAGCTCTCAAGCGAGGCCAAGCGCCGTTTCAATCGCGTTTCAACCGCCAGTTCGCCTGCCAAAGACTTTTCGATGCTGGCTAAACTTCGGCTACCGGCCAACAGGCTTAGCCCTTCTGTGTTGGTATCGACTAACAGGCCAGCGGCCGCAACCTTAGTCGTAAAGAGTTCAAACACCCCACGCTCGTCGTTATCTGCACCGAGCCACTGACTCGCATTTGCCTGAGGATCAAGATCAATCAGAAGAACCTTTTGTTTAAGTTCTGCTAGCGCCGCCGCCAGATTAACGGTGGTCGTTGTCTTAGCACAACCTCCCTTTTGATTGGCAACCGCAATTGTGATGGTCATGGTTATTTATTTAGGCCTCGTCAAGCTCTCATTAAAGACCTCGCGGTACTTACTCAGCAACGCAGGGTAACGATGCGCACTATGAGCTGCGCTTAGGTGCTCTGCAAACTTTTCTCGCACTTGATTCCCACACTTTGATCTTTTAGAGAACGCCAGAAACCCCTCAGATTGCGTCGGATAGGTGTTCAAGATTTGCAGCGTTGACCCAAGATTTCGAATCATCATCTGCTCGTAGACCGCATTTTCATAGCCAAAAATATAATCTACCTTTTTATCGATTAACAGATCAATCACTTTGTCGATGCTAGGTGCCTTGATCAGCTTCAAATTCTTTTGCACAAACTGCCCAAAAAAACCATCACCAAAGGTCTCGCCAGCACCAGTTGCTCCAGACAGTTTCGTCAGTTCATCTAACTTGTTCAGGGTAAAGGCTTCACCGCGCCTCACTACGACGTAAAGAAATTGGCTAGACATGGCCGGGCGTACGTACTCAAGATACCGCTCACGCTCTTCAGACCAATTGGCTGAAAATACGACGTCAACCTCACCGCGATACACCGCTGCCAGGGTTTCGCGCCATGTTGGGTATGGGCGAAACTCAACATTTGTAACGCCCGCTGCGCGAGCTATGCCAGCGGAGAACTCAACCGCAGCGCCTATCAGCTTGCCCTCGCTTATCCAAGAAGAAGGAGCTGCAGCCGGGGGCCCAGTCATCGTGAGTGTTGAGCATACTTGCGCCATGCCTGACCCACTTGTCAAGCATAGCAACAATGCTAAGAAGGGCCATAATTTTTTCATTTTCTTCACAAATAAGTGCCTGCCTTCAGGCAACCTGATTTTGAAATCACGGTCGACTCTAAAAGTATAGGTTTAAAGCGGCAAAAACCCTTGCAAAAAGCTGAACCAACTCTGTCAAAAGCTCGCATTTGGCAAGCCCTTTGCAATGCGGGTGGTGGTAAATCGTATAATCATAGGCTAAAACCATACAAATGTACTCTTCACCTGTCGTCAGGCAAATATGAAATGTGTTTTTGCGCCTATCCTAGTGCTGACTAGCGTTTTGTGTTCGGTAGCTCTTGCGCAACCCGTGGCAAACCCTAAGCCTACTGCGACCGTCGTTCCATCAAATACACAACAGGCTGCCTCATCAACACAGACACAAGTTTCAATCTCGCAGAGCAACTCCGCTTCGGTGGTCCAACCTGATAATTGGCAATGCGTTTTACACGCAGCACACTTCAATATTTGGCGGCTTGAAGTGACGATAACGACCCTGTCAACGTATCGCTTACAAAACTGCCCCGCGTCGAGCATGGATCGAATCACGAGCGCCTCTGTCGCCGCCCAATTAAGAACTGTTGCAAGCTTCTCTACCATTGTCAAGGGTGGTTCGCATCAGCAGGTCATGGACATCAATTTGACCCCGGTTTCATCCGAGTACTTCTGGGTGAGTGACCTTAAGTTTGCTGTGGCCAATACGGCGCAGGTCAGCCTCAAACAATTAATTCAGACCACCAAATTCAAGAGCACAAAAAACTTGGCGGCGGCAAACTACATTCCATTTAAAATGCATGGAGAGATGCATTACATCTGGAATACTGGCACGCTAGCGCATCGGCTTGTTTCACCACAAGGTGAAACGTATATCATGACTAACTATACCCAAGAAGTGCAGCCTATTTTGACGCGCGACACCCTCTCAAACCTAGACACTATGCTTAGGCTTCCACCTGGTTGGAAGTTTGAAAATTATTTTTTAGACAGAAATATCGTAGTGCGTTCGGGCGTTGCCAACGACAACACTGTAGAGATGATCTTTGACGACCTGAATAACAATTATGTGTTGTACGAATAGCAAACCAAACGCAAACCGCCTGTAAGCTGCCTTTAATGTCGGCTGCACTTGCCGCCCACGGAAAGTGACGGTTTTTGTGAGGTTACGACACAGCCGAAGGGTAAAATAACAGTTACCACTTTTGACGCGCCGCGCCCACCCTATGAGCACACTTCCTGCGATTCGACATGGCTCTGCGTTGCCTGATCGGGTCAGCAAACTTCAAAATTTATCGACGGCCCTTCTCGCTGTCTCGCGCTCAACACCGATCGTTTTCATTGATAGCCAAGGCCTAGAGAACAACCTCACCTATGGCCACTTAGTTGAGTCGGCCAAATGCATTGCAGCAGGGCTCAAAGAGCAAGGACTGCAGCCTCGTCAAAAAGTTTTATTGCAGTTGTCACTCAGCGAAGATATTTTGCCCGTCTTCTGGGGCTGTCTATTTGCAGGGCTTGAGCCAATCGTTGTGCCGATTCCGGTCAGTTACGATTTAGAGAGTCGCGCGCTTGAACAGTTGATTCATATCTGGAACTTGTTAGAGCAACCCCTGATCTGCACGACTGCGGCACTCGCCCCGACGCTGAGTGGCTCGAGTCGCTTTCCTGAGCTACAAGACGCTCGTATCGCAAGCATTGAGAGTCTTCGGCAACACGCTCCGATCGAAACGATATATCAAGCAACATTAAGTGATGTCGCGTTTTATGTGTTGTCCTCTGGCAGTACTGGGCTGTCAAAGGCCGTTGAACTGACGCACGGCAATCTCTTATCACGGGCGATCGGCACCAACCTGTTGTGTGGCAGCCAACAAAGCGATGTCATTTTAAGTTGGTTGCCTTTTGATCATATCGGTAACATCTCTGCGTATCACATCAGCCCTGTTCTAGAGGGCAGCAAACTTGTTTACGCACAAAAAGAATTCGTTTTAGCGCGACCTCTGCGTTGGCTCGATTTGATTGACAAGCACCGTATCACCCATGGCTGGGCCCCCAATTTTGCGTTTGCTCTAATCAGCAAGGCGCTCAAAAACCAAAACAACGGGCAATGGGATTTGTCGTGCGTCAAAGGCTTACTCAGTGCGGGCGAATTAATCGCATATTCGACAGTGACCGAATTTCTCGAAGCGGTTCGCCCTTACGGCTTGCGTCGCGAAAGCTTAATTTCAGCCTTCGGCATGGCAGAAACCTGCTCTGGGGTCTCGTATCACTTACCTCCGGCTGGGCAGTCAATCAAGTTTGTCCATATTGATCGCCATCAGCTAAGTGGTTCGATTCGACACGTTGCACCGAACGACTCAACCTGTATTTCGTTTGCAAGTTTAGGTCCTGTCATTCCGGGCATGTCGATGCGGATTGTTGACGAACACAATCAAGTGGTCTCTGAAGAGACTGCCGGCAGATTTCAGTTACGGGGCGCTGGCCTGATGCCAGGCTACTATCGCAACCCTCAAGCCAATCAAGCGTTTGTTGAGGATGGTTGGTTTGATACGGGCGATGCCGCCTTTATCTCAAATGGCGAGCTGGTCATGCTTGGCCGCGTGGGGATGGGGATTATCGTCAATGGTGCGAACTTATCAAACATTGAGATTGAGGCTGCGGCCGAACAAGTAGAGGGTCTCGAGCCCTCGTACACGGCTGCTTGTGCAGCGTTTGCACCTGGCACAGACAGGCTTCACCTTGTTGTGTTTTTTCACACCTTGGTCACCGACGAGCGTGAATTAGCGAGTTTATTCAAACAAATTCAATCAAAGCTCACTCAACACGTTGGTATCAAAGCCGACTTCCTGATCCCTCTTGACGCTGAAGCGATCCCAAAAACCGCGATCGGAAAAATCCAGCACAAGCAACTCAGCGCACGTTTTCAGCAAGGTGATTATGCAGCGGTGATCGACCGCGTCGAAGCGCTGCGCCTGTTATTTCAAGAGGCACCGAGTGCCTCGGTGCTCCCAGCCTCAGAGGTCGAACAACAAATCGCGTCAATCTGGCAAGATGTGTTGGGTATCCCACAGGTTGGCGTTCAGGATAATTTCTTTGAATTGGGCGGCGACTCGCTGTCGTTAGTACAAGCGCACGAGCGGCTCATCGAAATTTTTGGCCCTACCCTAACACTCGTGGATTTGTTTACTTCACCGACGATCGAAATGCTCGTCAAACAGTTATCGGGTGAAAATACCCAGGCAAGTCCGACAGAAAAGGGGCAAGCGCGAGCCAACGCACGTCATAGTCACCAGGCAACAGGTGCGAGCAAAGACATCGCGGTGATCGGTATGTCTTGCCGCTTTCCAGGCGCTGATGACATTGAAACCTTCTGGAAAAATCTGGCCGCCGGTGTTGAGTCGATTACTTTCTTTGACGACAACGACTTGCTCAAGAGTGGTTTTTCGCGCGAAGTCTTTGAGCGACCCGATTACGTCAAAGCCAGTCCGCTAATTTCGGATGCTCGAGGCTTTGATGCCGAGTTCTTTGGCTATTCTGCACGCGACGCAGAGCTCATGGATCCTCAGCAACGCCTGTTTCTCGAATGCGCCTGGGAAGCCTTTGAGGTTGCTGGCTACGATCCTACCGCGTACCCAGGGGTAACGGGTGTGTATGCGGGTGCTGCCATGAACACCTACTTGCTCAATAACGTGCTTCCAAATCGAAGCATGCTGGATTCGCAAGATGATCTGAATGTTGCAACGCTTGATTCAATGGGCGGCTTTATGCTCATGGTTGCAAATGATAAAGACTACCTCACCACTAGAGTCTCGTATAAGTTGAACCTCGGTGGGCCGAGCATCAATGTGCAAACCGCCTGTTCAACAGGGTTGGTCACCGTGCATATGGCCTGCCAGTCGTTATTGTCTGGTGAAACCGATCTCTTTCTGACTGGCGGTGCGTCGGTGCAGTCTCCTGAGCACGCGGGCCATCTGTATCAACCAGGCATGATTGTCACGCCTGATGGGCACGTTCGGTCCTTTGATGCCGAGGCGCGCGGGACAATCTTTGGTAGCGGGGTCGGTGCCATCTTGCTCAAGCGGCTTGATGATGCTGTACGCGACGGTGATCATATTTTTGCTGTTGTCAAAGGATCCGCCGTCAACAATGATGCTGGCGCAAAAGTTGGCTATATGGCTCCGAGCAGCGATGGGCAAGCGGTCGCTGTCGCAGAAGCGATCGCGGTCGCGAACGTATTGCCCGAAACGATTGGATTTGTTGAGGCGCACGGCACGGGAACTGAGATCGGCGATCCGATTGAGCATGATGGCTTGGCTCAGGTATTTCGCGCGCAAACTCAAGCGATTGGTTTTTGCGCACTGGGTTCAGTCAAAACCAATGTTGGACACTTGCAGATTACGTCAGGCACCGCGGGCTTTATTAAGACTGCACTCGCCCTGCATCACAAGCTCATCCCACCTCTGCTGAATTTCAAGACACCCAATCCAGCCTTAAAACTTGAACAGAGTCCGTTTTTCATCAACACAGAGGCCTGTGAATGGAAGACGACTGGGACGCCGCGTCGAGCGGGCGTTAACTCTTTAGGGATCGGTGGCACCAATGCGCATGCGATTCTTGAAGAAGCACCCACTGTCATTCGAGTTGCAAATACAAATGAGCGTACAGCACATGCCTTGATGCTGACGGCTCGAAATGAAGTCGCCTTACGCCAATACGCGGGGCGCTTTGCGCGCTATTTCACCGAACACCCAGAGGTTAACCTTGCAGATGTCTGTTTCACTGCCAATACTGGGCGCAAGATATTTGATCAACGCGTTTCAATCGTTGGTGCAACGGCGCAAGACTTTATCGCGCAACTAACGTCCATCGAAAAGAGTGAGTCATGTGCCGGCGCCGTTCAACACGACGCCAAAGCCAGCTCAAAAAGCAAAATTGGCTTTCTCTTTACGGGCCAAGGCTCGCAATACCCAGACATGGGGCGGCATTTATTCGAAACTGAGCCGGTCTTTCGCGAGCAGCTAAGCCTTTGCGCTGAGCTGTTTTTGCCATTGCTTGAAAAGCCACTGTTAGAGATCATGTTCGATAACGAGTCGGCAAATGGCCTGATTCATCAAACTGGTTATGCGCAACCTGCCTTATTTGCGCTTGAATATTCTCTCGCAAAATTTTGGCAAGCACTCGGGGTCGTGCCACACGCCGTCATGGGTCACAGCCTTGGTGAATACGCCGCAGCGTGTTTTGCAGGGGTCATGAGCCTTGCCGATGCGGTGCGCTTGGTGGCTGGTCGCGCCAATCTCATGCAAGCCTTAGAACAGTCTGGCGAGATGTGGGCTGCGTTCACCAGTGCAGCCACGGTTCGGCCTCTACTCGCCGGTGTCAGTCAAGATGTTTCGATTGCGGCTGAAAATAGCCCAGACAACACCGTGCTTTCAGGTTGCAGCGCGCCCTTAGCTGAAGTGATTGCCAAGCTCGCAGCGTTAGGCATTCGCACGCAAAAACTCAACACCTCGCATGCCTTTCATTCAAGGCTGATGGAGCCCATGCTCGATCAGTTTGAACAAATCGCCCAAAGCGTAGCGTTTCAAAGCCCCCAACTCACGTTGATCTCGAATTTAACTGGTACCGCTGCCTCAGATGAGGTGACCATGCCTCAATACTGGCGGCAACATATCCGGCAGCCGGTTAAGTTCCAAGCGGGTCTCGAACAGATGGCTGCGCTGGGCTGCAAGGTTTTTGTAGAAATCGGCCCTCGACCAACCCTGACTGGGCTTGGTACGCAATGTCTGCCCGATGATTGCCTCTGGTTACCAAGCATCAAGCCGTCTGAAGACAACTGGATAACGCTTCTGAAGAGTTTGGCGCAACTTGCCGTGCTTGGTTTAGTCGATTTAAAAAACCTAGATCGTGAACAACAGCGACTGCGCCTGCCGCTTCCGACTTATCCATTTCAACATACACCTTACTGGCTTGAACGACCCGCGGCGCAGGCAACCGCGACTCAGCAGCAAGCACAAACGCTGCTCGGACAGCGACTACAAATTCCAACTATTTCGAACACCATTTTTCAGAACGACTTTAATCCAGTCGCCCTGCCTTTTCTAAAAGATCACCTAATACACGGTGAAGTGGTTGTCTCGGGCGCCTGTCACGTCACAATGCTGTTAGACGCGGCTCAACTCTTATGCAAAGAACAACCCTTTACACTCCAGAATATTCACTTCCCTGAGCCCTTAGTCATTGAAAAAGATCAGACACGCACCGTTCAAGTCGTGATCGAGAAAAATGCGCAAGGTCGCCGTGAAGCCCAATTAATCAGTTTTGATGCAGCGCTTGCTAGTGACTCAATTCTCACTAATCAGCACGCTCAAGCAGACATTGTTGAAACAACCGTGGCTGTGAACGAGGCACTTGCGCTTGCACAAATACGTTCGGGCTTAACTCAGACGGTCAATATCGAAGCGTTTTTGCACGAATTGGCAGGCAGAAAAATTGAACTGAGCGCAAGCTATCGCTGGGTAAAAAGTATCCAACGTAATGCTCGCGAAGCCCTTGGCGTGATGACAGAACCCTCGTCGCGCTCTGGCTTGGCCATGCAACAACGTCACCCTGGCATGCTCGATGCAGGTTTCACGCTTCTGTTAGCAATGGGGATGCACCAAGAAGGCACAACATGGCTACCCTTCGCGATAGAAGCCGTGCGAGTCCTCAAACAAAAACATGAGGTTCCGGCGTATGCCTACCTCGCGCTGCGTGACGGCAGCAATAACGAGCATGCAACGGCAGACGTCAAACTGTGCGATGCCGCTGGAAACGTATTAATTGAATTAGTCGGTTTGCAAGCCCGTCAGGCCGATCTGTCTGCACTGAATCGCAGTGCTCAACGCAAATTGACCGCGTTAATGCACGAAATCGTCTGGGAGCCGATCGAACTGACGACCTCGCTCGACGTCGAGTCATCACGTGAAGAGCCTTGGCTGATCTTGGCTGACCGTCTTGGGGTTGGCCATTTGCTTGCCCAGCGCCTCGAACGGGCGGGTCAGTCGTGCCTGATTGTGCGCGCCAAGGGGGATGGAGTCGCTCAGGTCAGCACGTCGACCCACACGATTGATCCCTTAAGCGCCGCAGCCTTTTCGAATTTAATCCAAACACTTGGCCCCAAGCCTAAGCTCGCTGGCATTATCAATTTATGGCCCTTGGATGCTTCAACCGATGGCGTGTCCAACACCATTGCAGCACAATTGACGTCTGGCGCTACGTTGTTGCATTTACTGCAGGCGTGTGTCAAACATAATGTCGCGATCAGCCAGCGCTTCTGCTTGGTCACGGATCGCGCCCAAGCCTTGATAGGCGATACATTTCCCCTCAATAGCGCGCAGTCAACGCTCTGGGGAGTCGGTATGACTGCGGCACTTGAGCACCCTGAACTTAAAGTCACGTGCGTTGACTTGCAATTAGCGGATCCTGAACGCGCCGCACAGCAACTGTGGCACAGCATGCACCTCAAGCAAAACGAGTGGCGACTGGCATACCGGGCTGAGCAAGCGTTCGTTGCGCGAATCGATCGTGTTCGAGAGGCAACCACACCTGAACAACAACCACTTGTGTTTTCAGAGCATATTACTTACGTTGTGACCGGTGCAACGGGTGGTCTCGGACTTGCTACCGCAACATGGTTAGTTGAACACGGTGCTCGCCACCTATTGCTATTAAGCCGTCAACCGCTTTCGACCCAGGCCCAGCAAGCGATCAACACGCTGAGCCAACAAGGCGCGAGCGTCGTACACCTGTGCGTTGACATCGCCGATCGCCAGTCACTAGAAAGCGCGCTGCTATCAACACAAGCCGAGGGTGCACGTAAGCTAGGCATCCTCCACTGTGCTGGCGTCTTAGACGATCACCTCTTGATCGATCTGCAGTGGTCTAACTTTGATACCGCCTACTCTGCCAAAGTACTAGGAACATTAAATCTTGACGAGTTAACTCGGCAGCTTGATGTTGACTGCTTTGTCATGTTCTCGTCGGCAGCGTCACTGCTTGGTAACCGCGGCCAGGCCAACTATGCTGCAGCCAATAGCTTCATGGACGCGATCGCCCATCAACGCAAACTTGCTGGTCTGCCCGCCCTGAGCATTAACTGGGGTCCTTGGGCATCGGTGGGTATGGCGCAGTCTAATTCGAAAATTTCTAGACAACTTTCGGCACAGGGATTTTCGCCGCTCAACACTCAGTTGGCTTTACAGGCGCTGGGTAGCTGTTTGCTTGGGACTCGAACTCAGGTGGGCGTGATTGATTGTCAGTGGGATCAATACCTTCAGGGGGCTGAACAGCTTCAGTCTTTTTTAAGCAAAGTCGCGACCGCGCCAATCAACACGCAAGAACAACAACGCCAAGATGCACAGTCAGCTATTGTTGAGCAGTTTGCTCAAGCCTCTACGGCCGAACGCCTAAGCTTGTTGACCACCATCGTGAACACTCAGATTCGTAAGATTTTAGGGCTTGCCGAAACGATGGCTGTGCCTGAGGATCAAGCCCTGACCGATCAAGGCTTTGACTCACTGATGGCGGTACAACTGACCAATGCGGTCGGTCGAATGCTTGGGCAACGACTGCCTGTGAGCCTGGTGTTCAACTACCCATCGCCAAAAGCGCTTTCCTTATATCTTTTAGAATTAATCAACGGTCAACTTGCAACACCTGAACAGGCTGCGGCAACGGATGGTGGCGCCAAGCCTTCTCAAACGAGTTCAAGCGACCGTGCTCGCTCTTTGCTCGACGATCTTGATAACCTGCTTGAACAATCATGAACACGAAATTTAATCGCTGGGTGACCTGCCCTTTTCCCCAGCCAGAAGCCGCGCTGCGCATTTTTTGCTTTCCTTTTGCGGGCGGTGGTGCCTCGATCTATCGTGGTTGGGGAAAACTATTCGGCTCAAAAGTAGAAGTTTGTCCGATTCAATTGCCTGGCAGAGAAAACCGCTTTAGCGAACCAGCGTTCAAAGAGGCTCGGGCGCTTGCGCAAGCGCTAGCTAGCCAACTGCAACTGTATTCGGACAAGCCTTTTGTCATGTACGGTCACAGCATGGGTGCACTCGTTGCATTTGAATTGACACGCGTGCTACAAGCCAATGGCATGACGATGCCCGAAGCGCTGATTCTGGGCGCACATCGCGCCGCGCATTTACCTCGCACCCGCGAAACGCTCTACAACTTAGGCGACAAGGCCTTTATTGACCGCTTGCAGCGCTTTGGCGGGTTTCCTGAAGAAGTGTTGGCAAGCGCCGATTTGTTGCAATTTCTTATGCCAACACTGAAAGCAGATTTCACGCTGTGCGATACCTATGTGTATACCGAGCAAGAACCATTGAACTGTCCCATTCATATTTTTGCTGGTGCCGCCGACCCTGAAGCGCCTCCGGCAGTGATGGAGGCATGGTGTCAGCACTCAAGTGCTGACACACAAATGCATATTTTTCAGGCCGGTCATTTTTTTATTCGCTCTGATCTCGAGCGCGTCGTAGACACTCTAAAAACGATCTTACCGTTATCGCAAACAGGCGTGGCGAACATGCCACACGCCTAAAGACAAGCAAGCTAATCTTTCTGAGGATCAACATGCTAAATATTAAAGAGTTTCACGGTCGCATCATCGATCTCGATACACATATTCAACCTTCACCCGGCAATTACGAGCTTGCGGGTGGCGAAGTTGGGCGTAATTTTGCCCAACGCTTTGATGAAGTGATCAAGACCTTACCAAAAGACGAGGCTCAACAAATCATTGCTCGTTCAGGCAAAGAGTTTACTGAGCTCACCGACGAAACAGTTTGGCGCACGAAGGGGTCAGCGGCACCGGGCGCATTCAACGCCGATAACCGAATCAAGACACTTGACTATATGGGTGTCAGTCGAAGTTTTATGTTCTCTGATCCTGGCATTCAAACGGCGGCCTTTGCCGATAATGCACTTGGCGTTGCCACAATGCGCCACTGGAACGATTTTATTCTCAATCTCGGAAAACGAGATCCAAACCGCTTGCGTGCAGTTGCTCTCATCAACACGCATCATGTTGATACAGCCGCGCAAGAAATTGAGCGTGTACTCAAAGCGGGCGGTCGTGCCTTTGTGATTGCGAGTTCTGTTGCACCTGGCAATGCCTCACCCGCGCACCCTGCAATGGACAAAATCTGGGGCATGATTCAAGAGGCTAACGCCACGATCATGCTGCACCTTGGTGGCGGACGTGCCGTCGGTGACGAGTTCGACTTTCTCAAAAATCCGAACTGGGATAAAGGTATCCCTCACTTTAGCCAACAATCGGAAGCCGTGATCTCTGAAGGGGATGCAATGAATCCCTTCACTGCCTGCGCCATGTTTTACGCACCACAAAACTTTATTTCTACACTTGTCCTAGGCGGCGTGTTCGAACGTTTTCCAAATCTGCGTTTCGGAGCGATCGAATTAGGAGCGATGTGGTTAGGCCCAATGGCCGCGCATTTGGATAATGTCATGAAGATCTTCAGAAGGCGTATGTCTGGCGTACTGTCTTTGAAGCCCTCTGAATACGTTCAACGAAACATTCGGGTCACCCCCTACTGGTTCGAAAACGTTGCGGATTACATCGATCATCATGGACTGGCCGACTGCTATTGCTACAGCAGTGATTTTCCTCATCCTGAAGGGGGCACTCGCCCCATGCAAGATTTTGAAGAGCGTATTGGGCGCCTAGGACAAAAAAGTGCCGAAGCGTTTTACGTCACCAATGCAGAGTGGGTCTTGCCAGAACTGAAGTGACACCTTTGAGTGCTCTGGGCCCTGGGCAATCGTAAGTCAGGGTACGCATGCAAACCAGTCGAACTGGTTTGCAGCGGAGCCAGTCTAACGCGAGTTTTCTGGCCTCCTTCTCGCAGCGTGATTATTGAGATTTTGAG
>Ga0194048_10001177_pt1 | contig 13035 bp, 8 predicted proteins | sample JunL225m_MetaG_FD_161685 | JGI IMG/M metagenome (GOLD analysis project Ga0194048, IMG submission 161685) | Anoxic zone freshwater microbial communities from boreal shield lake in IISD Experimental Lakes Area, Ontario, Canada - Jun2016-L222-5m | ecosystem: Environmental > Aquatic > Freshwater >...
GAAAATACCCCCGTCAAATGACTGGTTTCAAAGCGGACTTCGCCCGAGGTGCCATCTGAAAAGCTCACAAGCAACGCAAGCGGCGCGATTATTTTTAAGTCAACAACATCCCAAGGCATCTTGCTCACACCCTCTAATACTCAATTTTATTAGAGGGGTGTTAAAGAATCTCTATCAAATAGTTACAGAATATTTCGAGATGTAACGGCCACTAAGCCGTTTGCGCGGCGACCTGACGCAGTGCTTGTTCAAAGGCCTCAGCAGGCTGTGCGCCTTGAAGCAGGTATTGATCATTGATGATCACCGAGGGCACTGAGCTGATCCCTAAGCCGGTGTATTTTTGCTGGCGGGCACGCACGTCGGCGCTGAACAGGTTTTGGCTTAACACTTCTTGCGCACGCACGGTATCTAGGCCTGCGCGTTTGACGGCGTCGATCAAATTGTTGTGATCGTCTAAGCTCACCGCTAAGGTGAAATAGGTTCCTAGCAATTCGCGCTTGAGTCGATATTGCGCTTGCGCGTCAAGCTCAACCTCGGCCCAATGTAACAAGCGGTGCGCATTAAACGTGTTGTAAACGTGTTTGCGACCTTCCGGGTGAAAGTCAAAGCCAACTGCAGCGGCACGGTCGCGAATGTTCTTTTGATTGACCCGAACTTGTGACTCGGGCATACCGTATTTTTCAGTCAAATGTTCGAACACATCCTGACCGCCTTCAGGCATATGTGGATTGAGCTCAAACGGCTGAAAATGAATCTCGACGTCAAACTCACCGTTAATGTTTTTAAGCGCCTGCTCAAGCGCGCCCAAGCCAACCGCACACCAAGGGCAGGCGATATCTGACACATAATCAATTTTGACGGATTTTTTCATGGCAAAACAGCCCTCGGCAGAAGCTCAAACACTATTGAGCTTCGATATTACCGGATTGCGCGGAAAGCCTCGACCAGTAGGCTGAGGAGGATGCCAGTATTACCAAGAGCTTTCAGATTCAGGCGTGGCCGACACATGGTGGATACTAAGATCGGCACCTGCGTGCTCGTCTTCAGGATCCATCCGCAGACCCATTGTCATTTTGAGTAGACCATAGACGATGAAGCCCCCGGTCAGCGCAACGGCTACGCCTAAGCCTGTGCCAATCAGCTGGGCCGACAAACTGACCCCGCCGAGGCCACCGAGTGCTTTCTGACCAAAGATGCCGGCGGCAATTCCGCCCCAAACCCCGCACAAACCGTGCAACGGCCAAACGCCCAAGACGTCGTCGATTTTCCAGCGATTTTGTTCGAGCGTAAAGACGACGACAAACAGCGCACCAGCTACCAAACCGACCACGAGTGCCCCCAAGGGGTGCATCAAATCAGATCCGGCACACACCGCAACTAAACCTGCCAAGGGGCCGTTATAGCTAAAGCCCGCATCGTTTTTGCCAAAGAACCAACCGGCTAAGGTACCGCCCGCCATGGCCATTAGCGAATTCATAGCGACCAGGCCGCTAATCTTGTCGATGGTTTGCGCGCTCATCACGTTAAAGCCAAACCAGCCAACTGTCAGAATCCAGGCACCTAAGGCCAAAAAGGGCACGTTAGAAGGTGGGTGTGCGGCCATCCGGCCGTCTTTACGATAGCGGCCTTGGCGCGCGCCGAGCAGCAGGATGGCAGGCAAGGCAATCCAGCCCCCGACCGCATGCACGACAACCGAACCTGCAAAATCGTGAAATTCTTCGCCGCTAAAACCTTTTAACCAAGCTTGAAAGCCGAAAGGGTGTTCGGGGTTCCAGATCATGCCCTCAAAGAAAGGGTAGACAAAACCCACTAACAAGAAGGTAGCCAAGAGTTGCGGATTGAACTTTGCGCGCTCGGCAATACCACCCGACACGATCGCGGGGATCGCTGCCGCAAAGGTCAGTAAAAAGAAAAACTTGACGAGTTCAAAACCGCTTTTCGCAGCAAGCTCTTCGGCGCCCATGAAAAAGTTGGTGCCGTAGGCGATTGAGTAGCCGATAAAAAAGTAGGCAATGGTTGAGACCGAAAAATCGACCAAAATCTTGACCAGTGCGTTGACTTGATTTTTTTCACGAACGGTACCCAGCTCTAAAAACGCAAAGCCGGCGTGCATCGCCAAAATCATGATCGCGCCTAATAAAATAAATAGCGCGTCGACACCTGTTTTTATACTTTCCATTTTGGCTCCGAGTCAAAAAATCGCCCATCCCAGGCGTTCAATCTACAAGCGATACTGTTAATGTATCGGCTAAGGTTGATTCAAGGATTACCATGCATCAAAACCGTGAAAATTGACCGCGTATCTTAACTCGACTTAGGGTGAGGTTGGTGCATGTTTGAATTGATTTTTAAAAACAGTGGCTTATAAAAATATTATTGAACCATTTTGGTGCATAACGGCGGATATTAGGAGAACGCATGGCAACGTACGACATTGCAACGATCGAAGGTGATGGAATTGGCCCCGAGGTTTGCGCGGCAACCGTGACAGTCTTAAAAGAGGCGCTTGGTGCAAATCAGCTATCTTTTAATCAGTTTCCGGGTGGGGCGTCGCATTACGTCAAAACCGGTCAGGTCTTGCCACAAGAAACCTTTGATGCCTGCAATACGTCGCACGCGATGTTGCATGGTGCCGCAGGCTTGCCAAGTGTGACGTATCCCGATGGCACTGAAGTTGGCAACGACTTGCACCTGCAATTGCGTTTCAAACTGGATCTGTACGCTAATGTGCGACCGATTCGGCTTTACCAAGGTGATTTTTCGCCACTCAAAAATCGTAAAGCCGGCGATATCGATTACATCATCGTGCGCGAAAACACTGAAGGCCTATACGCTAGTCGAGGCGCTGGGGTGTTGTTGCGTGGTGAGGTCGCCACCGACACCTTGGTGCTCACTCGCAAGGGCGTTTCTCGTATCGCCAAATTTGCCTTTGAGTTATCGCGTAAACGCAATGGCTCACCCCACGACGGGGTGCGTCGTATGACGGTGTGCGATAAGGCGAATATCTTGCGTAGCTACGCTTTCTTTAGATCAGTGTGCGATGAAGTGGCGCAAGACTACCCCGACGTGGCGATTGACTACGCTTATGTCGATGCGATCACGGTGCACTTGGTCAAACGCCCTGAGTTCTATGACGTGATCGTGGCCGAAAACATGTTCGGCGACATTATTTCGGATCTGGGTGCAGCCACGGTTGGTGGCATGGGGATTGCGCCCTCGGGTGAGCTAGGCGACAACCATGGCCTGTTTCAGGGTGCGCACGGCTCAGCCCCAGATATTGCGGGTCAAAATATCGCGAGCCCCTTAGCAACGATCTTGTCAGGTTCGTTTATGTTGCGCTGGCTAGGAGATCGGCATCAAGATGCCAGCTTAGTGACCGCCGCAGAGCGTATCGAGCGCGCGGTCGAGGCCACCCTGGCGGGCGGCAAGGCGATTCCTCGCGATTTGGGTGGATTAGCCTCGTGTTCTGAGGTGACCACCGAGATTTGTCGCCAGCTGAAATAAGGTATTGCGCACTCACAAAGGGTTGGGTTGCACTCGGTGGGGAATTCACCGCGATTGAGGCAAGAGCCTAGCCTCTTCAGGGGAAAAGGTTGTCAAGCGTATAGAATGAGAGGTTATTCAAAGTCAGGAAAGCGCAATGAGCCAAGCGGTCGCGATGATAGGCAGTCAGCACGGTGCCACGTTCGGCACAACATTGATTGAATGCGCATCCTTGAGCGGTTTCAGGCGAATCCTCGCCGCCGGTGTTTTGTGTTTATTTGCGGTTGCAAACGCGCTTGCGCAGAGTGGTGCGGGCGCGCCGCCAGCGTTGCCCGTGTCAGTCATCGAAGCCACGCCAACCACACTACCCAACATTCTCGAAATCACTGCGCAGGCCGAAGGTGCCAAAGAGACCGAGGTGCGTGCGCGTGTCGGCGGTATTTTGGTCGAACGGTTGTACGAAGAGGGCAGCGCCGTCACGGCTGGCCAATCGCTGTTTCAGATTGATCCCGAATCCTTTAGAAATGTCTTAGAAGAGTCCCAAGCCCGAGCTAAGCAAACAGCGCGCGAGGCGGCACGCCTCAAGGGCTTGTTTAGCCAACAAGCTGTTAGCCGTAAAGAGTTCGACGACGCCACCTCGGCCAACGAAGTGGCCCAGGCCAATTTAAAAAATGCGCAACTCAATTTGGACTGGACCACAGTGACCGCGCCCGTATCGGGTATTTCAGGTCGCGCCCAACGCTCTGAGGGCAGCTTGATCACCACGACGATCGACGGAAGCCTGCTGACTTCAATCTATCAAATTAATCCGATCTGGGTACGTTTTGGGCTCTCTGCAAGCGACACCTCGCAGTTGCCAGGCGGGCGGCTGGATCCGGCACAACCGACTGAGGTCGAGTTGATTCTGCCGAACGGCAAGGTGTACGAACAGCCGGGCAAACTAAATTTCTTGTCGATGTTTATTGACCCAAAGTTAGGCACTCAGCAAATGCGTGCCGAGTTTCTAAACCCCAGCAATCAGATTTTGCCCGGTCAGTTTTTAAAGATACGCTTAACCACAGGTAAGCAAGAAAACGTTTACCTCGTCCCTCAGGCCGCGGTCATTCAAAACGAACGTGGTTTCATGGCTTGGACAATTGGTGCCGATAATAAGGTCGTACCAACGCCGCTAAAAATGGGCACTTGGCTTGGAAAAAATTGGATAGTGCGGTCAGGTTTAAAGCCAGGCGACCGCGTGGTGATCGATCAGATCATCAAGATTCGGCCGGGTGCTGTAGTCGTCCCGACCGTGGTTCCGCTTGATACGACAACAACGGCGGTCAATGCCAGAGACGGCAAATGAGCTTATCCAGTTTCTTTATCAATCGCCCGATTTTCTCGACGGTGATTTCGATCACGATTGTGATCGCGGGTTTGATGGCAGCGCGTGGCTTACCAATCGCTCAATACCCAGAGATCGCACCGCCCACGGTCATTATTACGGCAAATTATCCCGGCGCCTCGACTGAAACCTTAACGCGAACTGTGGCGGGGCCCATTGAAGAGCAACTCTCGGGCGTTGAGAATTTGCTGTATTTCAACTCGACAGCGCAATCCAACGGCACGCTGACGATCACCGCTACCTTTGAGGTTGGCACCAACGTTGATATTGCAACAGTCAATATCAACAATCGCGTCAAAATCGCCGAACCTCGGTTGCCGGATATTGTGCGTCAATATGGTGTGACGGCGCAAAAGCGGTCAAATGATATTTTATTGGTCACTGCGCTCACAGCCCCTACCAACGAGTTCTCGTCGTTATATCTGTCTAACTACGCGCTGATTAACGTACTTGACGAACTCAAACGTTTGCCTGGTGTGGGTGATGCTCAAATTTTAGGCGCCAAAGACTACTCGATGCGGATTTGGCTGCAACCCGATCGCATGGCGCAACTCGGCGTGACAACGACTGACATCGCCAACGCAGTGTCATCTCAAAACAAACAGAACGTTGCTGGCAAAGTTGGCCAAGAGCCTGCGCCACAAGGGCAACAATTGGTGTACACGGTTACGGCAAAAGGGCGTTTGGTGACCCCTGAGCAGTTTGGCGATATTGTGATTCGCTCAAGCGGGCCAAGCGGCGTACTACGTTTAAAAGATGTCGCGCGTATCGAGCTTGATGCCGCAAATTACGATGCCTTCACAACCTTGGTTGGCAAGCCTACGGCGATTGTTGCTATCTTCTTGCAATCGGGCGCAAACGCTTTAAGTGTTGCTGAACGCGTGCGCACCACGATGGAGGGGATTAAAAAGAAGTTTCCTCCAGGGATCGATTACGTCATTCCTTTTGATACGACAAAATTTGTCAATGCCTCAATCAAAGAAGTTGTGACGACGCTCGTTGAGGCGATGCTGCTTGTTGCTCTGGTGGTGTACGTATTTTTACAAAACTGGCGCGCAACGGTGATCCCGTTAATTGCTGTGCCGGTGTCTTTGATCGGCACCTTTGCCGGGTTATGGATCTTTGGTTTTTCGGTCAATACCCTGACGTTGTTTGCGATGGTGCTGTCGATTGGTATTGTGGTCGATGATGCGATTGTTGTGCTTGAAAACGTTGAACGCCTCATGGCTGAGCGCCATCTGGCACCAAAAGAAGCTGCACTAGAAGCGATGCAAGAGGTATCCGGAGCTGTAGTGGCCATTGTGCTGGTGCTGTCTGCGGTGTTTATTCCGGTCGCCTTTTTGGGTGGCATCGCGGGTAAGTTGTACCAGCAGTTTGCGGTGACCGTCGCGCTCTCAGTCGTGTTGTCGGGTGTTGTCGCCCTGACACTTACGCCGGCGTTGTGTGGTGTGTTGCTGAAACCAACTCATACTGAGCCTAAAGCCTTTAGATGGTTTAACCGCGCGTTTGGGGCGCTGACCGAGGGTTACACCAAGTTAGTGGATAAAACCTTGCATCATCGTATTTTGGGTGCGTCGGTGTTTGCCAGTGTGATAGTGGCTTCGATCGTGTTGTTCAGATTGGTGCCCGGTGGTTTTGTGCCTCCAGAGGACCAGGGTTATTTGATCAGCGCGTTGGTGCTGCCCGATGGCGCCAGCCTGCAGCGTACCCAAAAAGCGGGCGAGTCCTTTCAAGAAAAAATAGTGCAAGACCCCGGGGTTGCCCGTGTGTTTGTGATCGCCGGTAATGACATTATTGGTGGTGGTCTTAAAACAAATGCCGGCACCATTTTTATCCCGTTAAAAGACTGGGATGAGCGCAAAGAAAGCGCCGAACAACTCGCCAAAAAATTTACTGGCCTAGGCATGGGCATGCCTGATGGCATGGCGCTCGTCTTTAACCCGCCACCGATCCGAGGCTTGGGTTCGGCGGGTGGCTTTGAGTTTTACGTGCAGTCTAAAGTTCAGCCTTCACCGCAGCAACTGGCCGAGGTGATTACGAACTTTACTGAGGCGCTAAGACGCCAGCCGAAATTGACGGGTATCAATACTTTTTTTAGACCGACTGCGCCGCAGTTATATGTTGAGGTCGATGAGGCTAAGGCGTTGTCGCTAGGGATTCCGGTGTCCGACGTTTACCTAAGCCTTCAAGCAACGATGGGCACCTTATATGTCAATGACTTTAACTTAAGCGGTCGAACCTATCGGGTTCAGTTACAGGCCGATGCTCCGTATCGCGCCCAACCAACTGATTTAGGACAGATCTATGTGCGTGCCGATAACGGCAGCATGGTGCCTGTGTCGGCGTTGATTCAGGTGACGCAAATTGTGGGGCCTGAGCAGCTCGAGCGGTTCAACGGATTTTTGGCTGCCAAGGTGCTTGGTAATGCAATCCCTGGCGTCAGCTCGGGTGAGGCGATTCAGGTGGTGCAAGAGGTAGCCAATGCGTCGTTACCACCTGGCTACGAGTTAGCTTGGGCGGGCCAGGCTTATCAGCAAATTCGTACCGGCACGACTTCTGCGGTGGCCTTCGTCTTTGGCATCTTGATGGTGTTTTTGATTTTGGCGGCGCAATACGAGCGTTGGTCGTTGCCGCTCGCTGTGTTGCTGGCTGTACCCTTTGCCTTATTCGGGGCTCTGCTGGCAGTCTTGGTGCGCGGTATGCCAAATGATATTTATTTTCAGATTGGCTTGGTCGTGCTGGTCGGGCTATCCGCAAAAAATGCCATTTTGATTGTTGAGTTTGCCTCGCAAAAACGTCAACAGGGTATGAGTAACATCGACGCAGCCTTGACGGCGGCGCGGCAAAGATTTCGACCGATTGTGATGACTTCGCTGGCGTTTATTCTGGGCGTGTTTCCGCTAGTGATTTCATCGGGCGCTGGTGCGGCGGCTCGCCGTTCGATGGGCACAGGGGTATTTGGTGGCATGCTGGCTTCAACTTTTATTGCCACAATTTTTGTCCCGATGTTTTTTACCTGGATGTCGCGCAGGCAAGCTAAGCAGGCGCCCGCGTCTGACCCCGTAAAAGCGGGCGCTGACGCGCTTGCCTCAACTACGGGTGAAAAATCTTGAAGCCTGTTTTGACGACTAATCGTATGTTGCAGTTGCGCAAGACAGCAGCGTCTGAAATGCCTAAAGATAATTGCTCTGCGGGCCGCTTGACCGCGATGTCTTGGCAGCGCGTCGCCCGGTGTTCGCTGCTGCTGACTGTGGTTTCGCTGTCGCTGTCGGGGTGCTTGCTTGGGCCTGATTATCAACGTCCAGACCTTGCTTTGCCCGCTCGGTACAACGCCCCTGAGGTGGGCGCGGCAAAATCTGCACCCGTCATTGCACCCACAGCCACAGCTGCGTCCGCAGGCGGTGCGGTGCCAGCGCCTGTCAATGCGCAGTGGTGGACTCTGTTTGGCGATGCAACACTGAATCAGCTGGTGCAGGCCGCAAGTCAGGATAATGCCGATATTCAGATCGCACTGGCTCGTATTCAGATGACTGAAGCGCTCGCTGTGCAAGCGGGTGCGGCCCTGTATCCGACGTTGAATTTGACGGCGAGTGGCACCCGTGCCACATCGGGTCCATCGGTATCGGTGTCGGGTGTTGGCGTGCAAGCCAATACCTCGCAGGTCGGTCTGCTGACCTCCTACGAGTTAGACGTTTGGGGGCGGGTGCGCCGCAATATCGAATCGGCAACAGCCGTGGCAAGTGCCAGTCAGTATGAAAAAGATAGTGTCAGCCTAACGGTTGCGGCGCTCGTGTCCAATTTGTATTTGCGCTTGCGCTCGCTTGACGCACAGATGGCGGTGCTGAAAGACTCTGTTCGTACTCGCACTGAGTCAGTTAAAGTGGCCGAGGCAAAGTTGCAAGGTGGTTTAGTGTCACCGATTGACGTCAATCAGGGCAAAGCCGCCTTGGCGGCTTCCCAGGCCAGCCTGTCTGAAGTCACGCGTCAACGCGCCATTGCGCAAAATCAATTAGGCGTGTTGACCGGCAAGCTTGATTTAACGATTGCTGCCGGTGATGTGCGTCAATTGCCTGCGCCACCTTTGCCGCCCGAGGGCCTGCCCTCAACGATTGTAGAACTTCGACCTGATGTGAATCGCGCCGAACAAGACTTAATTGCGGCGAATGCACGGATTGGAGTGGCGACTGCTGGGCTGTTTCCAACCTTCTCGCTTGTGGGGCTGTTTGGTGCGCAAAGTGTGGCGTTCAGCTCTTTCTTGACGAGTCAAAGTTCGGTTTGGTCGGCCGGGATTGGCTTGTTGCAGCCAATTTTTTCAGGGGGGTTGTTGCGTGGTAGGTTGGATTACGCAAAAGCGCAACAACAAGAGGCGTTAGGCGGTTATGTGAAGGTTGTTCGTAACGCCTTTGGTGAAGTGAGTGACGCCTTGATCTCTGTTCATCAGACCTTGCAGACCGAACAGTATTTACAGCAGCAGGTACAGGCTTCGACTAAGGCGCAAGAGCTCGCCGCACTGCGTTACGCAGCGGGATACGTGGATTTTTTGAATGTACTTGAATCGCAAAGGGTGGCTAATGAGGCGAACCTGGCCTTCGTGATTAACCGATCGGCTCGCTTGCAGGCCAGTGTTGATTTGTTCAAGGCCTTGGGCGGTGGTTGGGTAGCCACACCTTGAGTGCCAGGCATTGAGGCCTGCGGGATCAAACCGCTGGCTTGGCATGCTTCCCGCTTTCGTTCTAAAGGATGCGTTTTACTTAAAAATCTGATTGTCGGTGAGGGGGAAGAACTTACTCCCGATACCAATAATCTTTACTGTTGGTGGTAGCTCTGGCTTAAACAAGCGCAGCATGGCCAAATCAACTGTGTATACAGAGAGCAAATAGTAATTGTCACGCTGTGTTGCTTCAGAGGCGAGTTTCGAGACAAGGCCGCCGATCAACTGATTTGCAAAGCGATCGCTTGATGCGTTTTTGCTAGGCATGTTTGCAGTGATCTGATTGCTGACAAAACCTTCAAATTCGGTTTTAGTTGGATTGCTGACAAGCAGCAGCAGGCCAACGATAAGTGCGATGAGTTTGCTCATTTTTTGTTAGATGAGTTTGTGGACAGAGCGAGTATGGATCACCTGACCTTGTGCGAAGTGTCCGTGATTTTCTTCAACCGCGTCAAGGTTATACAAATAATTTACCATTAAACCCGCCGACTCTCTGAGACCCTTTTTTGATAAATCTGCGGCCCAATTCAAGCGATGTAGTTCTGCACCATTGCCCAAGTGAAATTTGGCCACAGGGCTGCCTTCTCGCCGTGTCGCAAAATAAATTAAATAGATGGCACAAAGCGAGGTGAGGGCGTCACGCTCTTTAGCGGGGCATTTATCTGGAGTCCAGCCCTCATTCAAGCGCTGGACCCATGTTTTATTGGTTAAGTGAAGGGCTTCAAGAGCTTGCTCAAAGCGCGTGCGCGTCGTGAGCGGTAAATCGACTTGCTGTAATTGCGGACCGCGCGTGAGCCAGTCGATCAAACCTGGAATAGGTGAGAGTGTGACGAAGGTGCTGAGGCTCGGGAGTTCATGTTTTAGGTGCTCGGCGACGCGTTTGATTAAAAAATTACCGAGCGAGACCCCGCGCAAACCAGGCTCGCAGTTGCTGATCGAATAAAACACCGCGACTTTTGGTTTTTTATTATCAGACGGCAGCGATTTTTTATCGACCAAGGGGCCAATCGCGCTTGGGATCTCTGAAAGCAGGGCGACTTCAACAAATATTAAAGGCTCATCGGGAAGCTGTTGGTGAAAAAAAGCAAAACACCGACGGTCGGGCTGTAAGCGCCTGCGCAAGTCATCCCAACCATCAATCGCATGCACAGCCTCGTGCTGGATGATTTTTTCAAGTACGTGTGCGGGTGAGCGCCAATCGACTTGATGCATTTTCAAAAAACCCGGGTTAAACCAAGACGACAGTAAGTGTCGGATGTCGTAATCGAGTGCCGCGAGGTCTGGGCGCTTGTCTAAGAGCCGCAAAAGTTCGCGGCGCATGGTGAGTGCGGCCTTGGTGCCGCCGGGTGCGCGATTCATTCTCCGAAACAGCTCTTGTCGTGGCGCTTCAGTCGCCTTGGTTAAGGCGATGAGGCTTTGTGCCGAGGGGTCTTTGGCATAGGCTTGAGCGGCCTGCACAACCAAACTAGGGCTGGGGTTAAATTTCTCAGCCAATGCGGTATAGAACACGTTGCGCTGCGCGTCATCCAGTCGCTGATATTGACTGATGAGCTCTTGAGCCATGCTAGAACCGTTGGCCTCACCGCGTTCAGAGACCAAATTATGGGCGGCTGCAAGAGCTTTTGTCAGGTAGCGAGGGCGATTGAGTTGGTCTAAGAGCTTCATCTGAGAATTTGACGCTAGATAATGAATTTTTAAATGTAGATAACGTAATTTATATTAATTTTACAAGACAATGTTGCAATATATAGTTAAAAACATTTAAAACTTATTAAAATAGCGTCAAAATAACGTTAAAAATACTTTTTATCCTTTTTATTTTAAAATCCCTAATAAATTTGAAAAACTATCTGTCCAAGCCTTGAAGTTGGGAGATGGTTTGAGAATTTTTCCAACCTTGAGCGCTTCCGGCAGGCTTGCAGCACGCTCGGGCGACATGAGTAGTACCCACACTGTATGGCGGCAAAACTCATCTTGTTGAGTGGGCTGTAAATTAAACGCGACCGCGACCTTATCAAAGTGCTGGGCTGCCGCTGCCACCACTGGTTCAAGATCTAAATAATGATTGGTGATGTGTACAGCAAGTATGCCCTCGGGTTTTAAATGCCCAAAATAAGTCTTCATCGCCTCGAGTGTGAGCAGATGTGCGGGGATGGAGTCTCCCGAAAACGCATCCATGGCCAAGAGGTCAAACTGTTGTGGCGACTCACGTTCGAGCATCAGGCGCCCATCACCCAAAACTGGAACAATCTTGGCGGGGCTATCGCTTAAGTAAGTAAATTCGCTGCGCGCGAGTTCAAGAACCTGTTCGTTGATCTCGTACATACGCATTTCATCACCCGCGCGACTATAGGTGGCCAACGTGCCTGCACCGAGCCCCACAACACCAATTTTTAGTGGGTTGGCTTGCGCGAGGCTATCAATCGCCAGGCCAATACCAGAACGACGGCAGTAATAGGCCGTTGGCGTTCTGCGTAGTTTGGGATCCAAATATTGTTCACCGTGAACGATCCCGCCGTGCACCATCTTACGTAGGGTTCCATGCTGGGGGCCTGTGGCGGCCTGTGGCGTGTCTTCAATGCGTAATTGACTATAGAAGTTACGCATTACCACGCGAGAGCCTTTGATGTCTTCAAACGAGCTGTCGGCAAGACGCCAGCCATAGCCCAGTAAAGCTAGCACGAGAAGGACACGCCACTTTGTCGCGGCGCCGTTCCACAACACGACACAGATTAGGGCTGCGCACATGAATAAGCCGATTGGCATCTCGAAATAGGCAGTGAAAATCAGCGGCGCGATCAAGCCGACAAAGGTGCCGCCTAGGGCACCACCAGTCGACATCATTAGATAAAAGAGCGTGAGATGCCGCACTGAAGGCTTGCGGCGCACTAATTCGCCATGACACACCATACAAAAGACAAACAGCGTCAAGGCGATCAGGGCGATCATCACCGGAACGTTCATGCTACGGTTCATGACAAAATCAAGTGCAATGAACGACAGAGGCAAAGCCACTAAAAAGGCCGAGCGCACGTAATAGCGGGGCGCGTCGAAGCACAAGATAAAACTTAAGAGATAAATACTGAGTGGTAGCACCCACAAAAAGGGCACCGGTGCGACATCGTTGGTGAGTTGCCGCGTCATGGTTAACAGCAAAATCGAGGCTGAGGCTGCTAGTCCTATCCACAACAGGCATTCGCGTAGACTCGGACGGGCTTCAGGAGCGTCTGCGCTTTGAGTTTGCACGACGCTGTTGGATTTTTTGCGATAGACCACCATCCCAGTGGCTATCGCCGCCACCACAAACAGTACATAGCCAGCCGACCATCCTTGGGCTTGCACGCCGACCGCAAAAAAAGGTTCGATGACCACGGGGTAGGACAGTAACGCAATCATTGAGGCGAGATTAGACAGCGCATAGAGCCGATAGGGTTTGGCGTCAGCGCCCGCGATGTGAAAG
>Ga0194048_10001178_pt1 | contig 13034 bp, 8 predicted proteins | sample JunL225m_MetaG_FD_161685 | JGI IMG/M metagenome (GOLD analysis project Ga0194048, IMG submission 161685) | Anoxic zone freshwater microbial communities from boreal shield lake in IISD Experimental Lakes Area, Ontario, Canada - Jun2016-L222-5m | ecosystem: Environmental > Aquatic > Freshwater >...
GGAATGCTTCCCAGTTCACGATTAGCTGGGCTTCACCAATCTGCTCGCCAACTCTTGAACCAATCATGTGAATACCAATGATTGGGCCGTTGTTGCGTCTAATAAGTTTTACGAAACCAGCAGTACCAAGGATCTGGCTCTTACCGTTACCACCTAGGTTGTATTCGTAAACCGAGATGTTGTCCTGACCATAAGTCTCTGCTGCTTTTGCTTCTGTGAGGCCAACGGATGCGATCTCAGGTTCAGAGTAAGTAACCTTTGGAATACCTAGTTCATCGATAGCGGCAGGTCTTAGTCCTGCAATGTCTTCAGCAATGAAGATTCCTTGTTGGAATCCGCGGTGCGCTAGCTGCAAGCCAGGGACGATATCACCGGCTGCATAAACACCTTCCACAGATGTTTGCAATCTGTCATTGGTTAGAACATAGCCGCGATCCATCTTCACGCCGTTTTCTTCATAACCGAAACCTGCTGTGTTAGGTCCACGACCAACAGCTACCAGCATCAATTCACCGTCGAACTGCTCGCCATTTTCAAGAGTCGCAACAACACCTGTTGCACTCTGCTGAACACCTTGGAAACGAACGCCTGTTTTGAAGTTGATGCCGCGCTTACGGAATGCTCGTTCCATCGCTTTGCTAACTGAAGCATCTTCGTTTGGAACAAGTGTTGGAAGTCCTTCAATAATGGTCACATCTGTTCCGAATGATTTCCAGATAGATGCAAATTCAACTCCAATGACTCCGCCACCAAGAACGATGACCTTGTTTGGAACGAAGTCCAACTGCAGAGCATGCTCTGAAGTAATGACACGTCCTCCGATTTCAAGTCCAGGCAGAGTCTTACTGAATGATCCAGTTGCAAGAACGATGTTCTTGCCTGTGTATACATCGCCGTTGACGGTTATTGATTTAGGAGCAGTCATGCGACCTTCACCTGCAACAACTGTGATCGCCTTCGATGAAACCAAACCAGTTAGACCTTTGAAAAGTTTGTCAACGATACCGTCGCGGTATTTATTAACCGCTGGCATGTCGATTCCCTGAAGGGTTGCTTGGATTCCATAAGCGGCCGCGTCACGAGTGACATCTGCTACCTCAGCTGAATGAAGTAATGCTTTAGTTGGAATACAACCTCTGTGCAGGCAAGTGCCGCCTAGTTTGTCTCTTTCGATCAGTGCAACTGATAGTCCTAGTTGTGCACTGCGCAGAGCTGCGGCATAGCCACCGCTCCCGCCACCAAGGATTACGACGTCAAAATTATGCTCGGCCAATTGGGCTCCTAAATAAGGGGGATAACTAATACAGATTACTAGATGGTTATTTCTTATTCTTAGTTGCTAACTGTTCGGCAACTGAAATAAGGGTTCTAACCATTGATCCGGTAGCGCCTTTGACTGTGTATCCATAGGCAGCCAGGTCGTTGTTTGCCGAGCTAGCGAAGTCTAAATGGGCCCAGTTCAGGAGTTCCTTAGATTTTGCCTTGGTTCCAACGAATTCCCTCAGGAACAGACCGCCAACTAACATGCCGCCAGTCGGGTTTCCTATCTTTGAGTTCATAAAATCAGCAATATCAGACTTGATTAGGTCCAGGAGTTCCTCCGGCAAAGGCATGTGCCAGACAAGCTCTCCCGAAGCCTTGGCTGCAGCCTCAACTAGAGCAACAGCGCTGTCGTCACCCATGAGTCCTGTATATCTGTTACCTAAGGCGACCCTAGCTGCTCCGGTGAGAGTGGCTAAGTCAACAATTAGATCCGGTTTTAGCTCTGAAGCGAGAATGAGGCCGTCTGCCAATACGATTCTTCCTTCAGCATCAGTGTTGGTGATTTCAACTGACTTGCCGTTACGAAATGTAATTACGTCAGTAGGTCTAGTCGCAGTTCCTGAAGGCATATTCTCAGCAATACACATGAAAGCTGTAACGGTGATAGGAAGTTTTAATCTCGCAATAGCCAAGGTTGCTTGCGCCACTGTTGCAGCTCCAGCCATGTCATACTTCATTCCGAGAATTCCCATTTTGTCTTTCAATGAAAGACCACCCGTATCGAAAGTTATTCCCTTACCAACAAGGGCGAGATGTCCTTTTGACTTAGTCGGTTTGTAGGTAATTTTTACCAGGCGAGGTGGGCGAGCAGAACCCTGGCCTACTGCAAGAATGCCGTAGCACTTTTCTTTAGCTAGTTTCTTCTCATCCCATATCTCAACTGTTACACCAGGAATCTTTGATTGGCTCTTTATGATCTCAGCAAGTTTTGTCGGGTAAAGGTCATTGCCAGGTGTGTTCACCAAGTCCCTTGTTGCATGCAAGATCCCTGCAACAGTATTGATTCGATCTGTATCAGCTTTTGAAATAGCTAGTTTCGATACCAACTGCACTTGCCTAAGCGCCATTGGCTTCTTCGCACCTGATTTGTATTTGTCAAATTCATATTGAACGATGGCAATACCTTCTAGAAGAGCCAACGCGATTTCTTTGTCAGCTAGTGGAATGTCCACAATCAAGCTCCTGTGATCGTTAAATGCTCGTCCAATTGCCCCACCAATCTCGCGTGCTTTTGAGTGGTTCGAGATGCTCTCGCCGAGACCAATAAGGCCGATGACACCTGGGCCAGCTGAAACTCTTGTCGCGCTCTCAGCCGCACCGCTAACTTGGAGCGATTTCAGGTTAAGAGATTTAGTGAAAGGGTCTTTAGCGCCGTTCCCTAGGAGCTTAGGTCCCTTATCTTGCTTTGAGATGCCATACACCAGGATTGCGTCGGCCGTTGCCTTAGGGGAATTTGCTTGTACTTTGAAAGTTATAGAAGTCATAAATACCATGCTAGCCACGTGAAGTTAGAATGGTCACATGGCACAGCAAAATAACCTCTTCACTTTGGTAAACACGGATGTCGACGTCCCTGATGGTCTTCATTTGCTAGCAGCTATCTCAGGTTTTACCGATGCCGGTTCATCCATGCAACAGGTGTCCCAGCACATTTTAGGAAACCTCGACTACGAGACCATAGCCGTCTTTGATAATGACGAGCTACTTGATTACCGCTCAAGAAGACCAGTCATGTTCTTCGAACAGGATCACATCGAGGACTATCAGCCAGCGAGCCTCTCATTACATCTAGTCAAGGATGAGGTTGGTTCTCAGTTCTTATTCCTGAACGGTTATGAGCCAGATTTTAAGTGGGAAGCTTTTGCCTCATCGATTGAGGTGCTCTTTTCATTCTTTGGAATTAGAGACATGACCTGGTTGCATGCAATTCCTTTTCCTATTCCACACACCAGACCAGTTGGCGTCACAGTTTCTGGTAACCAGAAGAACGTGATAGCCAAATACTCCGAGTGGAAACCTAGAACTCAAGTTCCAGGCAACATCATGCACCTGCTTGAATTCAGACTTACCCAAGCAGATATTCCAAGTACTGGATTTGTTTTACTGGTTCCGCACTACCTTTCAGATTCAGAATATCCGCAGGCGGCAGTATCCGGTCTTGAACTGATTTCAAGTCACCTAGGACTGGTCTTTCCGACCGATGATCTGCGCGATGAGGGAGTTGCCTTTACTCGAAGAATCACGCAACAAATGTCTGAGAATCAAGAGCTCGCTCGCATGGTTGAATCACTCGAAACAAGTTTCCAAAGTGACAAAGCAGCAAATGGCATGGGAGCGGTGAAACCTCGTGAACGTGAAATTCCTGATGCAGATCAGATTGCCGCTGAGCTTGAAGGCTACCTAGCCTCGCACCAGAAAAATAAATTAGACAACGATGAGGACAGAGACTGAAGCGTTCACCAGCGCTAGTTCTAACCGTCGCGGGACTCGCATATTTCTTAGCTGTTACGCAACGATCGAGTCTTGGTGTTGCAACTCTGATTGCAAGTGAAAGATTTCACACCAATGCTCAACAGCTGGCAACTCTTGCTGTGTTCCAACTTGTTGTTTACGCAGCAATGCAAATTCCTGTTGGAATATTGCTGGATCGATTTGGAGCCAAGGCACTCCTTGCTGTTGGTGCATTCGTTATGTCAGCTGGTCAGTTAACCGTTGCGTTTGCACCAAATCTTTCAACAGCTGTAGTTGGTCGCATGCTAGTTGGTTTGGGGGATAGCTTCACTTTCATTTCGATGATTCGACTTATCAATGGTTGGTACCACGGTGCCAAAGCATCTAAAGTGCAGCAGTATGTAGCAACCATTGGTCAACTAGGACAGTTCTTCTCTGCCGTCCCGTTTTGGTGGATGCTAGAAAGCCTTGGTTGGAGTTCTGGTTTCTCAATCATGTCGGCGGTTTCATTATTCATCTCACTTATGGTGATCGCCTTCACTGCCAACGAACCAAAATCAACTGGAGCAGAAACACATACTGCAGCTTCGTTGAGACTAGCCACGAAGCAACTAGTAGAGAACATCAAAAACCCTGGGATTCGCATGTCCTTTTGGACTCACTACGTCACTCAACCAACTACGACATCAGTTCAACTGCTCTGGGCAGTTCCTTTTTTAGTAACAGCTCAAGGACAATCGCATGATTTTGCCGCTGCGACACTGACTGCAATGGTGCTCTTTGGCTTCATAACCGGACCAGTGATTGGTGGCATCTGTGCTCGAACACCTCAGTTACGTGCAAGATTGGTTTATTCAGTCGTAGGGCTTACTACCTCTGCTTGGGTGATCTTGCTCTGTGTACCAGGCGGATCGCCGTCTTGGCTTCTATTTGTCTGTTTCCTAGCCATTTCAGTTGGTGGACCAGCATCGATGGTTGCCTTTGACTTCTCCAAAGACATCGCGCCTAAAGCAAGACTTGGTACAGCTAATGGATTCGCCAATGTCGGTGGTTTTCTAGCCACTTTCATCATGATGTATCTGACCGGTCTAGTAATCGACTTGATCCACTCCAGCACAGGAACTGCTGAGCGGTATACGGTAGAGGCTTTCAGGTGGGGTTTCGCAGCCCAACTGATGGTTGTCGCTGTTGGTGTGGTGTTTTTCACTTTGGAACGGCGTAAATTCGAGAAACTTTCCCCTAACTAAAGGGAATAAAACTGCTAGTTGGCTGGTAAAGACCTTTGGGTATGCCACAACTGGCTCTGTTAGACCGTAAAGGGTTACAGAAGTGGCATAATTACAACGAGACCCAGTCATTTCACCCGATTTGACATGGGTCTTTGTAATGCCCAAAAATTCGTAAACGGTCAACCTCCTAAACCGAGGTACTGAAGGGTCCAATGCCTAACAAAGCTCCAAAGACTTCTGCATCTAAAGATGCCAAGAAGACTGTTACCAAAGCCGCTCCGGCTAAAAAAGTTGTCGCTACCAAAGCGAAGGTTGCTAAGCCTGCCGCTAAGGCAAAGCCAGTAGTCAAGGCGGTGCCAAAGAAAGCTGTTGCCAAGGTCGCCACTAAGACTGCTGCTAAGACTGCAACTAAGGCAACAGTAAAGAAAGTTGCTAAGCCTGTAACTAAGAGCACAAAAGCTCCGGTAAAGGCGGTTGCAAAACCTGCCGTTAAGAAGGTAGTTGCAAAGCCAACAACAAAGACCACTACTAAGACCGTTACTAAGACTGCATCTAAGGTAACTGCCAAGGATGCAAAGTCCACAGCAAAAACTACTGTCAAGCCGGTCAAGAAGATTGTCGCAACCAAAGCTCCTAAAGCAGGAGAGCCAGAATTAGATCTCGAAGATGATGACGTTGATGTTGAGGTATTAACCACTGAAGCTGACATCGACGTAATTGTTGCTGAAGTCGAAGAAGTGCTCCCAGAAGTTGACGAAGACGATGACGCCATAATTGTTCCTGAAGGCGCGTTAGTTATTTCCAGCAAAGAAGACGACGACATCCCGGTTCAAACAACCAGCATCACCGGAGCTACTGCTGACCCAGTAAAGGATTATCTAAAGCAAATCGGTAAGGTTGCTCTTCTTAATGCGGAACTTGAAGTTGAGTTAGCAAAAAGAATTGAAGCTGGTTTATTCGCTGAAGAGAAACTTGCTACTGATAAAAAACTTAGTAGAGACATGGGACGCGACCTTAAGTGGGTTGTCAAAGATGGTCAACGCGCTAAGAGTCACTTGCTTGAAGCAAACTTGCGTTTGGTTGTTTCTCTTGCGAAGCGATACACCGGACGAGGTATGCAGTTCCTGGATCTAATCCAAGAAGGTAACCTCGGTTTGATTCGTGCAGTTGAGAAGTTTGATTACACCAAGGGTTATAAATTCTCAACTTATGCAACCTGGTGGATTCGTCAAGCGATTACTCGTGCTATGGCAGACCAAGCTAGAACTATTCGTATTCCTGTTCACATGGTTGAAGTTATTAACAAGCTTTCCCGTGTTCAGAGACAGCTGCTTCAAGACCTAGGTCGCGAGCCAACTCCTGAAGAACTTGCTCGTGAACTAGATATGACACCTGAGAAGGTAGTTGAAGTTCAGAAGTATGGACGTGAACCAATCTCACTATCAACTCCACTGGGTGAAGACGGCGATTCAGAATTCGGTGACCTAATTGAAGATACCGAAGCTGTTCAACCAGCGGATGCTGTTGCTTTTAGAATCATGCAACGAGAGATCGAGCGTCTACTTGATACTTTGACCCTTAGAGAAGCTGCAGTAATACGTTCTCGCTATGGAATCGGCGATGGTGTGATGAAGACTTTAGACCAGATCGGTGAAGAGCACGGAGTTACTCGCGAGCGTATCCGTCAGATCGAAGCAAAGACCATGTCTAAGCTAAAGCACCCTTCCAGGGCTCAGTGGCTTAGAGACTTCATCAAAGAGAACTAGTTCTTGCGCTACCTGCCAGCATTACTTATCGGCCGCCTAGTACGTCTGGCGGTCAGATTGGTAAGGCCTGGTGGCGGTTCTGCTTTGCCAGGTCTAGTCCTGAGCAAGTTAGCTCCAAAGCTGGTTTATAAAACTCTTGGTTCATTCCAGCAAGGGCTGGTTGTCGTTACCGGAACAGCTGGCAAATCAACAACCACGAAAATGCTGGTAGCTATTGCCAGAGCGCATGGTCTGGAAGTGTTTACCAACCCATCCACCGCGAACATTGAACAAGGCTTCTTCAGCACAATCATCAAGCAAGGTAACTTGTTTGGCAAAGTGCCAGGCCAAATCGCAATTATTGAAATGGATGAAGGCCATGCTGCTCAAGTAGTGGCAAACGTTAAGCCAAAAGTGTCAGTTATTCTCAATGTGTTTGAAGACCAATTAGATCGGTTCATCGACCCTGCACTAGTTAGAGACAAGTTACTAACAGTAGCTAAAGCAACAACTGGAACTGTATTGCTCAATGCTGATGATCAGAATTGTTTGTTAATTGCTGCAGAACTAAATCAATCGCAAACTAAGTACTTTGGAATAACCAGTGAAGTGTCAATTGCGGCTAAGAGCAAGTTGAACTATGCACCTACCTACCTACCTCAACTACCTGCTCCAACTGCCACTGCAGAAGTTGTCGCACTTCAAGAACGCAAAGTGACCGTCGAGATTGCTGGCAAGTCAGTAAGTTTTGATTTACCCAGCAGGGGACTGCATTTCGCACTAGACGCCGTTGCAGCATTGGCTACAGCGGAGAGTATCTTGGGGGAGTCATTCGATCTTGTAAAAGCTTCGAAGGTATTAGATGAAATACCCCCAGTTTTCTCTCGAGGCGAGATCAGAGAAGTGAATGGTGAGCAAGTTGAGTTCATACTTGTGCAGAACCCACCAAGCATGCAATTGAATCTAGACAACCTCGCACCGGAACTTGACCAAGTATTTTTCGCCATTGGTCGTGATGTTCACGATCCTTCTTGGATGTGGACCGTTGATTTAGCTAACCTAAAGCATGTCTCTGTCGTAACAGGATTCAACTACGCGGATGCAGCACTGCTACTTAGGTATAACGAAATTCCAGTAGAGAAAATCGAAGCAGAGTACTTCAAAGCCATCGACGAGTTCTTCAAGCTTCCTAAGCCTAAAAATGGAATCAAGACAGTCATATACAGCGCTGACTCAATGCGTAGACTTCGACGACACATGGGTTTCACTGATCCTGAGGATGTGCAACGTGTCTAAGAGTTTGAAACTAGCTGCGTTGTATCCAGATCATCTAAATCTCAATGGTGATGTGGCCAACTTTCTCGTTTTACAAAAGCGCTTGCAATGGCAGGGGCATGCTGCCGAGATTGTTTCCCTAACCAGCAGCAGTAACCTGTCTGATTTCGACGTTGTGTTAGCTGGCCACGGTTCTATCGCGGCCTGGGCAGACATCAAACGAATTGACCCAGAGATCATCAAGAACGTATTGAATTTTATTGATTCAGGTAAATCTGCATTAGTTATCGCCTCGGCTTACGATCAGCTTGCTGAGGAAGTTCTGGGTAGTAAGAATAGAACCGGTTCGCACCGAAGCGAATTCGTTAAGACTTCTGAAGGAATTGTTGGTTACCTAAATACTGATAGCAACGAGGAAGTTTTGCGGTGGCATAAGAACTCATTGTTCACCCTTTTGCACGGACCTGTTTTCGTAAAGAACCCAGAGCTCGCTGATGAATTTATTATCAAGAGTGGTTTGGTTAAAGAAATACAGCCAAACATTCATTCAATTGAGATTGATGAACTTGCTCGAGCAAGTCGAAAGATAGCTTTCGAGAATTAGCTAAGTTTGCTTGTTTCGTCTTGCCAGGAAATAGCGATTGGCTTTAGCTTGTCTTTGTTAGCTGTGCCATGGTGACCACAGAAAACTAGGTCGCCAGTTGCTAGGACAACACGGATAAATGCTTGAGCACCACAGATGTCACAACGATCAGCTGCAGTTAGCGCAGGTAGCTCGGTGGTCTCTTCGGTTACTTCTAGGTTGCTCTCGGTCTTGTCCATTTGTTCCTCCATGCCAATAACAACACAACTTAGGTCGGAATTGTTCCGCAACTAGGCAAGTTTCGCTATCTGCGAATAGTTTTTCATCGGTGGGGTGTCAGAGTCCCTACAACTCAAGAGCGCTGTTTAGGCTTGGAGCGTGCCAAACAATGACTATTCAGCTCGCCATCTGTCCGTATTAGAGGGTTTAGAGGCTGTTCGTAAGCGCCCTGGAATGTATATCGGTTCAACCGATAGCAGGGGTTTGATGCACTGTCTATGGGAGATTATCGACAATTCTGTTGATGAAGCCTTGGCGGGTCACGGCAAACTGATCAACATCGTCCTGCACAAAGACAACAGTGTTGAGATTTCTGACCTCGCTAGAGGTATTCCTGTTGACATTGAGCCTAAAACCGGCCTTAGTGGTGTCGAGGTCGTTTTCACAAAGCTACACGCTGGAGGAAAATTCGGATCTGGGTCATACGCTGCATCTGGCGGTCTGCACGGTGTTGGAGCATCAGTAGTTAACGCTTTGTCCGAGCGCTTGGATGTTGAGGTCGATAGAGATGGCAAGACCTGGGCGATGTCTTTCAAGCGAGGTGAACCTGGAATCTTTGACGATAAGAAAGCCATAGCTCCTGGCAATCCATTCAAGCCCTTCAAAGACAAAAGTGTTCTTCGAGAAGTTGGCAAGGTTGCCAAAAACAAAACCGGATCTCGTATTCGTTTCTGGGCTGACGCGCAGATTTTCGTCAAAGACTCAGATTTCGTTTTGGAAGACATTTTGTCTAGAGCCAGGCAAACAGCCTTCCTGGTGCCAGGTCTAAAGCTAGTTGTGTCAGATCAGCGCGTCGGTAAGGCTGACAATCATGAGTTCTTATACCAAGGCGGCATTGTTGAGTTTGTTGACTTCTTAGCAAAAGATGCTCCGCTAAGTAATGTTTGGCGTCTAAGCGGAAGTGGTAGTTACTCTGAGACAGTTCCAGTACTGAATGCTTCCGGCAACATGGAATCAAAAGAAGTGCAGCGAAGCTGTGATGTTGATGTGGTGGTGCGCTGGGGAACTGAGTACGACACTGAGGTAAAGAGTTTTGTAAACATCATTGCAACTCCTAAAGGTGGAACCCATCTGCAGGGATTTGATCAAGCACTGCTAAAAGTATTTAGAGCACAGGCTGATGCAAATGCTAGAAAATTCAAAATGGGTACAGAAAAAATCGAGAAGGAAGATGTTACCGCTGGCTTGACAGCTGTGGTGACTGTTCGTCTTCCAGAGCCTCAGTTCGAGGGCCAAACCAAAGAGATTCTTGGAACTCCAGCGATTAAGAACATCGTCTCGAATATCGTCACTAAGGCTTTGACTGATCGCTTCAATAGTTCCAAGCGAGAAGATAAAGCCCAAACTGCTTTGGTTCTTGAAAAGGTTGTCAACGAGATGAAATCGAGGATCTCGGCTCGAACACATAAAGAAACTCAGCGCAGGAAGACTGCACTGGAGTCTTCATCATTGCCAACAAAACTGGTTGATTGCAGAACCCAGGACACTCTAGATTCAGAATTGATAATTGTTGAGGGTGAATCTGCTCTTGGAACAGCCAAACTAGCTCGTAATTCAGAATTTCAAGCATTGCTTCCGATCAGAGGCAAGATCCTGAACGTTCAAAAGGCTGCCATTACAGACATGTTGAATAACACTGAGTGCGCGTCCATCATCCAGGTTCTTGGGGCTGGCTCTGGTCGCAGCTTCGATTTAGCTTCTGCACGTTATGGAAAAATCATTCTTATGAGCGACGCTGATGTTGATGGAGCTCACATTCGAACACTGCTTCTAACGTTGTTCTATAAATACATGCGACCTCTTGTTGAGGATGGCCGAGTATTTGCAGCTGTTCCGCCATTACACCGGGTGGTTGTCATGAACGCAGGTTCCAAGGCAAACGAGGTTATTTACACTTACTCTCAAGCCGAACTAGAAGCGCTGTTGGCGAAATTAGCTAAAGCAGGTAAGAAGTACCAAGAACCGATTCAGCGATACAAGGGTCTTGGTGAAATGGATGCTGATCAGTTAGCGGAAACTACTATGGACCGAAAGACAAGGTCTTTGCGTAGGGTAACCGTAGATGATTTGGTGAAGGCAGAAGACTTCTTTGAACTTCTAATGGGCAATGAAGTTGCTCCACGTCGAGACTTTATTGTTGACAAGGCCGATTCATTCGAAAGAGATCGAATCGACGCCTAGGCTCTTCCAGCCGAGATGATTGTTGCGCTCAGCGGTGTTCCAGAAGAATCTCGTTTGGAAATCGTTGTTGGTATCTCTAAAGGCTTACCTGACGAAGCAGAAGCCAGTATCGGAGCATCTCCTACGAATGCAAAGTAAATCTGATTCTCATCTCTGATGAACTTCTGTGCTCTAACACCACCCGTAGCGCGTCCTTTAGGCGGGAACTCAGATAGTGCAGATAGCTTCGCGCTTCCTGCATCGACAGCTCCTAGCGATTCACTGTTACTTGCTGCTGTTAGAACTTGAGTGTTCTTACTGGTTTTCAATGAAGTGAAGTAAATGGCCTGTGCACCATCAGAAAGTTTGATTCCAGCCATACCTGCAGCACCTCGACCCTGTGGTCTAACTAGGCTTGCGTCGAAGCGTAGTAGCTGTGCATCATCTGTGACAAAGATCAGCTCGTCTTTCTCTGAGCTAACTGCTGCACCAACAACCTGGTCACCAGGTTTCAACGAAATAACTTCGAACTCTGCCTTAGGTAAGAAATCGCCAGCTAGTCGTTTAACAACACCTTGCTTAGTGCCGATGGCAATAACAGTGTCTTCACCCAATTCAAATGCTCCGACAAGTTTGATCTGCTTACCCAAGCCAAGGAATTCTGCAGCGGAAATAGAACTAGCAGCATCGAATGAATCTTCCGTAGCTGGAATGTCACTGGCATGAACTCGATGCATGACGCCGTCGGAGGACAGGAAACCAATATCACTTCTAGTGGTGCTGGTGATCACAGTTGCAATGCCATCATGCTTTTTGCGTTTTGCCAATGGTGTCGGCGCAAGAGTTGTTCTTTGAACTTGACCACTTGCAGTAAGCACAATGAAACAAGGGGAGTCGGCTAATTGAGCGTCAACTGCAGCAGCTTGAGCTGCACTGACTGGCTTTACTTCTAGAGTGCCATCAGTGATAGTTGTTCTGCGATCATCGCCGTACTTATCTGAAACCTCTTGCAACTCAGCTGTCACAACATCTCGGAGAGTTTTATCGCTGGAGAGAATTTTCTTTAAGGCTGCAATCTCTTGCGCCAAGGTTTTACTCTCTGTTTCTAGTTCCAATTTAGAGAATTTGGTTAGCCTTCGAAGTTTGAGTTCAAGTATGTATTCGGCTTGAATCTCGGAAAGCGTGAACTTCTGCATCAGCTTCTTGCGAGCATCATCTACTTCATTTGCAGCCCGAATGATCTTGATAACTTCATCAATGCTGAAGATAGCTTTTAGTAGTCCCTCAACTAAATGAAGGCGAGCAAGTTTCTTACCCAGTCTGTTTTCACTGCGACGCTTAGTAACAACTACACGGTGAGCAAGGTAGACACCTAGTAAATCTCTAAGCCCAAGTGTTTCAGGTCTTCCTTCAACAAGGGACACGTTGTTGATGCTGAAGGATTCTTCAAGAGGGGTAAAACGGTAGAGCAAATCAAGGACAACATTAGGATCAAAACCGGTCTTTAGTTCAATCACTAGCTTTAAGCCGTTAGTTCTATCGGTCAGATCAATAACATCAGCAATTCCCTGAAGTTTCTTATTACCCACTCCGTCTTTGATCTTTTCAATCACGCGTTCTGGGCCAACTAGATATGGAAGTTCTGTGACCACCAAAGCAAGTTTTCTAGGCGAGACGCTTTCTATTGATACTTTTGCTCGGGTCTTGAAACTACCTCTACCGGTTTCATATGCATCAGTAATGCCTTCGGTACCCATGATGATTCCACCGGTTGGCAAATCTGGGCCAGGAATAAATTTCATAAGGTCGGCAGCATTCGCCTTTGGGTTATGAAGTAAATGAATAGCGCCAGCAATAACTTCTCGCATGTTGTGTGGTGCCATGTTGGTTGCCATACCAACTGCGATTCCAGAAGCTCCATTGACTAGCAGATTAGGGAAGGCTGCTGGAAGTACTTCGGGCTCGGAAAGTTGAGCGTCATAGTTTGGT
>Ga0194048_10001180_pt1 | contig 13032 bp, 16 predicted proteins | sample JunL225m_MetaG_FD_161685 | JGI IMG/M metagenome (GOLD analysis project Ga0194048, IMG submission 161685) | Anoxic zone freshwater microbial communities from boreal shield lake in IISD Experimental Lakes Area, Ontario, Canada - Jun2016-L222-5m | ecosystem: Environmental > Aquatic > Freshwater >...
CGCTTTAGATCAAACTTGTTGATTTCTTTTGAATATGCAATTTGCATTTCGATCAAATCAACTTCTTTTTGTTTTTGCGCCGTCAATGCATCTTGATCTGCCTGCGCTTTGTTCCGTGCCTTGTCCATATCCCGTGCAGCCACGGCATCAATCTGCGCGATCTTGAGTGCATCACCCCGTGCCGCCACGGTTTCGTTTTGCTGTTTTTGCTTGATGGTCAAAACCTCACGCTCCAGGCCGAGCATGATCTGCGCGGATTGCGCTTCGTACTGATCCATATTGACGGATTGAATCTTGAGAGCGTTTTCTTTTCCAAGCAATATTGCCATCTGATCCATTTGCGACAAGATCGTGCTGTTTTCCGTTATTTCCTTGATGCGTTGCGCGCCCAGCAGTTTTTCTGAGTTTTGTGCTTTTTGATTGGCAGCTGCAACATCTGCTTGATATTGCGCATTAATAATGCCGCGCTCACGCTCGCTCAAATTGACTTTTACAAGCGCTGCAGTTTGTGCTGCTTTTGCTTTGGCAATTTCTGATTCCTGATTAATTTTGATTTGCGCAAGGTCAATCGAGTATTGATCTTGAGTCAACGCAGCAACCTTAAGGTTTGCTGAACGCTGGTCATATCCCATCATCTGCAATTGCAATTTGAGTTTTGCCGCCATTGCATCGGATTCACGCTTTGCGCTTGCCTCTGCCTCTTTTGCTGCATTGGCATCGGCAGAATTTAATTTTTCTTTTTCATCCCGCGCTTTAATCAACGCTTGCAAGCGTTGTTGCTCAATTTCGTTTTCTTCGATTGCCGCTTGTTTTTCTTCTTGCGTCAATTTAACGCCACGAAATGCTTGCCCTTTTTCGGGAGGATTCATTAACCGTTGTTTTGCTTCTTCGAGCGTTTTCAGTTGATCTTCCAGCGTTTCGCCGGATGAAAACACCTTGAGTGCCGTTACCAAAGCAATGATGGAACCAAGCGATACGATAACCGTGCCAAGACTTAAAGCCACCGCACCAGTAATGGCAGCACCGCCAGCAATCACAATCCACAATTCGCGCACCAAGCCAATCAGTTTTACCATGCTAGAAAGCACGGCAGCGCTGGCAATGGATACCAGCACTGCTTTGAATTTCTCGATGGTTACCAAACCCGTGCCCAGTAATGGCGAGACAAGATCAGCAAACGCGATCTTGAGCCGATCCATGCTGGTTTTTAGGTTGTCGGAAACTTCGCCAAATTTCTTGATGCTTTCAGCGTATTTTGAAAACCCTTTATCAGATTTAGCAACCTTGTCAGACAGTTCATTAAAATCCAACCCAATACCACCGCGACCGATAACTTCTCTGATCGCTTTAACCTGCTGCACCTTATCGCCAATCTGAGCAATTCCCTGCACAACCCGATTGATTGCTTCTTCAGGCTTGATCGTTCTCAATTCTTCAAACGTGATGCCCAGTTTTTCCATCTGAGCAATTGCGGTTTCATTGCCCATCCTGGCGTCTTCAATCTTGCCAAACATGGACGATATAACCTTGCTGGCATTTTCTGCGCTGCCGCCTGAAGTTTGGATAGCATCACGAAATTGCAACGTTTTCTCAATGGACAGATCAAACGCTTGCGAAAGGTCTTTAACCTCATTGCTAAACGCAAGCGTGCTGCTCATCAATTCAGTCAGGCCGATAGCCGAAACACTGAATGCACCGCCCAGCAGTTTGAATTGCGAATAGAGTTGCTTGACGTTTCCAGTCAGATCGTCAAACGATTTCTGAAGGTCTTTGGCTTGCTGCTTTGCTTTTGCAGTTGCCGAATCCCATTCAACCGTGACCAGGCCCAGCTTGACTGAAAGTGATCCGATAACTGCCATGATTATTTCCCCGCAGCAAATTTCTCAATTGCAGACCATACATAGGTCGCAAGTTTTGATTGTACTTTGTCGAGATTGTCCGTCAGCGAAACGCGCATGAACGGGTGCGCTGGCGTTCTGGCGTTTCCGAATTCCTGCGATACAGGCACCGGGCGTTTGTCGTAAGCCACTGTTTTAAACTTGCCGTTTTTGTTTAGCACGGTTTTGAATTTTGTATCGTCGCGGATGGTGCTAACCGTTACCCGTGCCATCATCATCTCGCCCATGTAGCTGCTGCTGGCTTTATCCCGTGATGTTGGCTTGTGCGCCTTACTGTAGATGTGCGCCTCCATCTGCCCGGTGTCACGCGGTGCCCGTGACTGCGCTTCCTGTTTGACGGGTTCGATGGCGTCTTTCATGGCCTTGCGCCAGATAGCATCTGTCTTGCCCTTGCCGACTTCTTCGGCCAGCGCATCCATCCGTTCAAAGAGTTCTTTGAACCCCGTGACCTGCGATTCACCCGCCATTTTTGAATCGCTCCATGCTAAATCCAGGCGCTTGACTAATAAATGCAAGCAGCGACTGGCTCACGGTGTCGGTAGGCACCTGGTCAGGGTTTTCGGCGTATTCGTTGATCCACGGGAATATCTGGCTGGATCGATACGCGGATGCGCCAGACGGGCGCATATAGTTGAATAGCGCGGTCGTGACGGGCGTCAGCGCATCAAATATGGCTTTATTGCCCAGCATCCCGTCAGCGTACATAACCTGGATATCCGCGAATAGTTCTTCGTCAAGAGAATCAACATAATCCTCTCGGTGCCCGTTAAAAACCATCGCCGCGACAACCTGCGCTCGAAGAGAGCGTCTTAGTTTTTTTTTGTGCTTTTGTAGTCAGGCTTGATCGTGTCTTCGATGGTCTGCACAATGTCTTTGATGATCGAATCGGGAAACTCTGCCGATATCTCATCAAATGATTCAGTAATCTCTTCACCCGTTTCTGTTTGCAGCAGATGAAAATACCGCTCGACCTTAATCTCCCACATGGCAGAAAGCATAGCCACCTGGCGCACGGAATTACCATCGATGATTACGTCATCATCTTTGATAATCACGCTTTGCTTTTCGCTATTGAGCGCAGCCAGGAATTCATCGCCGCTATCGGCAATGAGTTTACGCATTGGTTCAGCGAGCCGAGTGTAGATCGCATCAATGCGCTCTTTCGGTGGCGAGGCAATTGCCTCAGTCATTTCTTCCATCTCACGCTTGACGGGCAAGCGCAATTTGAGAGCAAATTCAGAATCGCCTAGAGGCAAAGCGATTGTGCGGAGCTTTGCGCGGTTGCTGTCGTAACCTGCGCCGAATTTACTGGCTATTGTCATTTTGTGGCCTAATCATCTTTTGGTGTATTTTATTATTGAGGTCGATTACATAATCAACCACCTCCTCAGCGGTCATGGTGTCTGCATGATTCGCTGCAATCTCATAAGCAAGCGCAATGCCTGCTAGCCGCTGCTGATGAAAGCCGAACCAGTTTTTAATGCCCGAGTTTGACTGAGCAATCAGAAACGCTAGCAGATCACTGCTGCTCTGGATCTGTGTCGTTTGCATTGTTGATCGTGGCTTGTGGTGTCGGGTTGTATTTTGCCAAGCATTTGAGCGCAACCATCTCGGCCGAATCCTCATCGGCAATGGTCATCATGTCTGCCACCTCTGCTGCATCCACCGGCAGACCCCGAGCGATTAGATCAAGGTCTGCCTGCGCCGAGGTCAGCATTGCGACTGCCTCATCGAGCGTCATTAGGTGTTGCTCCAGCCGTACTGATTGCCGCGAGGATGCAGAGTAAATACGCATTTAGCCTCAGCACCAGGTTGTGCATCAATTTTAAACTCGCTGGCTCGAGCATTGAATGCGTATGCAATGGTCGTTGAGCCGCTCACGCTCGCAATTGCGTAGGTGCGCTCAACCGTGCCGCTGTACGCATCGCCCCGAATCAGCAGGAGTGCTGCATCGGACGGGTTCCAAGGTGCGGTAATCGTCAGCGAGGTCGGCGCTGCCTGGGTCGGAATCTTGTCCGATTGACGCGAGCCAGCCACGCCGAACGATGCTACCGCATCGTCCTGCCCGTAGGCCGGGACTGCCTCGACGTTAAGCGCAATGCCAGCAGCGCCCGTGCCGTTGGCTACCGTCCCGACAATCGTGGCGACTTGAGCCGTCCAGACGGACAGATTAGCGGTCGAAAGCGCGGTCGGCGTTGAACTGGTTTGCATCCAGAGCGAGGCACTAAAGCCAGGCAGAATGGTATTTGGTGCAGCCATTTTCTATTCCCCTTAATTAAGCGGTGTTAGTCCAACCGTACAGGTTGCCACGCGGATGGATTGTGAATACCGCTTTAGCTTCCGCGCCGGGTTGTGCGTCGATTTTAAACTCGCCCACGCGCCCGTTAAAAGCGTAGTAGATCGTTCCCGTGCCGTCAGTAGCACTGATGATGTATGTACGCTCGGTGATGCCACTGTATGCGTCTGTACGCACCTGCGTGATGACGGTATCGGACGGGTTCCACGCTGCGGTCACCGTCAGCGAGGTTGGCGCGGCTTGCGACGGAATCTTGTCCGACTGCCGCGAACCGGCAACGGTAAATGATGCGACCGCATCATCTTGCCCGAATGCTGGCACCGCTTCGACGTTGAGCAGGTTGCCAGAGATCGCAATTGCCGTGATGCTGGCAAGCGTGGTCAGCTGCGCTGCGGTCAATGCAGTGGGTGACGCACCAGGCTGGGCGTACATCGCCGCGCTAAAGCCTGGCAGAATTTTACTTGGGAGAGGCATGATTAGTCCCTGGTTACGATTTCGAGAATTTTATGTTGGGATATCGATTGTGCAGTCAAGGAAAATCTGATGCAACCCGAGTGTGTTGTCGTATGAATTATAAAGCCACATCACATCCGCTTTCGAGATTTGAAACCCGCTGGCCCCACCAAACAGGCCCGAGTACCCGTGCAGGGATTGCAGGATTGTATTAGCCAGCCCAAATGCCGTATTCATAACCTGAGAAAAGATACTGATCTGAAAGATCGGCCGATCAATGCCTTTGTTGTTCTGGTTCTGTCCCGTGTAGACGGGCTGATGCACATTCCGCAATTGCCAAGTCAGGAAGGTTGGTTCCGTTGCCCAGTTGCGGTTAAAGTTGGCGTAAACGGGCACAGGCGTGACAATATTTATCAGTTGGTACTGGATCGCATTCGCGTACTGGACTGGATTCTGTTGCGTAGCCATCAGACGGGCGACACCGGGTCATTGCGATAACAAATAAAAGTAACGCTCATCCGATCATTGGATTCGCGTACATCCGTTATTCTCCAATCAAAAGTGCGCCAGTTGATGCTGTACAGATTCTGATTGTCCACCATTTCTTTGACGTTGGGCGTGTAATTAAGCGTGAATTTTACAAGGTCTTGATACACCCGATAACGCTCTGAAATCTGCAAACTGTTTGCTACATCCGCAACCAGCGCCCTGGTTGTAAACCACGGTGTGATCGTTGTCGTGTACTCGCCAATTGCATTGACAGAATTTGTCACATGGCAAACGCCTATATTCTCATAGCGCTTGATTGCCACTACATCACCAGCGGCTTATACGGTCGCAGCAACGCATCCACACCGAACGGAATATTCTTCAGCCCCGTTTCGGTTGAGTTGCTGCGGTTGTTGTAAAGGTGCGTTAACAGCAGCAATCCCGCTTGCTGGATTACCGGGTACTGAGCAATTGGGTTAGCGTTGACGGTATAGATCACTTGGATCGGGTTCGCAACAAGCTGGCTGAGTGTCTGCGGCAGTTGGCTTACGACAACACGGTTGCCGGTCGGATCGTAAAAGTACCCGCTTGATGCAAGCGTGGTCAGCGTGGCCGGAAACGCATCCGCATAGTATTTTAGCGAATTAACCGTGATGCCCGCGCTGGTCGCGGTCGTTTCGGGCAGATCGAGATAAAGCGCGGTGTTGTAAAGGCCAGGATTGCCGTAATAGACCAGATACTGAGTTGAGAAAATCGAATAGCCGAGATAATCCTCAATCGCCATCCGAGTCGCAAGTTCCAGCCCCGTGAGGTATGTATCCTGGCTTTCGTCACCGAACAAATTTAACTGTTGCGTGATCTGATCGAGCGTGAGCCACGCGGTAGACGCATCTCGAGCAACCTGCGTGAAACTCGCATAGTTGAACGGGTTTCTGTCGGTCGAGTAAAACTGCGCCAGCGTCTGATTTTCGGTCGCCATTAATTACGTCCCGAGGACTACGCCCGCGAAAGGATCGCGCACCGTCGAGACAACGCGCTTTTCGGCATAGAGCGACACAAAGCCAGGCGCATATTGATCGTTGCGTTGGATGACCATTTGTTCAGTGTCGCCAATGGTCGTAAACCGAGGCCAGTTTGCCAAGTAAATAAATCGAGTACCCACCGCAGCAGATGCAGTCAGCGTATCCATTGCCGAATTGGTAATGATCGGCCAACCGTACAAAAATTGCTGGGCAACCCCGTTGACCACGCCTGCATCAATAAACACGGGCATTCCGTTCGTGTCTTTCAAAAATCGCAGCGAGCGCAGCGTAGTCGGGTGCATCATCCACGCAGTGCCTGGCAGATGCCAGTACATGGGAGGCAGCGCACCCATCAGCGAGGTGATATCCGCAAACGTCAACACTGATCCCGTAGGCGATACGCTCAGGATCGTGTGCACCCCGTTTGTGATCGCATTACCGCTCGTGCCGAACGCCGCAGCGCTGGTGCTGACAGAATAGGTCAGGAGGCCACGCAGGCCGGAGGTGCCGCCCGTGCTGGTAGTTGTGGTGCCCGACTGGTCGTTGTTCTGCACCATCGAGGCATTTTCCTGCTGCGCGAATTCGTCAGCCAGGTCTTGCACAATCGTTGGATCAAGCGCGTTAATATCCGACATGACTGCGGTACGCACCGGCAATTGTGCCGTAATCGCTCGCACGGGTAGCTGCCACACGGTAGTTGCCGTGCCAGGTGTGCCGGTGTTGTACTGTACCGGGTAGCCCCAGGGGTTCGTTTGATAAGTCGCATTGCCAGTTTTGGCGACGAATGCCGCGTCCGATCCCATCACAGGAATCACGCGCCCGTACTGCCGCATGGGGTTTGCCTGACGCATCGCCGCGAACGCATCATCATAAACAACATTACCGCCGACCCCGGAGCCGGAACCCGTCAGGGTTGACGCCTCGTAAAGGTTGACTTTTGCCTCGCCCTTGATGAGCGCGGTTTTTACTGCCTCATAAATCAGATTCATAGCTCGCCCATCATTAAATTAAAAAAAAGGGAGGGAGATTATCCCTCCCCCTTTTAATTACGTCGCAGTGCCGGTCGAACGATACCGGATGATCGCATTCGGGTCGATCACCGAGGTGGCAAGCCGCTTTTCGCCATAAAACGTGATATAGCCAGGCAGCGTCTGGTCGTAGCGCCGCATGACCATATTGAGCCGATCCACGATCCCGTGCCCACGCTGCCAGTCGCCGAAATACATCGGATAGAGCGAGGTGGTGCCTGCCGAGCCGGTGCTGGCTTGGCTGGGGTTGTTGAGGTACTTGTTGACGATCACATCGAACCCAAGCAGTGAGCCGACAATCCCGTCATCCCGCGCCAGCCCGTCAACGTAAATCGGACGCCCGTTGGTATCAACCAGCCCGCGAATGCCTTGCAGCAGGATCGGGTTGATCATAAACGCAGCCGAGGTTGTCCAATACTGCTGCGGCAGCGAGTAAATAAAGTTGATTACGTCTTTATAAACAATCGCATTTGCGCCGACCGTGTTAACGTTACTGGTCAGTTGGTCATACGTCGCAAGGCTATGCAAGCCGCTGCTGCTACCTGTGCCGCTGGTGCCGAATGCTGCCGCCGAAATCGTGCCGCCCGTGTAGCTGCTATTTGCGCCAGGGTACTGATTCAACCCGCGAAGACCGTTTGTGCCGCCATAGGTATTTGGCGAGTCGGTTTGATCCGAGTTGAGGATCATCGACTGCGCTTCCACCTGGCTAAATTCGGCCAGCATATCCGAGACTACGTTGCTTTCCAGCCCGTCGATATCATCGAGCGCCGCAGTGCGGATCGGAAATTGCACGTTCAAATCTTGCAGGGTCAGTTGCCAGATATTCGTTGCTTCGGTGGTGGCCGAACCGTTGTTCTGGATCGCGTAGCCCCAGGTAGCGCCCGCGTTGCCGACTTTTGCGCGGAACTGATAGGTCGCGCCATCAGTCGCATTGGTACGCGACAGGCCACGCATCGGATTCATCAAACGCAACGCGACGAACACCGGATCGTAAGCCGTGCGACCACCGACACCAGCACCGCTACCCGTGAGCGCCGAGGCTTCAGTCAGGAACGCCGCATATTGCGCCTCATCTTCGAAAAGCCGCACTTCCTTTTCGACGCGGTTGTTTGACTTGACGAATTCTGACAGTTGCGAGCGCACCATCCGATTAACTTCCTGCCGCAGGCTTTTTGCCGGAGCGCGGATGATTGCTGGGGTCTGCACTTCTGCAATCTTTGCTTCAAGCGCAGCGATTTTCTCGCTCATCTCAGTGCGAACGGCATCGGTCGCTTCCGTGACTTTTGCCATACTCGCCGCTTCAATAGCGTCCAGTTTTTCGGTGATTTTTTCGAGCATGATTATTCCTAGATTCGATTATTGAGGAGTTGCATCAATTCCCGCGCTTCAAGCGCTGCGAGAATTTCTGCTTCGACCACCGCATCAGCATCCCGCTGGGTAGGGGCATTCTCAGGCGTTCCCCGTGCATCCCGCACCAGGTATTCCTTGAGACTACTAGACGCGGTGGCCGCATCCTTTCTTGAGATTCCAGCGTCCCGCAGGATTCTCTCGATTTTCCTTTCTGTCAGGCCCGACTGAAATTCCAGTTTATGAATTTCGGCACTTGGGTTGTTTGGGTACATAACAACAGAGACTTCACGCAAACCACCTTTCGTGATTTGAAAATATCCCTCGTCAGAATCGCCGTCATCATCCTCAGCCATCGGCATCCCGTCCTCATCAACATAACGCGCTTCATCCGCGTATGCGCCAACGGAAACCCCGCCAAACATACCGGGCGATTCTTTGAGGATTTCGTAGAGGTCTGAGCCACCCACCGTGTTGGTATAGAGCTTGCCTTTGGCGGTCATGCCCTCTTTGTCGAAGGCGAATTCCTGCCATTCGCCCACGGGCATTCCGAGATCGTTGTGATTCAGGAACATGGGCAAAGGCTTATTTGCCTTTGAAAACTCATCGGCCCATTGTGCAAAACCTTCGGGCTGGTAATTAAACCTGCGCCCGTCTGCGCCCTCGCGTGGCCCCCAGGTGGTTACCCGTGCCTCGATGCACCCAGGCTGGCCTGCTGCTTCATCTGCGTTTTGCCCGAGACTGACCTTTGCCTCGCAAATCAGATGGTATGTCTTCATTGATAACCCCGAGCGGAATTGACTGGTCGATATCTTTTATCTTAGGCGGTCTGCCGCGTTTTTTCTTGTCGGGTATCGCCACGCTAGGCAATTTTACTTGTTTTGTCAAGCTGGCAATATACCACCATTGTACATGGTTCATGTTTTACCGATATTCATGCGTGATTTCTGATTACCTCCACCGCCCCCGGTGTCTTGCGGGCTGGAGCCTGGTAGCGGTGCCTGTGCAGACCCGCCAGCGCCCAGCTGGTCGCCCCCGTCCATCTTTTCGACGTTAAGGTATTCCCGTGCTTCGTTGGGCGTCAGAATCCCGCCGCTTACGCCTGCGGTGGCAAAGTTCATTTGAGACAACGCATCGCCCTTCAAAAAGTCTTTTGTATCAAAGCGGATCGACAGATTAGGGTAGCCATTCAGCAGGTGCTGCTTCAGTTTTTGCTCAAGCGAAATTACCATTGGGTACATGGTGGTTTTGTAGAATTCATCGAGCATGGTTTGCGTGTTGTTGTATTTCTGATCGGCAATTCCGATCATCGCCGGAGGCACACCGAATAGCCCGCAGATGCGCTTCATGGTCTGATTTTTGAGCCGCTCTGCATCTGCGTCCTGAAGCGTAAGCATATTGACGGGCATATATTTCATGCCCTGGTCGAGCAGCATTCCCTGACCAGGCTTGCTAGGATCAACTGCCCGTGATCCCGTCATTGCCGTCCACGCCTCTTTCAACCGCGCTGCAATTTCCTTGTACTTTGCATCCGGGATCACCTGATCGGTCGTAAATATGCCGGACGGTTTTGCCCCGTTCTGCATGACAAAATTTGCATATAAATCAATATCTTGATCAAGCGCGACAAGTTCCGTCGCCAGGATCGCCTTGTTAAAACCGCTCGAACCTTGCCACGCCGCCTCCTTGACGTGCATGACCTGGTGCGCGGCAATCGGTTGATCTTTCGAAAACCCATAGCACGGTGTTGAGAGTCGATAGGACGGGTACCGGAGCGGTGTCAGGATTACCGTGATCAGCGTTGAGTCGAGGTTGTACATCTCGGTTGGCGTCTGCGCTGCATCCTTTTGGTCTTTACGCCACCAGAGCGTAAATGTCTCACCCGCAAGGTCGTACCACATACTCCACTGATACCAAAACTCGTATTGCGACTGGAAATTGTTGGGCGTTTGCATCAGCGAAACAATCTGTTTTGCCTTTGCTTTGTCCCGTGTGCCCACTTTATCCGATTTAAGCGCATCGACAAAAGTGCCGTCATCCGCTTTATACATAACGTGCACGGGCAGTTGTGCAAGCGCCCGCGCTTTAACCCCCACGCATCCCATGATCGTGCTATTGCGCGTCAGGAGCGAAATATCGACCGTGCGCCCTGCAACCGTAGCGCTGGATGTCGTTACATAGAGCAGTTGCGAGGATGTCGGCGCTTTTGGATTTGCCGTCGCAAAAAGCACCTGGTTGCCGAGTTGCAGTTGGCCCAGCACCGTATTGGCTTCGTTGGTGCTCTTTTTACGCTTGAAAATATCCAAAATCGCCATGTCAGCCCCCGAAAGTATGACGATAATATCTTAAAACGTGCGAAAACCCCATGAGGTGCTGGCAACCGGGTTATCGAGCGAGCAGTGCATGGCGATAATCATCGCAATAATCCCGTCCACTTTCGCCGCTTTGTCCGCTTCGTTTTTTCTCACCTTGATGTTGCCGTTTACGTCTTCGTAGACCTCGCAGTTGCCCAGCTGCCAGGCGACAAACGGATTGCCATCGTGCTTGATCTGCTGGCCGAGGATCAACCGCTCGACCTGCTTTGACGGGTTGTTCATCACCGCCATGCCCTGCCCGACTTTTTTAATCGGCAACCCCGCTTCGTGCAACCGGGCTACCAGGCTGGCAGCGTTGTAAGCGTCATAGCCAATCTCGCGTAGCGTCTGGTACTTTTCGGCCTGGCGCTGGATATACGCCGAAACCTCGCGGTCGTCCATCACGTTGCCCTCGGTCAGTTTGAGAATGCCCGATTTGACGGCTAGCCTGAAAATGTCCAGGTAGTGTTTGGGAATGTGCGACAGACCTTCTTCGGGCAGAAAAAACTGGAATTCCGCTTCGTAATCGTCATCCGCAAAACGCTTTAGCGTACAAACCGCATTCAAATCTCGAGTTGCGGCAAGGTCGAAGCCGATAAACACCGCTTCGGGTTCCCGTTCGCTTGGTTCTGCCTTTGCCTTTTCCCACAATGTGCGATCAATCCACGCCGAATTTGCCGAGACATAAATATTCAGCGTTTTGCAAAGAAATTCGTTGAGGCTGGCCGGTTTGTGCTTTGCTTCTTCTGCCCGCTGCGCAATCGATTCTTCGAATACGCTGATCCCGTGCATTGGGTTTGCTTTTGCCCAGGTGGTCGGATCGTTCCAATCGTCCTGCGGATCAAGTGCGTAGAGCAGGCCGAACCAGCGCGGATTGTCTGTCGCCTCGCCGCGCAGGATCGCCTGAAGCATGGTGAGGTCTTCATAAAATTTCGTTTCTTTTGTAAATGATGCGGTGGTGATGTAGATGCGAAGCGGGTTTTGCCTTGCAACCATGCCCGAGTGCAGCACCTCGATGCTATTGCGATCCACGATCTGCGCCGCCTCATCGACGATCACGCATGATGGGTTTTTCCCGTCCCCTGATTTCTTCGTGTCGCGGCTAAGTGCTTTAAACATTGACTGCGAATCGCCCTGCTTTTTAATCTCGTATTTCGAGACATGAAAAAGCGAGGCTAGATCGCTGGACATATTTTCAATAAAACCTTTCGCAGCATCGAAAACAATCGTTGCCTGCTCGCGGTTGGTTGCCAGCGTGAAAACTTCCGCGCCCGATTCGCCGCAGATCAATTCGTACAACGCCAGCACCGCAGTCAGCGTTGATTTACCTGCCTTGCGCGGAATGTAAACAATTACATCCCGCACCATGCGAACGTCCGGGTTCTTTTTGGATCGAAACCCGTACACCGCGCAAATCAAGAATATCTGAAAAGGCTCCAGCACAACGAGCTGGCCCGCCATGTGCCCCTTTGTGTGCTTCAGTTCTGCCGCAAAATCCAAAACGTGCTGCGGATAGTCTGAATCGAATATCCATTCCCATGCCTGATTTTCGTAGGCGTTAATAAACCGCTGCGCTGCCAGGCGCACATCCTGGCAGACGTTAATCTCGCCCTTGCTGACTTGGATGGCGTACAAGACGCCCGTCTGCCAGTTCATCCTTTTGGCCCTGCTTTAAACCGTTTGGCTGGTGTGTCCTGCGCTTTCTGAACTGCGAGCCGCGCCCTGGGCGTTAGGCCCAGTTCGCCCATCAGTTGCACAATCGTCTTGACGGTGTTGAGCCGGATCTGAACATACGGATTCGTGCCAACGGTTGCATTGCTGTTATGAGCCATTAGCTGGCCCTGTTCGCGGATGTTTTTGCAGCAGTCAACATACGCCTCGATCTGATCGGCCAGCATTGCCAGGATGTGCTTGTCCTGATCTGTCCCGATCCCGTAAACCTCGAAAAGAAAATCAGAGGTTTCTTTCACGAATTTCTTTCGGTTCCATTTGTCCGGATTGTCCAGCCAATCCGCTCGCGGTACGCGACCCTTTAATTCTTCTGGAATCGCCGGTTTATTGGTTGTGTTTCTGGTTCCGTCGATCAGATGCAGTTCTACTGGCTTGCGGTTCATATGCCTTCGACCTTAGAAATTGATTTGCGCG
>Ga0194048_10001181_pt1 | contig 13027 bp, 12 predicted proteins | sample JunL225m_MetaG_FD_161685 | JGI IMG/M metagenome (GOLD analysis project Ga0194048, IMG submission 161685) | Anoxic zone freshwater microbial communities from boreal shield lake in IISD Experimental Lakes Area, Ontario, Canada - Jun2016-L222-5m | ecosystem: Environmental > Aquatic > Freshwater >...
GGCCCTTTTGACACAGATGGTGTAGCCGCTTGAACTTGTGATAAAGGCAAAAACGCACTCAAAAGTAGTATCACCCAAATCAACCTTGTTCTTGCCATGCGAATAGTTTAAGAAACACTAAAAAAAAATGCAATACATGGGGCCGCTAAAATCAATAGTGAGTGCTAAATTGCCTTTTATGACCCGATTACCTAAAAATCGGGGAATTACCCAGGCTGAAGAGGATAAATCCCTCATCCTCCGCCAGCTTTGCTTTTTACTCTTGTCAACACCTCAGGAGGGCATAAGACTTCGGTTTAATTCCATCGCGACGATTGAAGCAAGAATTAAAACTAAGGCCTACAAAATTTATTAAATTTCTACTCCTATGTACTTGGTTTCAAGAAATTCATAGATTCCAGCGAAGCCGCCTTCGCGCCCAAGACCACTCTGCTTTACGCCTCCGAATGGTGCGGCTGGATCAGAGATAACGCCACGATTTATTGCAACCATTCCGGATTCGATTGCTTCCGCAGTTTTTATTGCGCGTTTTAGATCACTGGAATAAACGTAACTGATAAGTCCATATTCGGTTGCATTGGCTAATTCAATTGCTTCGGCGTCGCCTTCGAAGGTAACGATTGGCGCAACCGGACCAAAGACTTCATTGTTAAGAATTGGATTATCTTTTGTAACGGTTACAACAGTTGCTGGGTAGAAAGCGCCAGCACCATCTGGGGTAGAACCGCCAAGCAATAACTTTCCACCCGCTTTAACTGCTGCGCTGACTAAGTCAGCAATCTTGTTACGTTCTTTGATTGAAACACTTGCACCAAGTTGGGCACCTTCATCTAAACCAGGAGCAAGTTTTAGCGCGCCCATTGCCTTTGCAAATTTTGTCGTAAATTCTTCAGCAACGCTCTTTGCAATTATGAATCGATTTGCTGCAGTGCAAGCTGCGCCACCATTTCGCATCTTTGCAATCATTGCGCCAGCAACAGCATCATCAATATTTGCATCATCTAGAACAACAAATGGGGCATTTCCACCGAGTTCCATTGAGGTACGAAGTACGCAATCTGCAGATTCTTTTAGAAGAGTGCGGCCAACTTCAGTTGAACCGGTGAAAGATAAATTACGAACACGTGGATCATGCAACATCTTAGAAATCATTGGACCAGTTTTCGAAGGTAGAACAAAATTAACTACACCTTTAGGAACTCCTGCTCGTTCTAGAATTTCAACAATTGCGAGCGCAGTCAGAGGTGTCTCACTAGCTGGCTTCAAAATAACTGTGCAACCTGCGGCGAGCGCTGGTCCAATTTTGCGAGTTGCCATTGCAGCAGGGAAATTCCAAGGAGTGATTAAAAGAGAAACTCCAATGGGTTGGTGAGTGACCAAAATTCTCTTATCGCCGGATGGGGCCTGGCGATAATCGCCTGGTGTGCGAACTGCTTCTTCAGCAAACCACCGGAAGAATTCTGCCGCATAAGTAATCTCGCCTTTAGCATCGGAGAGAACTTTTCCATTCTCCATTGAAACTATCTTTGCAAGGTGGTCTGCTTCGGCGATCATCAATTCGAATGCTTTGCGCAAGATCTCGCTGCGTACGCGAGGTGCGGTTTTTGACCAGCTTTTGAAGGCGTTATGAGCTGCGGCTACCGCAGCATCGCATTGTGCGTCGCCAGCTGTTTGAACTTCAGCAATTACATTTCCGGTGCTGGGGTCGGTTACTGGCAGGGTGCCATCGCCCTTTACCCAAGCGCCATCTATATAAAGATCTGTTTTTAATTGCATGCGGCAAGCATACGCCCCGATTGCGAAGTAAAATTAATCCCAGTGAACCGTAGATTTCCCCTATAAATAGGAAGAGTGGCCGTGCCAAAGTCTTGGACCGATGATGCCCCAGAACCAATGGTTCTTCAGGAGCATGCGCATCTAGCTGACCCAATCTCCTATCGGATTAAAAAGCGCATTCTAGGAAATCCGTTAAACCGACATTCTCTTTCACATCAAAGACTTAGCAAGACTCATGCCCTTGGAATTCTTTCTTCAGACTGTATCTCTTCATCTGCATATGGAAGCGAGCAGATTCTTCTAGCTTTGATACCAATGTTTGGTTTAGCGGCGTTTAATATTTTAATGCCTATGACTGCAGTTGTTTTAGCGGTTTTAGTCATTGTTACATTCTCTTATCGTGAAGTAGTTTCGATTTATACAAAATCTGGTGGCGCTTATGTAGTTTCGCGAGATAACTTTGGGCCAGTAATTGCACAAATAGCAGCCGTAGCGCTGATGCTGGATTACATAGTCACGGTTGCAATTCAATCTGCCGCTGGAGTTGACGCAATCATTTCTACCTTTACCGGTATGCAGCCTTGGAAATTAGAGATGACAATTTTCGTAATTGTTCTTTTAACTTTTATGAATTTAAGAGGAGTTAAAGAGGCTGGCGCTGCATTTGCGCTACCAACCTATTTCTTTGCCGGATCCTTGGCGGTGGTTTTTGGAATGGGTATTTTCCGAAGTATTAGCGGAACTCTTCCAAAACTTGATACAAGTGTTGAGGGTGCAATTCCAATTGGACATTCGCAAGGTCTCTTTACCTTTGCCGCAATATTTATCTTGTTACGTGCATTTGCAAATGGTGGTTCTTCTTTAACTGGGCTAGAAGCTATCTCTGATGGGGTTTCGCTCTTTAGGGCCCCGGAGGGAGTTAACGCACGACGAACTTTAGTAATTATGAGTTCGATTCTTGCAACTTTAGTTTTTGGTATTTCATATTTTGCTCACGCAATGTGGACTATGCCATTTGAAAGTGGAACTCCTACTGTTATTTCACAGATAGCTAAAGGTGCTCTTGGAAACTCACTATTTGGTGGCGTATTTTTCTATGTAGTTCAGGCTGCAACGATGTTGATCTTGTTCACTGGTGCTAATACTGCATATAACGGATTCCCGTATTTAGTTAACTTTGTTGCTACTGATGGCTTCTTGCCTCGGCAATTAACAAAACGTGGTCACCGGTTAGCTTTCTCAAATGGAATTTTCTTACTCGCTGGAAGCGCGATTTTATTGGCTTTAGCTACCAAGGCATCGGTAGAACACTTGGTTGCCTTCTACGCACTTGGCGTCTTTACTGGTTTTTCATTAACTGGATACGGAATGGCTAAACGCGCATCTGGACTGCGGGGCAAAGGATGGCAGATTAAATTTGGAATCAATGCGCTCTCTGGGGTTGTCTCTACAGTAATTGTAATTATCTTTGCCGTTGTTAAATTTACTGAAGGTGCTTGGATTATTATCGCAATAACTCCAGTACTTGTTGTTCTATTACTCCGATTGAATCGCCAGTATCGGAAAGAGCAAGCAGTTTTGCGAGTTACCGAAGCCAAAGCAAGAAAGACTTCTATCTCACGACATGATGTAACTGTCCTAATTGATAATGTCGATATCGCAACAGTTGGATCTGTGCGTTATGCGCGTAGCTTGAATCCACGCAACTTAACTGCCGTTCACTTTGTAATTGATGATCAGCGAGCAGAATCTATTTCAGCCGATTGGGCAAAGAATGCGGCGCTTTCTGATGTAACTCTGCAATTAATTGATTGTCCTGACCGGAGATTGCCGAATGCGGCAGTTGATTACGCAATCCGAGCAACAGCTAACCAAGATGTTGAACTAACTCTCTTACTGCCTCGTCGTTCATATTCCAGGTTCCTTGGCAAAGTTCTGCATGATCAAACAGCTGAAGCTATTGCCGCCCCAATTTCACAACTTTCTAGAGTTGTTGCAACGATTATTCCCTTCGATGTCGAGAAGATTTTGGATGCCGATTCCAATATTGAAAATCAATTACCACTGGTTGTTGAAGCACCTGCGGCTAAGAAGCCAACACTTCCTAAATTGCAGAGCCCAGAATCAACCCCGGTAGGTCATTACAGCGAAGATATTCTCCCGATAGCAAATGCAACTTGGCGCAGACGTGCTCATGTTCGGGGACACGTCACTGCAATTAGAACTGCTCCTTCGGGGGGAGCGCCGAGAGTTGATGTAGAAGTTTGGGATACAACAGGTGGAATCACTCTACAATTTTTAGGTCGCCGCGAAATTGCGGGACTTGATGTTGGTTCAACGATTTGTGCTGAGGGTATGGTCGGTGAAACAGGAGGATCGCTAACTATTTTAAATCCTTCGTACGAAATAGTTATTTAATTACTTCTTAATAAATAACGCACGTGAAGCAAATAGCCCCACAGGTAGCCCAATTAGTTGTGCAATCATGTAGATCCAAGCCGAGTGCAAGGTAATTCCAGCGAACGAATCACTCCAGATTCGCGCAAAGGTAACTGCTGGATTAGCAAAAACATAAGATGAGGTTGCGTAGAAGGCGGTAGTAATCCAAGCAGGAATAATATATGGCGCAAGGTTTGTTCGTTTTTGATCAACTAGCAATTGAATAATCATTATCAAACCTGCTGTTGCAAAAATTTCACTGATAAAGAGATTCGTCCCAGTGCGTTGATGGTGCGATTGAAATATCGCAGGTTTGTTAAACATTATGTTGGCAAATACGGTTCCGCTAAAACCACCAACGAATTGCGCAACTATGTAGGGCGCAACATCTTTTAAATCTATTCGCTTCTTATAAAGCTCACCTAAGGTAACAACTGGGTTGAAGTGAGCGCCGCTGATTGGTCCTAAAAGCGTGATTATTAATGAGAGCATCGAAACTATTGAAATGGCATTTATTGTTAATTGAAGGCCAACATCTTCGGTCAAATTAACCGCCATAATCCCAGACCCAATAACGGCTGTGAGCAAGAGAGCCGTGCCTAGAAATTCAGCGAAATATTTTTGAAGTTTCATGGAGGTTAATTTAGTGGGAAGATATGGTTCTACTGTGATTTAGCCAATCTTTAGCGGGAGGGAAAGCAGATGTCTTTAATATTTAAATCGTTTGCTATCTCTGATCTGGGGCTACAGCGGGAGGGTAATGAGGATTCTGGCTTCTGCTCTTCTAAGCTAATAGCAGTTGCTGACGGAATGGGTGGACATGCCGGCGGTGAAGTAGCTTCGGCAATTGCTATCAATTCTTTAGCCGCTTCCCAAAACAAAGAGGGCTTTCTGCTTTCAGTGACCCAAGAAATTGATACCGAGATTTTAAGTAAATCAAAATCCCATCCAGATCTTGAGGGAATGGGAACTACTCTTACAGCGCTACATATCAATAAGGATGCCGTGGAGCTTCTACATATAGGAGATTCCAGGTGTTATTCATTTACTGGTAAAAAATTGACTCAACTAAGCACTGATCACACTGTGATGCAGGAACTTATTGATCAAGGTCGAATAACTCCAGAAGAAGTGATGAACCATCCGCAACGATCACTTCTTACTCAAGCCCTAATGGGAAGTTCTGAGATTAACCCTGCGCTTCAAATTTATCCAATAAAACTAGGCGATCAATTTCTCTTGTGCAGCGATGGTTTAACCTCCGTCTTATCTGATTTTGAAATCGAGAAGATTGTTAAGAAATACTCTGGACAAGAACTTGTTGAAAATTTGGTGGCGGAAACAAAAGCAAAAGGTGCGCCAGATAATGTGACTGTTATTTGGGCAGAGGTAATTGCTGACCAGACTTTAGAATCAGAAGGTACAGTTTTGATCGGAGCCGCTAATGGCTAAAGTTTTTGGAAATCGATATCAAATTGGCCAGATGATTGGAACCGGCGGAATGGCCGATGTCTATATTGGCGAAGATCAAAGACTCGCTAGAAAAGTTGCGGTTAAAGTCTTGCGCAGTGATCTTGCTCGTGACCCATCCTTTGTCTCCCGATTCCGCAAAGAGGCGCTTGCGGCCGCTGGCTTAAATCATCCTGGAATAGTTGCGGTTTATGACTCTGGTGAAGAAGGTTCTAATTCATACATTGTTATGGAGTTAGTAAATGGCCACACTCTCCGCGATGAATTGCAAAATCCAGAATCACTAACCGTTGAAAGATCTTTAGAGATTATTGAGGGAGTTTTGGAAGCTCTCTCTTACTCACACATGAATGGCATTATTCACCGAGATATTAAGCCTGGAAACATCATGTTGACCGATTCTGGCGATGTAAAGGTGATGGATTTCGGAATTGCGCGTGCGATGGATGACATTGGCGCAACTATGACAAGTACCTGGAACGTCGTAGGAACTGCCCAATATCTTTCGCCTGAACAAGCAACTGGTGAAGCTTCGGATTTACGGAGTGATATTTATTCGGTTGGTTGTCTGCTCTATGAATTGGTTACCGGACGTCCACCGTTTACTGGCGATACTCCTGTCGCAATTGCGTACCAGCATGTATCTTCAGATTTCCCACTACCAAGCTCGGTCAACTCAGATCTCGACGAGAACGTCGACAAGATAATTTCTGTTGCGCTGGCAAAGAGCCCAGATGACCGCTATCAAAGCGCAGAGATGATGTTGTCAGATATTCGTCGTGCGATGAAGGGCCAGAACGTTACAACCAAGATTCGCCGAATTGTTCCGCGACGTAATTTTCTTGTGATGGGAAGTGCCGCTCTATTATTTGTCGCACTAATTGGATTGGCAGTAAATTCGTTTAGTTCAAGCGCTCCACTACCATCGCTACAAATACCAAACGTTGTTGGTTTAACCCAAAGCGCCGCAGAAGAATTATTGATTGGTTACACAATTAATATTCAGCGAGCGCCCGATTCTAGAATTCCTAAAGACCGTATTGCTTCACAACTTCCGCTTGCGGCAACGCGCGCTCAAAAAGGCAGCAGCATTACGCTAACAATTTCTGATGGACCAGGTGACACAACAGTGCCAACAACTATTGTTGGTTTAAGTTTGGAAGATGCCCGAAATGAGCTAACAGCAGCTGGTCTACTTGTTACCCAAATTGTTCCAGTAGATTCAAATTCAAGAACTGGCGTGGTTCTTAAAATTACTCCGGATGCAGGATCAATTATTAAAGCGGGTAGCGGTGTAATCCTGGAGATTGCCAGTGGCAATGTGAAGGTCCCAGCGCTGGTCGACTTAACTGGAATTGAAGCGCAAACGATTTTGACTCAAGCAGGATTCTTAGTAAAAGAGTTGGGCGCCTACGACGAAGCAAAACCTCTTGGGGTTGTGCTTGCCCAAGCACCAACCGCGGGGACAACACAAGTAATTGGATCCGATGTCACGATTACCGTTAATAAGAAGCCTTAAGGAGCGACCAACCTTGAGCCGAGGCAGCCTTGATTGTGGTGTAATCTCTGCCCATGCCTAAATCACCAATTCGCAAAAAAGAGAAGGCCTATATTCCTGAGGCAGTTGCCCATGCGGCGCCAGTCCCAGAAGAGAGCCCGAAGTGGTTGGCCCCGGCTATGGTTTCGGCCTTTATTCTCGGCCTAATTTGGATCGTAATCTTCTACATAAGCGCAACGGCATATCCAATCCCTGGAATCGGGGCCTGGAATATGGTTGTCGGATTCGGTTTCATTGGAGTCGGCTTCACTCTTGCCACCCGTTGGCGCTAACTTCCTTCTTAATTACACGGCTGTAATTCTCCACATCGTGGATAAAGGTTGTGGATAACTCGAAGCGCACATTATGATGATTCTCAGGAAACCCCCAGTTTATTAGTGGACTCTGCTTCCTATGACAATCCTGAAAGAGAAGCCAATAATGACCACATCCACTGAAGCAACCACTCAGCGAATCTTGGTGGTTGATGATGAGAGCAGTATCAGTGAATTAATCGCGACCAGCCTACGTTTTGTTGGCTTTGAGGTCCGCACCGCAGCTACTGGATCTGAAGCCCTAACAATTGCTGAAGAATTTAAACCTCATGCACTAATTCTTGATGTTATGTTGCCAGATCAAAATGGCTTCGAAGTATGTCGCCAACTTCGCCAAGATGGTCATAGCGTTGGAGTCCTATTCCTAACTGCAAAAGATACTATTGAAGACAAAATTTCCGGCTTAACAATCGGTGGCGATGATTATGTTACAAAACCTTTTAGTCTTGAGGAGCTCGTTGCCAGACTTCGCGCACTACTTCGCCGCATTGGAGTTATCCAAGTTGAGAGCGACGATGAAAAAGTTCGTTTTGCTGATCTTGAACTTGATGAAGCGACGCACGAAGTTCGGCGCGCTGGAAATTTGATTGAGCTCTCACCAACCGAGTTCTTGTTACTCCGCTATTTGATGATTAATGCTGATCGCGTTGTGAGTAAGTCACAGATTCTTGACCATGTATGGCAATACGACTTCCGTGGGGATGCGGGGATTGTTGAAACATATATCTCTTACCTGCGCAAAAAGATTGATATTTACGACCCGGCTCTAATTCACACCGTTCGCGGCGTGGGATATCGGTTGCGCTTACCTGCACGTAAGTAATAAGCGAAGTAAACTCTCCAAATGAAATTCGGGCTAGCTAACTGGTCGCTACGTAACCGATTGATTTTGGCGACCTTGGCGCTTGCGGCAATTGCAATTACAGCATCAGATTTAGCCGCAACAAATTCACTTAAAACTTTTCTGAATGGCCAGACAGATAAGCAATTAAAGGCAGTCGTTCAAACATCTATGTTGCGCCTTGATCGCGCTGGGATAGATTCTGAGGCCTCTACCGAAAGTGATGATAAGAATAGTCTTCATCCGCTTCGCCCACTGGGTGGAGTTCCTACAACAACAGCAGTAACTCTCTTAGATCTGCAGGGCAATATCGTTGGTCAAATTGGTGGGCAATTTACAAATTCGATTGATATCAAAGAGTTTCATAAGCTAACACCAGATCGAGTTGTTTCATATAAAGGTAAGCCTTTCACTATTCCTGGAGTAAAAGAGCAATCTGATATTCGCGCGATAGCACGGCTACTTCCATCGGGCGCGGGCACCGTAGTAATTTCAGTAGCACTTGATAGCGTTGAAAAAACCGTCTCTGGGCTTACTGCTACCTTCCTCTTAATTGGGTTATTCGTTCTACTTTTGATTCTCTTTGTTTCTAGATTGCTAATTAAATTAACTCTTAAACCTCTGAATAAAATAGAGGAGACGGCTGCTTCAATTGCCGAAGGTGATTTATCTGCGCGTTTGCCGGAGATAAACCCTAAGACTGAAGTGGGTCGCTTAACAGGTTCACTAAATACCATGCTTTCGCGCATTGAAGAGTCTTTCGCAATACGAAAAGAATCAGAGAGCAAATTGCGTCGATTTGTTGCTGATGCAAGTCATGAACTGCGCACACCACTAACTGCAATTCGTGGATTTGCCGAACTACACCGTCAGGGTGCAGTATCTGGTGAAGAGAAAACTAAAGAGCTAATTTCTAGGATTGAGAAGGAATCAATCCGCATGAGTTCACTTGTTGAGGATTTATTGCTTCTTGCTCGGTTAGATCAATCACGTGAATTAACTTTAGATCCCGTTGACATTAATTATTTAGTTAAAGAGGCAGTAGCTTCTGCACAAGCCTCGGCGCCAGGCCATGAAATAACGATTTCTAGTAGTGGCGACGAGATTTTTGTTCTTGGTGACTCAATGCGTATTCACCAAGCTATCTCTAATTTGCTTGCAAATGCGCGCACCCATACTCCAGCAGGCACATCTATTAAAGTTGAGATTTCACAGGATGAATCTGCGACAAAAATTAGCGTTGCCGATAATGGTCCGGGACTTTCTAAAGCTGATCAAGAGCGCATCTTTGAGCGTTTTTTTCGTGCAGATCCATCTCGTGCGCGTGCTAGTGGCGAAGGTAGTGGCCTTGGGTTAGCAATTGTTGATGCAGTAATGAAGGCGCACGATGGAAGTGTTGAAGTTAAATCCGAATTAGGTAAAGGTGCAAGCTTCACAGTTACTTTCCCGCAGCGGGAGTTATAAAGATTCCATAGCTCGAAGAGATGCAATACGTTCTTCTATCGGAGGATGGGTAGCAAAAAGCTTTGATGCTCCTCGCCCATCTAAAGGAGACTCAATCCAGATATGCGCAACTGCATTTGAGCGCTGCCGAACAACAGTTGAATCTCTCGCTAGAACTTCTAGCGCTTTCCGCAGCCCAGCAGGATTACGCGTAAAACTTACTGCAGTTGCATCGGCAAGAGCTTCTCGTTTTCTTGAAATTGCTGATTTCAATAAAATTGCAGCAAGTGGTGCCAGGATTAAAATTACAAGCGAGAAAATCAACGCGAGCGGATTACTGTTGTTATTGTCTCGATTCCGACTACCACCAAAGAACATCATCCGAGTTAATAAATCAGAGACAATCGCAATTGCACCTGCAGTTGTCGCGGCCACTGCGCTTACTAAAGTATCCCGATTCGCAACGTGTGACATTTCATGCGCAATCACGCCTTGAAGTTCATCTCGATCCATGACATTTAAGATGCCACTGGTAAATGCAATTAGCGCATGTTCTGGGTTGCGGCCGGTTGCAAATGCATTTGGTGCATCATCATTAACCATGGATACCTTAGGCATTGGAAGGCCTGATGCAATACATACTTCTTGTACAAGCCCAAATAGTTTTGGATTATCTGACTCTTGAAGTTCCTTAGCGCCTGTCATTGTTATTACTAATTTGTCGGAGCCGTAATAAGCGCCCCAAACAGAAATCAGCGATATTACAACTGCGATTGGAACAATTCCTGCACCAGATCCACCAAAATATGTAAGAGCGGCATAAACCACAATCAACATAAGTACTGCCATTCCTAGCAATAAACCAATTGTTTTACGCCGGTTTGCGGCTTGGAGAGTTCTAAAATTCATTAATTAGAATTTAACGTTCGGAGCGTTTCGATCCTGTGGATTTTCAACTTCGTAAAATTCCCGTTCGGAAACTTTCGCAAGACCAGCAAAGAAACTAGTTGGGATAGTTTTTACTGAGGTATTTAGCGAGCGCACTGTGTCATTATAAAACTGACGAGAGAAGGCAACTTTATTCTCAGTTGTTGCTAATTCATCTTGCAGAGCTGCAAAATTCGAAGATGCCTTCAAGTCTGGATAAGCCTCTGCTACAGCTAACAAGCCACGGAGTGCTTGGGTAAGTGCACCATCGGCTGCGGCGGTATCTGCTACAGAGCTTGCGGAGGTAGCTTTAGCGCGTGCTGCAACGACAGCATCAAACGTGGACTGCTCATGCTTTGCGTAACCTTTTACTGTTTCAACTAAATTAGGAATTAGATCTGCGCGGCGCTTCAATTGAACTTCAATCTGAGCCCAGGCTTCGTTAACAGTGATGTTAAGGCGAATTAATCGATTGTATTGGGCAATAAAAAATACAACGATGAGAGCGATTAGCGCTAAAACAATTATGGTTTTCATACCCAATTAAACCGCGATTTTGCCCAATTAATTCCAGCCAATTGCTTAGAGATTACTTAATTTTGGATTTGTGGAAGTTCAGCCAAGATTTGCTCGCGGTTGGGCCGCGTTGACCTTGATATCTTGAACCATAGAGCGCCGAACCGTAAGGATTCTCGGCAGGTGATGAGAGTTTAATTAAGCAGAGTTGGCCAATTTTCATTCCAGGAAAAAGTTTTACTGGAAGATTTGCCACGTTTGAGAGTTCAAGGGTGATATGTCCAGAGAATCCTGGATCGATAAAACCTGCAGTTGAGTGGGTTAGTAATCCGAGTCGACCAAGTGAAGATTTTCCTTCAAGGCGACCAGCAATATCATCTGGCAGAGTAATAACTTCATAAGTGCTTGCTAGTACAAATTCGCCAGGGTGGAGAATAAATTCTTCATCAGATTCAACAGCGACTTCCCGAGTCAGCTCTGATTGTTCGATTGAGGGATCGATTACCGAATACTTGTGGTTCTCAAAGACGCGGAAGAATCGGTCTAGTCGTACATCAACGCTTGAAGGTTGGATCATCGCTCCGTCAAAAGGTTCTACCTTTACGCGGCCAGCACTGATTTCGGCCTTGATATCGCGATCACTTAGTAGCACGGACAGACCCTATATCTTCGAGGCTGCTTGATTAAGTTACTGGTGAGTAGCATTATTGTGCCATGAGCCATTACACCGCGAACCTGCGCGATATCGAATTCTGTCTCTTTGACCTGCTCAAACGCGACGAAATTCTGGGCAAATCAATCTTTAAAGATATTGACCGGGCAACAGCGATAGGAATGCTCGAAGAGATCAAACGGTTGGCGGAGAACGATCTTGGAGATTCATTTATTGAGGGTGATCGCCTTGGTGTTGAATTCAATAAAGAGAGTGGCGATGTTAAATTGCCAGAAAGTTTTAAAAAGTCATATCGCGCTTATATGGATAATGAATGGTGGCGGATTGATGCCCCAGTTGAAATTGGCGGCACCCTAATTCCTGCATCAATTCGTTGGGCAATCGCTGAGATGGTTTTAGGCTCAAATCCTTCAATTCATATTTATGCATCTGGTCCTGCCTTTGCACATGTTGCTTATGCGCTTGGAAATGAAGATCAGAAAAAGATGGCGCAGCTGATGGTCGATAATGACTGGGGCGCAACCATGCAACTTACTGAACCAGATGCCGGCAGTGATGTTGGTGCAGGAAGATCTAAGGCAGTGCAACAAAGTGATGGCACCTGGCACATCACAGGCACAAAGAGATTTATTACTTCCGGAGATTCTGATTTGAATCCAAATATTATTCATTTTGTTTTAGCAAGGCCGGAAGGTGCTGGCCCTGGTACAAAAGGTTTAAGTTTGTTCTTAGTCCCGAAATTTATGTTTGACTTTGAAACAGGGGCGCTCGGGAAACGTAACGGTGTTTATGTTACAAATGTTGAACACAAAATGGGACTCAATGTTTCGGCTACTTGCGAAATGAGCCTTGGTGAAAATGAGCCAGCAGTTGGATATCTACTAGGCGATGTACATCATGGAATAGCCCAAATGTTTAAAGTCATTGAATTTGCTCGCATGATGGTAGGAACAAAAGCCATCGCAACTTTAAGCGCGGGATACCAACAAGCCCTCGCTTATGCAAAAGTCCGAGTGCAAGGACCGGACTTAACTAAGGCATCTGATAAGGCAAGCCCACGGGTAACAATT
>Ga0194048_10001182_pt1 | contig 13022 bp, 16 predicted proteins | sample JunL225m_MetaG_FD_161685 | JGI IMG/M metagenome (GOLD analysis project Ga0194048, IMG submission 161685) | Anoxic zone freshwater microbial communities from boreal shield lake in IISD Experimental Lakes Area, Ontario, Canada - Jun2016-L222-5m | ecosystem: Environmental > Aquatic > Freshwater >...
GCCCAAGATCGGAATGCCGAGCTCGTAAATAGCCGGATCCAGTGATGGGGCACCATCGACGTGAACGCTCTTTGGTCCTCCCGACAGAATGATCGCAGAGGGCTGACGACGGATGACTTCTTCAGCGGTAATGCGGTGAGGCACTATCTCGCTGTACACGTTGAGCTCACGCACGCGGCGCGCAATGAGTTGCGCGTACTGGGCACCAAAGTCAACGACAAGGACGGTTTCGATACGGTCGGTCAAGATCCCGAATCTAGCCCCCGCTGGGCGAACACACCCATTACGCGCGACGATGGCTGCATGCGTCGATGGTTTGTACTCACCCTGACAGTTCTGGCCGTGCTTGCTCCGGCGCCGGCGTTTGCGGTGGGACCCCCCGACTCGGGCGTCACCAGCGACACAGCCGTCACGACCACCTCGATCGACAACGAGTTTCTCAACACCAAGCGCGACCTCTCCGAGTGCCTTGGCAACTCGGTCGATCTGCCCGACTGCGGCATCGAGCCAACCACCCCCGGCGCACGCGGTGGAGCGCTGCAGTACGTCACGTTTGCGCTGATGGCGCTGGGTATCGGTTTTATCTTCTGGCGAGTTGCTCGCGGGGTCAGAGCTCGCGATTCATCGCTCGACCCCACAAAGCCCTAACAACTAGCGGGTCGCAAGGCGATCGCCACAGAAGGCAACCGTGCCGCTCACCAACGCGTGGGCTGCTTCCCACGGAACGAAATGGCCGCAGTCGCGCAGCAGGAACGGTCCAACGTGATCGGCGAACACTGCCGCTGCCATGCGATCGAACGCCGGATAGATCACGTGATCACTGGTGCCGTGCATGATGAGCGTGCGGGTTCGATCGTTTCGCCCAATCATCGATGCTTCGCTGCGTGCGCTCGCCGAGAACGCACTCTCGTAGCCACCAAAGCTCGCCCTGAGCGACTCAGCATTGGCAAATGGTTCGGTGTGGAAATCGACCTCGCCCGCGGCAGCGAAGGCCCCAGGGTGAGCCCAGAAGCGACTGGTGTAAAACGTGGCGATGTATCGCTGGCGTTGTTCTGCGGTGGACAGTTCGGCGGCAAGTCCGTCGGGATCGGTGCCTTGACGAATGAAATAGTCGGCGGCCTCACGTGGTGCCCGGGTTCCTTCGATGCCGGACATCTCCTGTTTCAGAAACGGCAGCGGCGAGTTGAACAGCACCATTCGGTCGACCCATTCGGGATAGCGCAGCGCGAGGTCTTGAATCACCGGGCCGCCGAGATCGCCACCCAACAACACCACCGACTCATGCCCAAGGTGATCGTGCACCAACGCGTACAGATCACGTGCATGTGAGGCCACATCATTGAACCCATCGGCGCTCACGGCGCTCTGACCAAACCCGCGCAAATCGGGAACGATGACTTCAAACCCGGCATCGGCAAGCGGTTGAATCACCTTCCAAAAGATTCGCATCGTCTCGGGCCAACCATGCACGCACACCAACGGCACCCCACCCACTCCCTCGCGCACGAAGGCTTGACGAAACCCTCGGGGCTCTGCGGTGTGCACGACAAAAAGATGCGGGTCGATATGTGCTGACGACATGCGCCAAGGGTACGCCAGCGCGCATCGGCACGACAGGGCCACGGTTACCGTATGTGTCCGTGACACCAGAAGAATTTCGTCAGAACGGTTATGCGCTCATCGATTGGATCACCGACTACATCGAGGGCATCGAGGCCTTCCCTGTGATCGATCCAGAGTTACAGCCGGGCGATGTTCGCGCCGCGCTTCCAGCGCACCCACCAACCGCCATTGAGCCGTTCGACGCAGTGCTGCGTGACCTTGACGCCGTGATTCTGCCGGGCATCACGCATTGGCAACACCCCAACTTCTTCGCATACTTTCCGGCCAACTCTTCGTACTCGTCGATCCTTGGTGAGCTTGCATCAGCGGGCCTCAGCGTCCAAGGCATGAGCTGGATCACGAGCCCTGCTTGCACCGAGGTAGAGACCCTCATGCTCGACTGGATGCAAGAACTACTGGGCCTTCCGCAGCGCTTCCGCAGCGACTCGGCAACAGGCGGCGGCGTCATCCACGGGTCCGCATCAGAGGCCACGCTCGCAGCCATTCTCGCAGCGCGCTGGCGCACAACGAACGGCCGCGTGAACCTTGACGGCGACACGTCGTCACTAGTTGCATATGCAACTACCCAGGCTCACAGCAGCATCGAGAAGGGCCTACGAATCGCTGGAATTGGTCTCGATCGAATGCGAATGGTTCCCGTCGATGAGAATTTCGCGATGCGAGTCGACGAGCTCGTGCGCATGATGACTGCCGACATCGATGCCGGCCTCACACCGTTTTTTGTCTGCGCCACGCATGGCACCACCAGCTCCACAGCGTTCGATCCCACGGCTGAAATATCGACTGTGTGCAACGCCAACAACGTGTGGCTCCACGTCGACGCGGCGATGAGTGGAATCGCAGCATTGGCCCCCGAATATCGGTGGGTGAACAACGGGCTCGAGCTTGCCGACAGTTACTGCACCAACCCTCACAAATGGATGGGCGTCAACTTCGATTGCGACCTGTTCTGGACCGCCGATCGCGCTGCGCTGCTGGGCGCGCTCAGCATCTTGCCCGAGTACCTTCGCTCAAAGGCAGCCGAATCGGGAGCGGTCATCGACTATCGCGACTGGCAGGTTCCACTTGGTCGTCGCTTCCGATCGCTGAAGTTGTGGTTCACCATTCGGTGCGACGGCATCGAGTCGATTCAAACGATGATCCGCGAGCACGTTCGTCTCACCGAATTACTCGCCCAATGGGTCGAGGCCGATCAACGCTTCGAGGTCGTGGCGCCGCATCCACTGAACCTGCTTTGCATTCGATTGCGCGAGGGCAACGAGGCCACCGACTCGCTCATCGAGCGCGCCAACCTCACCGGCAAAGCGCTGTTCACGCGCACCGTGCTGAACGGCCAAAGCACCCTGCGAATCTCGGTGGGATCACGACTCACTACCGAGAGCCATGTGCTCGCTGGCTGGCAATTGCTGCAATCGCTCGCTCAGTAGCACGTACCGTTTGCGTCGGGTCGCGAGGTTGCGCGCGTCGGTTCACGCTGCTTGACTCTGCATCTCGGCGCATGCCGAATCAATAACCCCACCGGATCCGTCCGGTGCGCACCCAAGGGGGCATTATGCGGCGCTTCGCCCATGTCCTCGTCGCAGTCACGAGTTTGTTGACTGCCGTTCCCTCCGCTCACACAGCGCTCGCCGTTGGCAATAACGCCGTCAACGATTCGGGCTATGTGCAGCATCTCGTGTTCAACGTGACACTCAGTCAATTCTCCAACGCTGCCCGGACTCGGGTCGGGCTGCAGGGCACTGCTGGCGACACGTGGTTCGATTGGAGCACCGACCTGTGTTCGGCCCCGTTGGTCGGCAACACCGGCAGGTCGTTCAACTTCACTGAGCCGTGCCGGCGACACGACTTTGGGTATCGCAATACACATCTGCTCGAGCGTCGCTACGGCGGTGGAGGGCAGTTCTGGAATAGCGCGTCGCGCAAGCGAATCGACCTTCAGTTTCTCGACGACACCAAGGCCCATTGCGCCTCGCGATCGATCTTCGATCGCCCGTCGTGTTACGGCTGGGCTTACACGTTTTACGGCGCGGTGCGACTCATAGCAGGTCCGTAAACAACGCCAAGCAACTCGTGCAAGATGCGCCCGGTGGCACCCCAGACCGTTTCGCCTTCGAGTTCGAAGAAATCCATTCGGCGGTCAAGCGGCGCGGTTCCCCACCACTCTTCGCGATACGTGTTGCGGTCAGCGAGCTCATGTAGCGGCACCCACAGAATGCGATCGACCTCGGTCACATCTGCCCGCAAGGTGGGGCGCGAGCCAAGGTGAGCCACCAGCGGCACGATATGGCTGCGGCTCACCACGGTCGAGAGCGAACTGAGCTGTCCCCGCACGTTTACAGCGTGCGGGGGCAGGGCCACTTCTTCGTGGGCCTCGCGCACAGCAGCCTGTAACGGCGTCTCTCCAGGCTCCAGGCGCCCACCCGGAAAACTGATTTCGCCCGCGTGATTACGCAGATGCTGAGCTCGCTTGGTGAGCAACACCTCGGCACCAAGGGGTCCATCGGCCAACACAACCAGTACCGCCGACGGCTTGGCGCCGGCAAACATTGGCGTCTGCGCCTCGAAGCCAAGACCGCTGGTCTCTACTGCACGTACAGCCGACTCAGCGTCGAGTGGTTCAGCCACATTCCAGACAGCAACGCTGCCAAGTCTCCACGCTCGGGGGCGAGGGATCACCTGACTGCCGCCGCGACGAGAACCCTCTGGCGCCATCAGATCTGCCAATCGCCCGACTTCGGCTACGCCGTTGGCGAGGGGGTCCAGCCTGATTCGACGAGCTGCTTGAGCACTTCGGGCAAACCAGCCTTCTTGAGATCGGCGAGCACCCGACCGGGCGCTTGATCGCCGCTTTCAAACTCCTGCCATGCAAGAACAAGTTTGGCGAGATCAGCTACTGGACGTTCGAACGACATGGGTACAAGACTACGGCCGCGAGCGGCGAACAGAGTCGTCTCAAGCCTTGCGTTTGCGATACGCCTTTACGCCATTGCCAACGAGTCGCCCTGCCGAACGACCAACGGTAGAGGCCATTGTGCCGTCGTCCTGCGTCGCTGGGCGTGCCGCTCGAGCAGCGCCCGTTGCCTTGGCCGTCGACTTTGGCACCTTCACCTTTTCGGAGAAATCACTGAGCAACCAAATGAACCCCAATGCAAAAGCCAACAGTCCCATCAAGATCCGCGTGCCCGCTTCGATTGACACCGTGTTCTGTACAGCGCACAGCACCGTCAACAGCACCAACACGGCATCGAGCACGCGGTGCACCCGACGGCTAACGACCTGGAACGCAGCGAGCGGCCCCTTGGCCGTGGCGGTGTTCAGCACCACCAAACCGCCCAACAGTGTGGGCACCATTGGCGTGGGGCTCTGAAGGCCTTGAGCCACAAACACAATGCCGATCAGATACTCCGCGCCCTGATGTGCCCAGAACGGCCTCTTGCCTGATTCAGCCATGGGTCACAAGCTACCCGTGACTCGTCGCGCTTGTGAGCACCAACGCAAACGGCCCCGAGCCGAAGCTCGGGGCCGTTGTCGTTGGGGGGACTCCGTCAACAGTTGTCGACGAAACCCAAATCACTTCCCACCGAAGTGGTTACATCATGCCGCCCATGCCGCCCATGCCACCCATGCCGCCCATGCCACCGGCGCCGCCGCCGCCTGGCATTGCGAACTTCTTCTCGGGCTTGTCGGCCACGAGACATTCGGTGGTCAAGACGAGCGCTGCGATTGACGCAGCGTTCTGCAATGCAGCGCGGGTCACCTTGGCTGGGTCGATAATGCCGGCCTTGACAAGGTCGGTCATTTCGCCGGTTGCGGCGTTGAGACCCATGTTGCCTTCGGCTGACTCAACCTGCTGCACCACGACTGCGCCCTGCAGGCCAGCGTTGTCAGCGATCGTGCTGAGTGGCGCAATGAGCGACTCCCAGACGATTTTTGCACCAGTGGCCTCGTCGCCCTCGAGCGACGCAACAACCTTGGCAACTGCGGCACGGGTACGAACCAGAGCCACACCGCCGCCGGCAACAACGCCTTCTTCGATGGCTGCGCGAGTTGCAGACACAGCATCTTCGATGCGGTGCTTCTTCTCTTTGAGCTCAACCTCGGTTGCGGCGCCGACCTTGATGACTGCAACACCGCCGGCCAACTTGGCCAAGCGCTCCTGCAACTTCTCACGGTCCCAATCGCTATCGGTGTTGTCGATCTCAGCCTTGATCTGGTTGACGCGGCCCTTCACATCTTCGTGGTCGCCAGCACCATCAACGATGGTGGTGTTGTCCTTGGTGATGATGACGCGCTTGGCACGGCCGAACAGATCCATGGTCACGTTCTCGAGCTTGAGGCCAACCTCTTCGCTGATGACCTGACCACCGGTGAGCACTGCCATGTCCTGCAACATCGCCTTGCGACGATCGCCAAAGCCAGGGGCCTTGACTGCTGCTGAGTTGAAGGTGCCGCGGATCTTGTTGACGACCAACGTGGCGAGTGCTTCGCCTTCGATGTCTTCAGCAATGATCAACAACGCACGACCGGTCTTCATCACAGCTTCGAGAGCTGGGAGCATGACCTGCACCGAGCTGATCTTGCCGCTGGTGATGAGGATGTACGGATCTTCGAGCACTGCTTCTTGACGCTCAGCGTCGGTCACGAAGTATGGCGACAAGTAGCCCTTGTCGAACTGCATGCCCTCGGTGAACTCGAGTTCGGTGCCAAAAGTGTTGCTTTCCTCGACCGTTACGACGCCGTCTTTGCCGACCTTGTCGATTGCGTTGGCGATGACTTCGCCGATTGAGGCATCAGCAGCCGAGATGGTGGCAACAGCGGCGATATCGCCCTTGTCGTCGACCTCTTTGGCCTGGCCCTTGATCGACTCAACCGCTGCGGCAACTGCCTTCTCGATGCCCTTTTTGAGGCCCATCGGGTTGGCGCCGGCAGCGACGTTGCGCATGCCCTGATGAACCATTGCCTGCGCCAACACCGTTGCGGTGGTGGTGCCGTCACCGGCTACATCGTTGGTCTTGGTGGCGACTTCTTTCACCAACTGAGCGCCCATGTTCTCGAAAGGATCGTCGAGTTCGACTTCCTTTGCGATGGACACGCCGTCGTTGGTGATGGTTGGTGCGCCGAACTTCTTGTCGAGAACGACGTTGCGACCCTTTGGCCCAAGCGTGACCTTGACCGTATTGGCCAACTTGTCTACGCCGGCTTCGAGTGCGCGACGCGCCTCTTCGTCAAATTTGAGAATCTTGGCCATGGGGCTAGTGCCTCACTTACCGACGATTGCGAGGACGTCACGGCTGGTAAGGATGAGGTAATCCACACCTTCGAGCGTGACTTCTGTTCCGCCGTACTTGCTGTACAAAACGGTGTCGCCGACTTTGACGTCGAGTGCAGCATGTGCACCCTTGTCGTCACTCCAGCGGCCAGGTCCAACAGCGAGCACGGTGCCCTGCTGTGGCTTTTCCTTGGCGGTGTCGGGGATAACGAGGCCCGATGCTGTGGTGAGCTCGGCTTCGTTGGGCTTGACCACAATGCGGTCGTCCAGCGGCTTGAGATTCATGAGAGAACGCTCCAGGTTTGTTGAGACGTGTTGTCTGGCAGGGCCGAGTGTGGCGGCTGCCGCACGGGCATTAGCACTCGACGAGTGCGAGTGCTAATGGTAGGGCCTCACCTACGGCGTTAGCAACCGCAGCAGCGAAACACCCACCTCGGCGAGCAACTGCTCGAGCAGGCTCAGCGGCAGACCGATCACATTGGTCACGCTTCCCTGCACAGAATCGACAAACACCGCTGCGGCACCCTGAATGCCATAGGCCCCGGCCTTGCCATGAGGCTCGCCCGTTGCCACATACCAACGCAGCCATTGGTCATCGCTGGCCTTCATGGTCACCAACGACGTCTTGACCTCGGCGGCAACACGACCCTGATAGCAAATGGCCACGCCGGTATGCACTTGATGGGTTCGCCCGGCGAGCAGCCCCAGCATGCGCAGCGCGTCGGCGTCGTCGACCGGCTTGGCCAGGATCATGCCGTCGAGATCAACAGTGGTGTCGGCGGCGATCACGACGACGTTCTCACCAGCGTCATCAGCCGCCACCGCAGCGAGGGCTTTTTCGATGGCCAACCGGCGAACGTATGACACTGGGTCTTCGCCCGGATACTCGGTTTCGTCGATGTCGGTGGGTAAGACCTCGAATGACATGCCGATTTGGGCCAGCAATTCACGTCGGCGCGGCGATGCCGAAGCCAACACAACCCGTATCGAATCGTTACTCATCCGCCGCTGAGCGCCATCACATGCCCGTCGTCGGGCGGAGTCGCGTCGTCGAGGTTGTCGAGGTAGCCCTCGGGCAGAATCACCCGAATAGGTCCGTTGGTGTGGCCACGTCGGATGCGCTCGCCGCCGGGCACAACTACCAAGGTGGGGTCGAGCGCCGCAATGAGGTGATCGAGCTCGTCAATCGAATTGATCTTGCTGAAGTTGCCACGCGCCTCGCCACCCACTGGGTAACCAGTGAGGTACCACGAGGTGTGCTTGCGGAAGTCACGCACCGCATGGTCTTCGCCAAGATGCTCGGCGAGAAGCCGACAGTGGTCGGCCATCTGCTTACCAACAAAACCAAGGGGTGGTGATTCGGGCACGGGTTCGCCGTTGAACGCAGCCACGAGATGGCCGAACAACCACGGCCGACCGAGGCAGCCGCGGCCGATGACCACGCCGTCGCAATTCGTGTGCTCAACCATCTTGAGCGCATCGGCGGCTTCCCAGATATCGCCGTTGCCGAGCACCGGGATACCAGTGACTGCCGCCTTGAGCTCGGCGATGGCATCCCAGTTGGCAGTGCCGGCGTAGTGCTGCTGGGCGGTGCGGGCGTGCAACGCAATGGCCGCCACGCCTTCTTCTTCGGCAATCTGACCGGTGCGGATAAACGTGAGCAGTTCGTCGTGAATGCCCATGCGGAACTTGGCCGTGACCGGAATGCCATAGGGAGATGCGCCCGTGACCACGGCGCGCAAGATGGCGCGCAACAAGTTTGGCTTCACAGGCACTGCGGCGCCGCCGCCGCGACGGGTGACCTTTTGCGCGGGGCAGCCGAAGTTGAGGTCGATGTGATCAACGCGATCTTGCGAGCACAGCAGGCGAACAGCCTCACCGATGATGGCGGGATCGCTGCCATAGATCTGGAGGCTTCGCGGCGATTCGTGGGCGCCGAAGGTGGCCATGCGCGCTGTCTTCGCGTTGCCATGAACCAGAGCGGTGGCCATCACCATTTCGTTGACATAGATGAGGTCGGGCGCAAAGCGTCGACACATCGTACGGAACGGCGCGTTGGTGACACCAGCCATCGGTGCGAGCACAACGGGTGGCCAGACCTGATACGGGCCTAGCTGCAGCGGTTTCACCCCGAAAACGCTACCCGCGCGAACTGCACAGCAAGGCCACCATTACTGGTGGCGAGGGTGTCGTCGAACTCACGCTTGAACGACGGCAGGCTCGACGTGGGCGCTACCACGGCGAGTCGTTCGGCCTTGCCAAGCTCAAGGTAGAGGGCGCGTTGGTTGGCCGCACTGAGGCGCTCGCCATACGGAGGATTCGTCACCACTGCAAGGCCAGCACCGCCCGTTGGACCGTTGAAAAGCTTGGTTGCATCGCCAACCTCGAACACGATGTCGTCAAGCACGCCAGCCCGCTCGGCATTGGCCTGGGCCTTGGCGATCATGTCGCCCTTGAGATCGCGGGCCACATACTTCTTCTTCAACGGACCACGCACATCGGCGTCGGATGCGGCCAGCAACTTCGACCACTGCGCCGGGTCTACCGGCATCCAGTTCTCGAAAGCGAACGAGCGATTGCGTCCGGCCGGCATGCGGCGCGCCATCTGCGCAGCCTCGATCATGATGGTGCCAGCGCCGCAACACGGATCGGTGAGCACACCTTTATGTGTTGACGCACCGCTCCATTGCAACAACGCAGCAGCAAGAGTCTCGCGAATAGGGGCCGGGCCGGATTCGGTGCGCCACCCGCGCTGATACAGCGGATCGCCAGTGGCGTCGATGCTCACGGTGCAGATATTGCGCGACATCCGAACGTGCAACGTGTGTACGCCGCCTTCGTATTCGTACGCAGGGTCATACGAACGACGTACCACCGCACGCACTCGCTCTTCGATAGCACCGGTGTGGTTCAAACGAGAGGCCGAGGCCGACACGCTGATGTTGAGTGCGCAGCGCTTCGGCAGCCACTCGTGAAACGGAATCTCTTTGAGGCCGGCCTGCAGATCGCCGAAGCCACTGGCCTCGAAGCGACCAATGCGGATCAAGATTCTGGTGGCAGTACGCAGATGCAAGTGAGCCAGCATCAGCTGCGACCACGTGATCGACGCAGTGAGACCGCCGACTCCGAGGTCGACCACCTTCAGGTCGAGACGCGCCATTTCTGCTGCGGTGACCTGCTCGAGGCCCGGTGCTGTGACGATGTACGCGGCAAGTCGACTCATGGGGTATACGACTGTACCAGCGGTAACCGCAGGCCCGGATAAGCACCGCAGTCGAGCGACGTGGGTCCGTCGCTCTTCAGGCGATACCAACCAGCGGCTGCGATCATCGCTGCGTTGTCGGTGCACATCGCCCGACTCGGTACAAACGCTTGAATACCATCTTCGTTGCACGCAGTTGCCCAACGCTGCCGCAGCAGCGAGTTGGCGGCAACACCGCCGCCGAGCACCAGTCCCTTGGCCCCTACTTCGCGCGCCGCGCGGCGAGCCTTTGCCACGAGCGAATCGACCACGGCCATCTGGAACGACGCGGCGATGTCGGCGGTGACCGAATCGGGGTGCTTGCGCACATGATTCATCACTGCGGTCTTCAACCCGCTGAAGCTGAAGTTGAGCGAGTCAGGAATCGCTCGCGGAAACGCCACAGCTGTGGGGTCGCCGTACTGAGCTTCTCGATCGATCGCTGGCCCGCCGGGATAGCCAAGACCCAAGAATCGAGCGACCTTGTCGAAGGCTTCGCCAGCGGCGTCGTCGATCGTTTCGCCGAGCAAGCGGTACTGGCCGTGCGCGCTCATCTCGATGAGCATCGTGTGCCCACCCGAAACAAGCAGCACCACGAGCGGCAACTCAAGCGACGGATCTTCGAGCAGCCCGGCATACAGATGTGCTTCGAGATGGTTTACTCCAACGAACGGCACATCCCACACCAACGCCAGCGCCTTCGCGGCCGCAACCCCAACCAGCAGCGCGCCGATCAGGCCCGGTCCCACCGTTGCCGCCACTGCATCAATACGGGTATCGGCAACGCCCGACTCTTCGATGGCCTGAGCGATGACCGGAGCGATCAACTCCACATGGGCCCGACTCGCGATTTCAGGAACAACGCCACCGAATGGAACATGCTGTTCGATCGATGTATTGATGACGCTGCTCAGCACATCGCTGCCGCCCATCACCACTGACGCAGCGGTCTCATCGCAGCTCGTCTCGAGGCCCAAGACCACTGTTGACTCGTCGACGGTCATGACTCTCCTCGGATCTCGGCCACATCGGGACACAGCAAGCGGAGCCGCGCCGCGTACTCGGGCGAATCGATGTTGTGGCACCACATCACGATTGCGTCTTCTGAGTTCTCGTAGTACCTCGGACGAACCCCGGCCGGCTCAAATCCAAACAGGTGATAGAGCCCCTGCGCCGCCACGTTGCTGATGCGCACCTCAAGCGTGAGTCCGGTGCAACCCTTACCGCGCGCTTCCCAGGCAAGGTCGGCAAGCAGATGACGAGCAATACCGCTGCGTCGGCGTTTTGGATCGGTAGCGATGTTGGTGATGTGCGCTTCTTCGAGCACCAACATCATCCCGGCATACCCCATCAGTTCGCCGCCGCGGTACCCCACTGTGTAGTACCGCTGGCCCTGCTTGGCGAGTTCGATCTCGTTGAGAAACACGTTGATCGACCACGGCTGCGGGTACACCTGATGCTCGATCACCTGAATCGCGGTGAAGTCACGACGACGCATCGGCAAGATCTCAAGACCGCGTGCCGGTACGTCTCGGTGCAACAGGCGCGACAGCACACTCATCGTGTGGTCCAGTTGATCTGAGCATCGGGCGCGCGTAGATACATCGGTTGAACCGACTCGAGGTTCGCGGCACCGGCTTGGCCAACATCGGCGCGCAGCGCACGTGCTCTGGCCAAATGAACAAGCGGCGCGGCCGACGGATGAGCGAGGTCGGCAACCTCGATCGAGGCATCGAGTTGATCGCGATACCGGTGGGCTCCGTCGCCAACGGCAAGAACGTTTTGCCCACGCGCCATCACATCGGCGTTGAAGTCTTCGACGCTGCACGCAATCGGCTCGCTCACCCGCTGCACCCCACCGGGCGAAGGAAGGTAGAAGGCGTAAAACACTTCGCCCTTGCGCGCATCGATGAGGCTGGCAATGACCTTTGAGGTGTGCCGCAACGGAAACGCCAACAGGTCGAGCGACGAGATGCCTACGAGTGGCACGTCGAGCGCTTGGGCCATCGTCTTGGCGGTAGCAATACCCACGCGCATGCCAGTGAAGAGACCCGGACCAATGTCGACACCAACTGCACCAATCTGGGAGATGGCAATGCCAGCCTGGCGGCACACGAACTCGATGGCCGGAGCGAGCACTTCTGCGTGACGGCGGCCCTGCATAATCTCAACGAGGCCAATCACGCCGTCGTCGCCACCGAGCGCCACACTGACTACCTGAGTGGCCGTTTCAATTCCGAGCGTGATCACGACACGGTCCATTCTTCGACGGCGGCTTCGAGTCGTTCCCAGCGCGGCAGCCAACGCTTATCGCTCGAGGTGATGCAGATCTCGCGTTGGTCGACATCGACATCTGACCCATCGAGGGGGTCATCGGCGAGGCGAAGTTCGATGTGTAAATGAGGTCCAAGATCAACCACATCGCCCCACTCGACGAGCACGATGGCGTCGTCCTCGAGCAATTCGGCCAGCGCCAGATCGTCCACTTCAGCCGTGTGCTCGAGCCGATACAGATCGGCGTGATGCAGCGTTGTTGACCCGCCGGTGTAGCTGTGCACCAACGTATAGGTGGGCGATGTCACGGGCTCATGAATACCCAACTCGCGCGCAAACCCTTGGGCGAATGCCGTCTTGCCGGCGCCCATCTGACCCGCCAACACAATGAGGTCTCCGGCACGCGCCAACGTGGCCACGCCCGCGGCGATCGCCCGCGTTTGTTCAGCAGAGTGAGAAACCAATTCGATCATTGGGGTGCAGCTATCTCGGGAGAGTTCATGGGTAGTGACGTTCGATCCGCTGGCTGATGCCGCACAGAATTTCGTAGGCAATTGTGCCAAGGCGAGCCGCCCACTCCTCAGCCCTGATCTCATCGGTCATTGCCCCATGAGT
>Ga0194048_10001183_pt1 | contig 12990 bp, 7 predicted proteins | sample JunL225m_MetaG_FD_161685 | JGI IMG/M metagenome (GOLD analysis project Ga0194048, IMG submission 161685) | Anoxic zone freshwater microbial communities from boreal shield lake in IISD Experimental Lakes Area, Ontario, Canada - Jun2016-L222-5m | ecosystem: Environmental > Aquatic > Freshwater >...
CTTTCGGTGCGGGTTGGACGCCGGATAGCCGGCACTTCCGTACTCTGATGATGCTTAATGTTCGTACCGACGCCCATCCGTTGGCCAAGGATGCATCCACTTTTGACGTCACCGACCAGACCGTTTTCGAACTCGATCTCAACGAGAAGATTCAAGTGCTCGCGTCGTCGTTCACCTCGAAGGTTGGCGCCAACCGTAAGAAAATCACGGAAGTCGCTGACAAGGCCTCAGTCTATGACATCCAGCCACAAGTCTGGGTGTTCGAGAACGATCGCCTTCGGTCCGCGGTTTTTCTGCAGGGTGAAACGGAGACGCTCGCGCATGTCAGCTACCGCACCTTCATTAAGCGGGGTATCGCCTGGGCCGCTCGTCGTACCAATGTCGACGAACTCTGCACCCCGAAGGATCTCGTGGACATGCGTTACCCGGTCGGCGGACCCAGTCGTGCCGAAAAGGCCATCGCCGCTTTCCAGATGCAACCCGGCTTCAAGGCCAGCGTTATTTCGTCCGAGCCCCTGATTAATAAGCCTATCGCCGTCCAGTGGGATGAACGCGGCCGCTTGTGGGTGGCTGAGACGCCGGAGTATCCGAACGGACGTCGTCCGCTCACCGCTGAGTCGTGGCGCGAAGGTGGCGTCCTGGTTCCGGGTAGCTACGATCGTCCGGCACAGGATAAGATTAGCATTCTGACTTCCAGTAAAAATGACGGCGTCTTCGATCAGAAGAAGATCTTCCACGAAGGCCTCGAATTAATCACGGGTTTTTGCCATTATAAGGACGGCGTCATCGTCGTCTGCCAGCCTCATATCGTCTGGCTTCGCGATACGGATGGCGATGGCAAGGCTGATAAGGAAGTGGTTCTCTACGGTGGTTTCACCCCGGGGGACACGCACTTCGTGGCCAATCACTTTGTCCTCGCTCCCGACGGCTGGGTTTACGCCAGTAACGGCGGAGGCGGCGAGGTCTTTCCCGCTTCCGATCCTGAACACAAGGTACGTATCTCTTCCGGTACCTTCCGTTTCAAGCCGGACGGATCAGCTATCGAGCAGATCGCCTCGCAGGGTGGCAACAGCTTCGGCAACGAAGTCACGAGCAAGATGGAGCTCTTCCATGGCAAGGCGACCAACGGTAATCCCATCCAACACGTCGTGCTGCCCGAATCCATCCTCGCCAAGGCCCCGGGCACGCCGGCCAAGGCCTTCAGTTCCGTCAATCCGCATCGTCCGGTCTTGCGTGCTGACCTGCCTGACCGCGCCCCGCTCCTGCAGATCGACCAGGTCGGTTATTACACCGCCGCCTGCTCGGTAGCCGTCCAGGAGCATGGCGCGTGGCCAGAAGAGTATCGCGATACCATCTTCACCACTGAGCCGATTCTCGATATCATACACTTTGAAAAACTGATCCCGAGTGGTCCGACCTTCCTGGGGGAAGTTACAATCAAGGACCGCGAATGGTTGCGTTCCATGGATCATTGGTTCTGTCCGATCGACGTCTCGTTCGGTCCGGATGGCGCGATGTATATCCTCGATTTTTATACCCCCGTCGTCGCGCATAACGACACCCGTGGTCCGCTGCATAGTAAATCTGGTGCTTCCGTCCGTCCGGATCGCGAGCACTACTTTGGTCGCATTTACCGCATCCAGCATGAGTCTGCTCCGAAGCTCGATATCCCCGATCTTTCTAAGGCCGATGTCGCTGGTCTCGTCGCTGCGTTCGATCATCCCAATAAAGTCGTGCGCTTCAATGCCCTGCGCGTGCTCATGGATAAGGACCCCGGCCTGCTCGCTTCCGCCGTCGGCCCGCTCGTGATTAAGGTTCGCAGCGACGCCAAAGCGGAAGCTCGTATCCAGGCCCTCTGGGCTCTCCAGCGCCTCGATCGCCTGGAGGACGGCTTGCTCCGTGTTCTTTGTGCTGATGCCGACGCGGACGTGCGTAAGAACGCCTTTTTCGTCGCCGAGGCCAGCCATAGCAAACTGCCGACCGAAGTCTTCGCTAAAGCTTTGGAGGACGCTGAACCGCGTGTCCGCTTGGCCGCCCTGCGCGCCATGGGCGCCGCACCGCTCGAAGCCTCTGCCGGTGCACTCCTATTGTCCGCCCAGGCCCGACTGACCGATGACTGGTCCAAAGCCGCTGCTACGGCCGCCGCTGCTGCTAATCCCGGTCCTGTCCTTGCCGGCATCCTCGGCGGTCCATCCGACAACGCCGGAGCCGAGTTCGCCCGTACGCTTGCCGCTTCCCTAAATGGTGATGACGCTTCGCTCGTGCTAACCGCCGCGGCCAAGTCCGCGAATAAGCCGGTCGCGGTCGCGGTCATTCGCGAGATCGCTTCCCGTCGCGTAGCCGCTCCGGCTTTGCTCGATGCTTCTCGTGCCGCCTTACGACCTTTGCTCGCCAGCCCGGATGAAGCCATCTCTGGATCGGCCGCCTCAATCGCGGCGCTCTGGTTTACGGATGGTAGCCTGAACTCAGAACTGGCAGTGGTCGCCGGTCGTCTGGTACCCGTGCTCACAGATGGTAAGGCTTCGGTCGAAGCGCAGGTCGCCGCCGCTCGCGTACTCGTCCTGCTACGTGATGTCGATTCGCAGGTGCGTCCGGCGCTCGCCCAAGTTCTCGTTGGTTCGCAACAAGCCGTGGCCGTCGCCACAACCGGTGCGCTCGCCGCCAGCGGTGACACATCCGTCGGTAAGATACTCTACGCCGCTTTCCCCAAATCGACCGGAGCCTTCCGTTCGACGTTATTCTCCGCACTCGTCGGCCGCTCGGAGTGGGCCGCACTGGTGCTCGACGCCTTGGAAGCGAAGTCTCTTTCCGCGATGCAGCTCGGGCCTATGCAGGTCTCACAGCTTGTCCGCCATCCAGACGAAGCCGTGGCTAAGCGTGCCGCCGCTGTTCTTTCCAAACTCAACGCTGGCAGTAGCCCAGCCAAGGAAGATCTCGTGGCTAAATTGCTTCCCGAAGTCGAGAAGCCTGGCGATAGCGCCAAGGGCAAGGAACTCTTCGTCTCGATCTGTCAGACTTGTCACATGATTGGTAACGTCGGTAATGACTTTGGTCCAAACCTGCAGGGCATCGGGTCACACCCCGCGGCCGAACTGCTGGTGCATATCGTGGATCCAAACCGCATGGTTGACGACGAGCATCGCACCTGGAACTTCAAGATGAAGGACGGCACCCAATATTCCGCCCTCATCGGTAGCGAGAACCCGACCTTCGTGAAGCTCAAGCTGCAAGGGGGTTTGTCAGCCGAACTCAAAGTCGGTGATATCGTTAGTCGCGAGCGCAGCCCGAACTCGCTCATGCCCGAAGGCTTTGAGGCTCTGGGTGCCGAAGGTCTGCGCAACGTCATCACCTACCTCCGTAGCGTCGCGATCAGCCCCGAAGGCGAGACCGTCGGACGATTCCGCCTGCTCGACCTTCGCGCGGCCTTCACCGCCTCCACCACGACCGGCCTCTACGCTAACAAGGAGGCCAAGCGTGATACCTTGCCGTTCGCCCAGTTCGGTAAAGTTGAGTCCAACGGCGTCCCGTATAAGATTGTCGACCCCAAGACCGCGAAGGACGGCCTGAACGTCATCGTTCTCAAGGGAGGCAATGGTAAGGGTGTCTATTCCAAATCCTTCTCGCAGAAGGTGGAGATTCCGGTCGGCTCCGTGGCTAATCGTATTCACTTCCTTGGCGCCGTTGGCGGTTGGGGTGCACACGACGCCATCGCTATGATCGCCGAAGTGCATTTCCTCAGCGGAAAAGTGCAGAAGAAAGTCTTCCAGGGCGGTCGTGACTTCGCCGACTATAATGGTGTCGGTGACGTCCCTGGTTCTAAGTCCGCCCGTCAGCTCCTGACCGGCGAAGGCCGTCAGGTGCGCACCCTCTGGATGCCAGTCGAAAGCGACGAGATCATCGATAAGTTGGTCCTCAGTTCCGCGGACACCGAGATCGCCCCGACCACCGTGGCCGTCACCATCGAAATTGGTGGTCCGCCTAATCCGCCCCGCGGCAAGGATGAGGCTGCGCCTAAGGCCGGTAAGAAGGCTAAGGGTAAGGCCAACGACGGCCCTAGCGACCTCCTGCCTAAGGATAATCCCAAGACCACCCAGGCTTTCGGTCAGTCGTTCGGCCCGCGTAAGGTTGGCCAGCTTCGCGTGCTCTTCGCCGGCGCGGGCAGCTCGCATAACTTCCCCGCGTTTTTCCTCGGAACAGATGCGCTTACCGCCAAGGCCGCCGGTTACGACGTCGCTTCGACGCCCAATCTGAAAGAAACCCTCGCGCTGCTGCCGCAGGCCGACCTGTTCGTCTTCAGTGGCAATCATGGTCAGTTCGGCACGCCCGAATTCCAGAAGGCCATCCGTGACTTCGCGGCGGCCGGGAAGGGTATCGTCCTCCTGCATGCGGCTACCTGGTATAACTGGCCGCTTGAGACCAAGTATAACGACGAGTTCGTCTGCGGCGGTTCGCGTAACCACGGCCATAGCGATTTCACCTTCACCGTCACCAAGCCCGACCACCCGATTATGAAAGGCGTTCCTGCCACCTTCGTAGTCAACGACGAGAGCTATAATATTGAACTAACTCGACCCGAAGGCGCTGAAGTCCTCGGCACGATCCCGCGTCAGGACCCCAAGGAAGGCCAGTCGAAGATCCTGCCGTCCGTCTGGACCGTAAAGTATCCCGGCACCAAGGTCGTTTGCATCGCACTCGGCCACGACGAGAAGTCGCACGACCACGCGGCTTACAAGCAGCTGCTGCTGAACTCCCTTAATTGGGTCTCCCAGAAGTGAGTGTTATGTTTCGCCCCCTTGTCACCATGTCCCCCTGTCACCTTGCCCCCTAACCCCATGGTCTACCACTACGGAACTTTTATCTTCAAGCAAGGCGTCACCCCGGCCCAGGTTGAGATGTGCTTCGCTGAGATGCGTGGCATGGTCGGGAAGATCCCCGGCCTGCTTTCCATGCAGCACGGTGTCTACCAGAGCCCCGAGGGTCTGAATGATGGATTCACGCACGGCTTCGTTATGACGTTCGATACCCCGCAGAGCCGCGACACCTATCTCCCGCACCCCGAGCACGAACGTGTGAAGTTGATCGTCGTCCCGAACCTCGAGCGCGTCATGGTCTTCGACTTTACCGTCTGACCTTAACCTTCGGGCTCGTATAGCCCGCGTCTGCCCGCGACTACCCAGCTGATGGAGCATGCCACCAAGGCATAGCCCCCTATGGAAGGGTGGAATAATTCATAAGCCATGATGGAGCAGGCGAGGGGGACAGCTCCGACTCCGGCGAAGACGCCGACAAAGCCTAAACCTGCGCAGACGACAGGGGCGAGGCCGGTCAAAGGGGCCAGCGCGGTACCGAGTGCGGCGCCGATGAAGAAGAGCGGAGTGACTTCTCCGCCTCTAAAGCCAAAGCCGACGCAGATGAGCGTGAGAATCATCTTAAAGATCCAAACCCCGTGCCCGAGATTTTGCTCAAACGCCGCATCGATGCCGGATAATCCTAACCCAGTGAATTCATAGGAATCGGTAGGAGCGACGATGAGGATGAAAAGCAACGCACCGAGCAAGATTCTCAGATAGGGGCTATGGATGCGGCGTACGGCCTCCGTTTGTTTGCGGAAAGACCAGAGGTAGGTCCGGGCGACCAGTCCGCAGACCAGGCCAATGGCCGCTGCCCAGAGCGCACCAACCCATGATATTCCCACAGCAAAAGGAAAGAAGACCGAGTAATCCGCATGGACTGATCCACCAAGGTTTCGCCCGATATAATCCGCGGCGTAGGCCGTACAAAGACAGGCGCTGAACTGAATGTGGGATCTCAATTTGACGAACTCACTGGCAAAGACCGCAGCGGCCAGAGGTGTGCCGAAGACGGCGGAGAAACCGGCGCTGACGCCGCAGAGCAATAGAGTCTGCCTTTCTGTCTCCGTGAGCTTAAAGATTCGGCTGAACTGATCCGCCAATGAGGCTCCGAGTTGTAGGGCGGTTCCTTCGCGTCCGACCGAGGCCCCGCCAAGGTGTGAAAGAAGGGTGGTGCCAAAAATCATCGGCCCTTTGGCAGCTGGCAAAATGGCGGTGGGGTGCTTGATCTGATTGATGAGGGTTTTAACCCCGCCCGCTGAGCTATGAGCGAAAGTGTCATAAGCCCAGACCGATAGGAGGCCGAAGATGGGGAGAAAGAAGATCAGCCAGTGATGCGTGGTAAAAGTGGCAGAGACCCAAGTCAGTGAACGTAGGAAAGCGGCGCCTGCGAGACCGACTACGAAACTCACGCTGGCTAAAATGATCAACCAGCGAAGGATGAATCTCAGAGTGCTATTTGGGTTCAAAATTTTCATCAGGTCAGTTTCTGTGAAGTGGGAGTTTAGGCGGCACCCATTTCTCGGGCCTTGGCGATGAAAGGCTGGACGCTTGCCCACGTTATTTCATGCGGCATCTGTTTGGTCTGGGCCGCTTGGGCGCAGGTCGCACCCGCGGCTTCGCCCATGGCGACGGCATTACCAGTCACGCGGTAGCTGGCGTGGGCAATGAAATCGCCGCTGATGCAGCGTCCGGCCATCATGAGGCCATCGACGTCATGGGCGATCAAAGCGCGTAGAGGGATGTCGTAAGGCTTCACTTTGACGCCTTGGTTGCTGTAGGCTGGGTCGTTCCGGGTCAGCGCATGGATATCGACCGAGAAGGTGGCGCGAACTACGGCGTCATCATGGCGGGCGCCGGAGACGACGTCATCCTTAACGACTTTGTAACGTCCTTTGATACGACGCCCGTCGCGGATGCCAATTTGCTCCGGCGTGGCGACAATCTGTAATCCTTCCCAAGGGCCACCAAGGGAGCGCAACGCCCGAATGATGCGATGAATCTCCGCGCGGGCATTGATCGTCGCGGCGCTCACGGCCTTTGCATCGGTGGCATTGATGCCATACTCGTGATTGAGCATGGCCAAGATGAGATTATCGCGGATTGGGAAAATGGTCGGGCCTTGGTAGCTCGGGTCAAAACCGCCTCGTTTGATTTCAGCGAGTAGGTTCTCCTTCGAATCGTTCATGCTCTGCTTGCTCACGGCCGAACCCGAGCCATGGATGAACTGCGTCAACTGGGTGACATCCTTGACGACTAGGAGGGCATCCATGCTGACCGGTTGGCAGGGACAGGCATCGGCCACTCCGATTTCGAATTGGCAGCCTGCCAGGGCGCCGACATCGCCGTCGCCGGTGGTGTCGATAAAGGTCGGGGCCCGCCAGGCTTCGCGACCTGACTTGGATTCGGTGATGATGGCATCGACACGACGCCCAATCTTATGGACAGCGGCGATGCGGGTGTGGAGGTGGACGATGACGCCTGCTTTGCCGCAAAGTTCTTCGAGTAGAAGTTTCATTTCTTCGGGATGGTAGCTGATCCCATTGGTGCCAGTGCCCACCACGGCGTCGCGTTCGCGCAGACGTCTTACCAGTTCCTGGTTAAAGCCTGGCTTATCGAAATCGAGAAGGTAGCCGAGAAGAGACGAAGTCCAGACGCCGCCCAATGAGCCGTGAGCTTCAAATAGCCTTACCTTAGCGCCGGCGCGGGCGGCGGTGATGGCAGCGGTTACCCCGGCCGGCCCGGCACCACAGACGATGACATCACAGTCTGAGGTAAGCGGAATGTCCCGTTCGCCTTCGGTCAGGAAGGCGGGTTTTGGGCTCGAGGCGGCGTTGACCTTCGTTAGCACGCCTAGGGCTCCTAGGCCGAGCAGGGAGGAGGCGAGGAAACGACGGCGGGAGGAGGCGAGGAAACGACGGCGGGAGGATGCAGGGGAATCCATGGGGGTAGGTTGTGCGTGTGCCGGGAGAGGTCGAACAGAAGTTTTCCTCGGCCACCGGATGGTGGCCGTAAGGTAGGGGCATGGCTACGCCGTGCCCATGGTCGTGACGTAGTTCCGACCCTACCAGCGTTCACCATTCGGCGAACTTGAAACAAAAAACCCCTCGAACGAGGGGCTTCGTGGCAGGTTGAGTTCTCGCTTACTTAATTGGGGAGTAATCAGTAGGGACGAGGAACTCGGACTTCACGCCGTTAGGTTGCGCGATCGTCAAAGAGCCACCGGCCTTCTTTTCGGATGCCTCTTTGGCGGCGACCCAGGCGGGGTCGGCCCGGAAAGCATCGAAGCTGGCCTTGGCTGCTTCTTCGCTTTTGTGGGTGAGAAGATAGATCAGAGTATTACCGGCGACGTAGGAGTTCTTGGCGCCCTTCTGGTCGTCAGCCAAGTTCCAGTAGCTGACATTGGTCATGCCATGCTTCTCAAAGAGCTTGAGGGTGTGATCACGGAAGCGGGCATTGAGGTCGGGCAGGCGACCGGCTTCGGTCGTGTAGGTGCGGAGTTCGAAGACGCCCACGTTGTAATGTTTGGCTTCCGCGAGGGCCGAGAACTCGGTGGCCGTGAGAAACGTGTTGGAAATATGATCGATCAGCTTGCCGTTTTTTTCCGATTCCTTGGCGGCGGCTTTCCAGTCTGGATCCGCACCGAAGGCTTTCCAGGCGGCGTCATGGGCCGCGCGGTCAGCGAATGCGAGGAAGTAGACTAATTTATTTTCCGTATTATTGATAGGAACGAAATAGCCGAGGCTCGTCATGCCATGTTTCGCAAAAAGCTTCAGGGTGTGGTCGCGGAAGCGCGCATTCAAGGCGTCCAGTTTGCCGGGTTTAGCGTAGTAGACACGCATCTCGAAAAGACGGGTGTCAGGCTTGTCGGCAGCGACGATAGTCGCTGACATCAGGCCTAAGGAGAGGAGGGCGAGTAGGGATTTCATGGTAGTTTATTTCTTGGGAAGGAATTCGCCGACGTTGTCGCGGGTGACAAGTCGGAAGGGGATATAGTTTTCTTTCGCACCAGGCTGCTTACGAGCCAGCCGGAGCGCAGCATCGACCGCGCCTTGGCCTTGGCCCACGGCGTCTTGAAATACCGTCGCATCCAGACGGCCTTCTTTGACCGCGGTGAGCGCTTGTGCGATGGCGTCGATACCGATGACGTAGACTTCTTTTTTGATCCCGGCGCGTTCGAGGGCCAGCAGGGCACCCATGGCCATTTCATCGTTATGGGCGAAGATGGCTTGGAATTTTCCTCGGTGGGCTTGAATCCAATTTTCGGTCAGGGACATCGCTTTGGCCCGATCCCATGAAGCGGTTTGGTGATCCACCAGCTTGAGACCGGGATATTTGGCGAAGACCTCGCGGGCGCCCGCTTCACGTTGAAGTTGAGCCGAGGTACCCATGATGCCGTGGATCATCAACACGCCGCCTTTACCGCCGAGATGTTTGGCGATAGTTTCCATGGCGATGTGTCCGGCGTCTACGTCATTGGAGCCGATATAGGCGTCGCCCGCTGATTTGGTGACCTGGTTGACGAGCACAATCGGGATGCCGGCGGCCTTGGCTCGGTCTACGGCGGGCGTGCTGGCCTCTAGTTCGCAAGGATTCAGGATGATGACATCAACTTTCTGGGAGATGAAATTCTCGATCTGACTCAGTTGCTTCTGGGCGTCGGATTGCGCATCGACCATCACCAAGCGTACGCCTGGCTTGGTCTTCGTATAATCAACCACGGCTTCGGAAAGTTTCGCGGTGTACTCGGCGGAAAGGTCGCGGGAGGAGAAGCCGATCAATATTTCGCCTTCCTTGCGCGTGGACGTTTTTTTGCAGCCCGTGAACAAAGCGAGCACGACGGCGAGGGAGCAGGCGATGAACAAGAAGCCTGCGACGGGGCGAGGGGTAAGGCGCATGCCTAAGGATTAGGAACGGGATTGCCGACGGTCGAGCCAAACCGCACCCACAATGATGATCCCCTTGATTACTGCCTGATAATAGGACGAAACGCTGAGCAGATCCAATCCGTTGTTGATTTCGCCGATGAGCACGACGCCGAGGATGGTACCGCTGATGGTGCCCACGCCGCCGGCTAGGCTCGTGCCGCCGATGACCACGGCGGCGATGGCGTCGAGTTCATAGGCGATACCGGCGTTAGGTTGTCCGGTAGTGGTACGAGCCGCGAGCACGACGCCAGCCAGGCCAGTCAATAAGCCGCAGGTCGTATAGGCGAAGAGTTTGACTTTCGTCACCGAGATGCCGGCGGCCCGGGCGGCATTCTCATTACCGCCGACCGCATAGATGTAACGTCCAAGTCGAAAGTTGCGGAGAAATATCCAAGCAAGCAAAGCGACGCCGGCGAAGCAGAGCAGGGGAATCGGAATGCCTAAAATATCCCCGGCTAGGTTAGTCAAACTGGATGACATGTCGGCCACGGGTCGTCCGCCGCTGGCGATCAGCGCTAAGCCGCGCGCGACCGTCATCATGCCTAACGTCACGATGAAAGGAGCGACCCCGCCTTTTGTTACGAGCACGCCGTTCGTAAGTCCGCAGGCTGCGCCGGTGGCGAGTCCGATGAAAATAGGGAGGGTGACGTTATGTTCGCCCGGATGAGCAAAGGTCGCGCAGGCGACACCACTTAAGGCAACGACCGCGCCGAGGGAAAGGTCTACTCCAGCGGTAAGGAGGACGAACGTGACACCGATGGCCAGGATGCCGTTGATCGAAACCTGTCGGGCGACATTCGTGAGGTTGGAGAAGCTCAGAAACGTATCCGTGGTGAGCGAGAGTCCAAGCCCGATGAGCAGGATAACGATAAGAATCCCAAAACGGTGGAGCAGATTACGATCGAAGGATGGCATAATGATTAAAGCGGCATGGCGAATTTGAGCAGCGACTCTTGGTCCGAGCTTGAGGCTTCGAGCGTCGCGGTGGTCTTGCCTTGGCGCAGGACGACGATGCGATGGGAGAGAGCGAGAACTTCGGGGAGTTCGGAAGAGATCAGGAGTATCGCTTTGCCTTGGGCAGCCAATTTTTGGATGACATCGTAAATTTCTGATTTGGCGCCGATATCGATCCCGCGCGTCGGTTCGTCGAGGATGATGATTTCAGGTTCATTAAGCAGGCAACGGGCAAGGAGCGCTTTCTGCTGGTTGCCTCCGCTCAGTTGCTGGATGGGTTGTTCAGGGCTGCTAGCTTTGATTGCGAAGGCTTGGATCTGGTAGCGGGCGGCGTTGGCTTCCTCGGTGTGTCGTACCAACGGTCCAAGGGCGAAACGGGGTAGGGCAGCCAACGAAATATTTTCCCGAACGCTCAGCGCTGGGATTAATCCGAGCCCCTTACGATCTTCCGTGACCATGCCGATCCCGTGCGCGATAGCGGTATCCGGGGAATCAAGGGTGACTTTCTTGCCGTGAATCGAAATCGAACCTGATGTCGCCGGCTGCAATCCATAAAGTGCGCTGGCAATTTCGGTCCGGCCTGCTCCCATGAGTCCTGCCAAGGCGAGGATTTCACCGCGGTGGAGCGTAAGATTAATATCACGGTAGGCGGGTTCATGCGTGAGTCCGCTGACTTCAAGCACTGGCTCGCGGCTAGGTTCGGAGCGGGGTGGAAAGATATCAGCGAGTTCACGGCCGACCATGAGGCTGATCAGTTTCTGAGGGTTAAGTTCGTTGACCGGTGCGGTAGTGATAAGACGGCCGTCCCGCAGGATGCTGATGCGATCGGCGAGCCGAAAGACTTCATCCATCTTATGGGTGGTATAGACGATGGCTACGCCACGGTTTTTGAGACGGCTGATGACGCGGAATAGCGCGGCGATCTCGTGGTCGGAAAGAGCCGCGGTCGGTTCGTCCATCAGGACAACATCCGCATGGCGACCAAGGGCTTTGGCAATCTCGACGATTTGCGTCTGAGCGACCGTTAAGGTGCGCATTAGACGGTCAGGATCGATGCCTGCTTCAAGTTCGTGTAAAAGCTCGAGCGCTCGTTGGCGTTGCTGCTTGCGGTTGATGAGGCCGAGGAGGCCAGCCGGTTCGATGCCGAGGGTGATATTTTCCGCAACGGTCAGGTCGGGTATCGGCATTAGCTCCTGATGGATCATGGCGATACCAGCCGTGAGGGCGTCTTGTGGGGAGCCAAAGCTGACGATTTCTCCGCGCCATTGAACTTGACCGGCATCGGGCTGATACAGCCCTGCCAAGACTTTCATTAGCGTAGATTTTCCGGCACCATTTTCGCCCATCAAAGCGTGGACTTCGCCGGCGTGGAAATCGACGGATAATGGATGCAGGACGGTGAGTCCTCCGAAGTCCTTGCGCAGATCGAGGGCTCGGAGCATCGGATGAGGGTTATTTGACCTGAAGGGACGGTATATCTTTTGCCACGTCGGTAGGCCAGGCGGTCAGCGTGCGGATTTCAAATCGGCGATATTCGCACTCAGCCGCTTCGGATTGGATCTGGAGCTTACCTGATTTCATAGGGACCTCGACGGTCGATCCCTTCTCGCGATAACGGGAATTCAAGATGACGTTGACGGTGTGGCCGTTGAGCCGGAAGACCGCGTTGCCGTTGAGGGCGAAACATTCGATGGTGTTCCATTCGCCGGACGGCTTTTCGTGATAATCCGGTCCATGCCAGATGCGGGCGTCGGCCGAGGTTAGCTTCCCTTGCGAATCGTAAATACGCTTCTTCACTGGGTCATCGGTACGAATCGGCGAGTTACACATCGCGCCGGCGAGTGGCCACCAATCGCCGATGTCTCCTTCCTGGACCTGGAGTTCTTGACTACGCATCCAGTATTTAGCCTGGGCACCGTGTTCTCCGATGCAGAAGATGAGGATACCATTATCACGGACGGTGTTGGGGCGAGGTTCCCAGCGTTTTACACCCCAGCGCTGCTCGGTGCGCAGGTGAAAATTATCATAGTTTTTAAGCGTCGTGACGGCCCCGTAGACCTGTCCGCTGATGTGGAGAATGGTTTCACCGGCTTCTTGGCGGGTTGTGAAGACGTTCAGTGGATCGTTGTTCAGCCCGAGTACCGGGTCGTCCTTGGCTTTTGCGCCTCGGACATAGCCGGGAACATCGTAGGCGCGATGGACCGGCCCGAGCCACTTTTCCCATTGAGAAAGTTTGGCATCGAGCAAGGGGGTGAATG
>Ga0194048_10001184_pt1 | contig 12984 bp, 21 predicted proteins | sample JunL225m_MetaG_FD_161685 | JGI IMG/M metagenome (GOLD analysis project Ga0194048, IMG submission 161685) | Anoxic zone freshwater microbial communities from boreal shield lake in IISD Experimental Lakes Area, Ontario, Canada - Jun2016-L222-5m | ecosystem: Environmental > Aquatic > Freshwater >...
GTTTAACTCGCTGGCACAGTCGCGGCCTCGACAGTCGGGGCGGCGGCGACCTTTGCCGGTGTCTTGGCTTTGAACTGCTCGACGAGTCGCTTTTCCAAGTCGTCGAGGCGTTGGATCGTGTCGCGATCCTTTTTGATCCACATGGCGAGCGATCCGGCGACGGCGAACTCCGGCGCCCATTGCAGCATTGCCGGATACTTCTTCGCTATCTCAATCATGGCCTTGCTCGTCGTGTCGATGCATCCGGGAGGCGCGGCGACGCTCTCGCCGTATTCTTTGGCTAGGGCTTGGTCACCGCACAGGGTTTTAACTTTGAGCGCGACTTGACGAATTCGCCAAGCCTCCACGCCCTTTAACCATTCGCGGGTTATGTCCCCGATGAATTCCGGCGTAACCACATGTGCCGGAGGAGGCGCAGGCTCACCCGGATTGCTCCCTGCTTCAACCGGCACAAGGCGAAATCCGTTTTGCTGGCAATACCGGGAAACCTCCGCTTCAGCAGATAGACGGCCTCCTTTGCTCCCCGACGCAACGGGTTTGGTAGGAAGTTTGGGAACACCGACCGGCCCCCTCCCATGTTGGCTAGCGACCTTTGTAGCCAGACCGCTAACCGATCCGCTCGACGGTTGGCTTGTATTCCCGCCAGTATTTCCCGGCGGATTAACCTTTGGCGTCTCCATAGGTTAAACCTTTCCCTTGCCCCAGATAAAAGCGTCGAGAGTGTCATCGGAGGCGGGCGTTTGCGGTGTTGGGGGAACTGGATCGGCGGACGGCGCGACCTTGCCCGCTTTGACTTTCACCGGCGAGGGCGTCGGCCCGCCGACGTTCAACGTCTCGAGCGTCGAGTTGATCGAGTTGATCGTCTCCTCGAGTGTGCCGACTTTGTCCTCCAGACCGGCGACGACTTTCTCGAGGCGTATCTCGTTCGGAGTTTTTATCGGTGTCTTGGAGACTTGCTTAGGCGTGGCGGGAGGCGCGGGCGGTTGTCCGCCTCCGCCATTGGGCGCGGGATCGGCGTCGAGGAGGATTCTCATACGTCGATGGGCTGAGGATTAACATCGGTTTCTTGTGTCGGAACGACGACGGGCACAAACGGCTCGTTGACATTGCCGACGGCGGTTAAGTCGCCGACAGGGAACGCGCACAAGGGCACGTCAACGGCGACGCAAGCGACCCCATCCTCAATCTTGAGGACGGTGCCGGTGTTTACCAAGCCAAGCGGCCCGGGGAAGTGGACTTTGTCGTGAACTGCGAGGGGTTTTGGAGTCATAAGTTTGGAACGTTGTGGGCAGTTGCCCGTTTCGTTCAATAGATTCGGGACATTTCGCCGTTTTGAATACCCGCAACTCCCTGAATTCCCGCCAGAGTCGTTTTCGACCTTCCCGACCGGATCGGGCTTGTGAGGAAGTGAGAATTATCACTTTGCCATCTGTGATAACTAAGAGCATGTGAGAAAGTGAGAACCTCAATGTTAACCGAGGGGTTAACGGTGTTGTGTAAGAGAGAGATTAAAATTCTCTCTCACTCACATCCCCCTACGCGCACGAGAGAGACGTTTTTCTCACTTCTCAGGTTACCTAGGTGTGTGAAGTGAGTGAGAAAGTGAGGAAAACGCGGATTAGTGCGGGTTTGCAGGGGTTTTTGGGTGTGTCATTTTCTCACCAGTTGAACGCGGAAGCCGAAACGAGTCTTGGAAGATAACGACGGCTGGCGCGGCCAACTGACAAAAACTCCTCGGAGACTCTCACCATGAACTGGAAATCAATCGCCGTTATCGCAGTTATCGCCATTGCCGCTAACTGGGTGTTCAACAAATACCTCGCTCCCAAGATGGGTGCTTAATCGCACAGGGACGAACAAACCGAAACCTTTTCGCCTCACCATATGGCACTAAAAAAAGTCGAATTGCTCCCGTCGTTTAACGGTATCCCCGCGGCTACCGTCGGAGGGACAGCCACGCTCGACGTACCCCGCGGCCCTCGCTATCACTCCATCACGTTGAACGTGAAGGACAGCGCAAACGCCGACATCGGTACGATCGTCAACGAAATCCGCGTCAACGTGAACGGCAAGGAACAACGTGTTTGTTCCGCTGCTCAACTGAACGAACTCAACGCGCAGAACAACCAACCCGCCTACAACCTCCTCTCCGGCACTACCCGTTACGTTGCGGCGACCTCCGGCGGCGCGGTCACTACGGCGGCCAGCATCCTCGCGGAAGCTCGTTCCATCGTCACCCCGGCGGTTGCGTCCTACTCCATGTATAAGGACGCGAGCAACGTCACCCATATCACGCTTTTCTTTAACGAGAAATGGCGTCCGGGCAAGGCTGGCGAACTGTTCGCATGGCCTACGGGCAACGTGTCCTCGTTCCAGCTCGAAGTTGACATTAAAACCACCGCGGGCACGGTCACCATGTCGGCGGAAGCTGAAATGGATAACGCCATCGTCACCCTTCAAGGCCAGCAGGCTCAGGGATCAATGCCGATGGGTAACATCGTCAAGTGGTATCGCACCCAGATGGAAGTCACCGGCACGACGAAGAACTGGACAACGTTCCCTTACAAAAAGGGTGTGTTGCTCTCGGTGCATTTCTTCGACCAATACGTCACGAACTGCCAACTCAAGGCCGACTCGTACGTCTGGCGCGACGTGTCCCAAGACTTGAACTTGTTCCGGCTCGCCCAGAACAACATGACGGGCGCGGCCTCGCGCTTCGACCTGCACCTCGACTACGACGACATTCTCGAGGGAGGTGGCTTGAAGCTCGACGGTATTCAAGACTTGCGATTCAACCTCACACTGAGCGACGGCACGGCCCGCAATGTGCCGGTGTTGGTTCAAGTGTACGGTGAACCGGATTGATCTGGGTCAGTTGGTTGTGTTTGGTAGGGGCGCGACGGCGCAAACCGTCGCGCCCTCTTAAAAAGCAAAACTATGAATCTAGTTGATCTATTCAGCTCACAAGCCGGGACGAAGCAATCCGAATACGGCGCGGCCTCCACTCCTACAACGTCCGGCAATACCGGCGTGGGCGGCGTGGACACGATCCTGAACTGGATCGGGCGCGGCGCGGACGTTTACAGCAAAGTGAAAGCGGCGGACTCGCTCGCGGACACGAAATCCAGGGCGACACCCTCGACGGCCAAGTCGAACACACTGGCAAACGCTAGTTGGTTGCCTTGGGCCATTGGGGGCGCGGTCTTGCTCCTCGTGGCAATCATCTTTTTCCGAAAGTAGAAACCTATGGCCGACGGCTACGTCTCGACTTCAAACAGCGGTTTCAACTCGCCAGTCTCGGCGGGAGGAAAATCAACGTCGGCCTTTGGCGCGATTAACTTTGGCGCGAACTCGACACTCGGCGGAGCGACCACGTCGGCGAGTGATTCAACCGGCTCGAGCATGACGGTTGTTTACGTCGCCATCGGCGCACTCGTCCTTTATCTGCTTTTCAAGCGATGAAATACAACTGGCCATATTCCGGGCCTCGCCTTTGCCTTGCGGCGGAGGGCAACACGTCCGGGAAAAACTCCTCGAGCGACCAACGCCAGTTACAAGCGACATCGCAGGAAGGGCCAGTCGTCGGCGGAGATGGAAACATCAACACCGGCACCTCGGCCTCGACATCGACGGGCAACGTGAACATTACGGATCAAGGCGCCGTCGCCTCCGCTTTCAACTTCGGCGGGCAAGTCATCGCGGAAGTCGGCAAGGTGTTCGCCAACGAAGCGGCGACGCAACGCGACACCGTCGCGGCCAACAGCGCGAACCTCTCCGGCCTCGCCTCGCTCGTCACGCAAAACAGCGCGGGCGGCATCGCGGCGGGCAACAACAAAACAATCCTTTACGTCGTCGGCGCGGCCCTCGCCGTCGTCGCCATCATTTTCTACCTCCGCCGATGAATACGAACCAACAGAGCAAAGATCGTCAAATCACGCTCACCTCGGGAAAGGAAATCAGCGTTGACGTGTCGGGAAAGTATTTCTTCATTGAGTCGTGCGACGGCGCAATTGCTATCTCGTTTAACGACGGGCCCTACATGTCGGCCCGCTCTGGCTTTGAAGTCAACGAGTTTGAATTTCAGAAGATTAAATTTAAGTCTCTCGTCACCACAGGCGGGGCGACAATAACGGCTCGTTATTACGCAGGGACGGCCTACGTCACGAACCGTAACCCGCTCGTGTATAGCCGGCCTGCTCCGACAGACCTAATCCCGCTCTCCTCGGTGTTGACGGCTGGCAACACCTACAACATCCCGAACACGAACACACGCACAGGCCAGCCGACGGCGGACAAACAGGTGCGCGTCGAGGTGCAGACGGCCAGCCCCACGGGCTACCTCGAAATCTATCAGGGCGCGACGCTCTGCGGCTACGCATCGGCGAACACCCTGCCGCGCATCTTCGAGACGCCAAAGCAGATGACGTTGAAAGCAATCTCAGCGGACATCACCTACATGCTCTCCCTCTATTACGAACTCCCGACATGAAGAAACTTTTCTCCATCCTGCTCCTCGCTCTGGTTGCTACGTCCTACGCGGACGTCGTTGACGACTACACAAGTGCAAGGCCCGTATTCGGCGCGGCGGTGTCCCGGATCGGAAACGGCGACGTCGACGCCTCCTACTACCTCGGGGCGACGGGCAAGACAAACAGTCCCTATGCGGGGCGAGTGGCGGGCGGGTTCAAAGAATTGAAGGAGTCGGGACTTTGGCCCGACCTCATCGACGGCGCGGTGTTGGGCACAAACTTAAACCTCTCCGGCGATTCTTGGGTCACGTTCAAACTCAAATACGGCACCAACGTCAATAACCCGACCATTCTCGACTACGGCCTACAATTTCACGGCACAAACCGGGCCTACCTGAAAAACCTCTCGGACATGCGGACGAACACGATCCTCGTCTGCTATCAATCCGTGGGCGGTTTCGACGTGTCATCAACCAACGCCATTTTCGCGGCTCAGAACTCGGCAAGCTCTAACGGATCCGTTGCCGTGTTTGCTTACCCCTACGTCGGCTCGCCAAACTACTCTAATTTCCCTATTCATCACCTCGTAGGGCAAAACATTTCCGGCGGTGAAGTCACTTCAAACGCTTTCACGAAATTCACGGCGACAAGCGTCACGGCCCGCCACATGGACGAGTTTTATGTTTCCATCGGCACGGCAGGGCCAGAGCGCACGGCGACCATCAATGGCTACGGCGAGGCTTTGACGAACACGACCTTTTCCCTCTCCTCGACGCTCACAAGTTTTAACCTCGCGGCGTTTCTGGCTGGAGACTCCGGGGCACCGACAACTGGCATGTTCAAGGGGACGGTGAAGTCATTCCTCATTTTCGACCGGATGCTAACCACGAACGAAGTGAGACAGGCAATGCGGGCACTACGTTGGTTTGACGTGCGCGAGAATAACTACATCTTCGTCGGGGACTCGCTCACTCAGGCATACGACGATCCACACGACACGGCGACTTATTCCACGAACAACTGGCCTTGGTTGTTTATGAACAATCCGGCGAACTCAAACCGATATTTCTTTCGCAACTGGGGCAAAGGCGGATTGAGCATCACAAGCTATCTCGGGCCGGAATACACAAACCAAATTCAGGTATTCGCTCCCGGCGGCGCGGTCAAAGAGTCGGTTTTGATGTATCGGCTAGGGGCAAACGACCTCCTCCAATACGACGACGTGAACAACGCACTAACGACGGCTCGAGGCTTTTGGGCCTTGGCGAACCGAGACGGGTTCAAGGTGCAAGTGATGAACGTGACGCCCATGACGAATCAATTTGGCTTCACGAACGACTACAACCGAGTCGAATTCAACCGGGCACTCGAGACGAACGCGTCTTACTATTCTAAACTTTGGCCCGTCGCCGACTTGTTTCCTTACATCAACACTAACACGCAATACAGCATTGACGGCGTGCATCCCATGTATGCGGCAAACAAAGCAATCGCGGATTGGCTTACGTGCGGCGGCTCATCCATCACGACCACCGGCGCACTCCAACGATTCAGCGGCACCATCAAAGCGGACTCATTTTGGGGAGACGGGACGCGCATCACGATCAGCGAGGACGTCGCATACGTTCGCGACGAGTTTTTTACCGGTATCGCGACGAGCGCAAACGGAGACTTGAATTGGGCGACGACCGGGACGGTCACCGTCCGCAATACAGCTTACGACACGTCACGATGGGGCGTCCTTTCGTTGGAATCATCGGCGACCTCGGGCACAGTCGGCCAAATCTATTTGAGCGCATCGGGTAGTGGGTACCTCGGATCAATGCCGCTCGCGACGGTTGTCCCTTGGCGGGCCAAGTTTATCATGCGTGCGACCAACACGAACGCCGTCGGTCACGCCGTCGGATTTACGGTACCGTCGTCGACATGGACACCCACGACGCACGGCATTTATGCACGGATGGACACGTCGATCGGCGACGCGACTTGGCTATTCATCACCCGAGGCGCGGGCGGGGCTACGACCAACAACAGCGGAGTTTTGGCCAGAACGAATAACTTTGTGAAGTTTGAATTCAAAAGCGACGTCGTCGGCGAAATTGCGATGCGGGTTGACGGCGGAACTTGGTTGACGAACACGACGACTCTCCCGGCTAGTGTGTCGCCCTTCATGGCAATCGTACCACGCGAGGCAGTCGCCAAAACGAACGCAATCGACTTCTTTGAGTTTGTTGCCTATCCCGACCGCTAAACCATGAGCATCATCGGAAAACTTTTCGGCGCGGACGAGTTACAGGCACAGGGCGACGCCCTCGACGCCAAGCTCGCCGCGTTGAACGCTCGCGACTACGCTCCCGGCGGCAAACTCTACACGCCCTCCAACTGGGCGGCAGTCCAACAGAACCTCACCACCGGCGCAACCGGGGACGTTGACGCGCAGATTGTCGAGGCTTTCAACGAAGGCGCGACGGACGGCGCGAACAACGTCACCGGTTTTCTCGGCGGCATTTTCTCGTTTGTGGGGAAGGGACTCGGGGCAATCCTCAAAGCTATCCCTTGGTGGATATGGGCGGGCCTCGTCGTTTATTTCCTGCTCGTGACCGGGATCGGTCAACGCCTGATTGCTCGCTACGCAAAATGACAGCCAGCGAAATTTTAACATCAATAACTCTGGCGGTGTCTGGTTGGACGCTCTTAAAAGTCATAGGACTTGGCGAAAAAGTCGCCACGCTAACAGAGAGGACTCATAAAATTCCGTGTCTGAATTGCAATCAACAAAGTAAACCCGAAACACTATGAGCTGGAGAACTACATTCGCAGGCATCACCACTATCGTAATCGCCATCCTCGGCGCAGCTAAGTCGATCCTCGACGGCGACCCGACGACGAACCCGGACTACCCGTCCATCATCGCCGCTATCACCGCGGGCCTCGGCCTTATCAAAGCTCGCGACAACGTCGTCACCAGTGCCGACGTAAAAGCGAACTCCTAACATGTCACAGAGATACAAAAAAGCGCGTCGGGCGCGTCGCAAGGTATCCGGCATGATTGCAGCGGACTTGCTTCGCGACGGCGGAAATGCAGCGAGAAAAGAGGCATCCCGTCGCGGGTTGCTTTGTTCACCGCTGAAAATCTACTAATGTGGGGCTGTCTTCGCCCTATCCTCGACGCCTTGCTTGCATGGCTGGAAAGTAGGGCGAGGCAGTCCCCGACACTGACGGATGCAAAAACGCCTCAAGATATTCGCCTCCGTTGGGCTGGTTACATTCGCGACAAGTTGCGCGACAAGAACGATCCTCCTCGACAGTAACGCCGACGTGGTCAGGATCGGCCCGAACGTCACCGGCAAGGTTTACGTCTGGCAGTCTGGCGAGTGGAAGCTCACCGGCAAAACAAAACTCCCCGAGGGTTGGTATGCAGGCCCGGGACCAAAATGATGATCCACTTACGGAGGCAAGCTTTACGTTGGGCTTGGTGGCGTTGTCTTACGTCTCCCTGCTTTATGTCGCTTCGTTGGTTATTGCTCCGACTAGTGTAAAAACAATCCGTCTCCTTTGGGACAATCCCCCCGAACCTCCCGGGACAGTGTTCACCGAGGTATGGGCCTCGACAAACCTCGTCAACTGGACACTCAAAACGAACGTCTGGACGAACACCGTCACGCTCCCCGCGACGAACCGGGCGGAGTTTTTCAAGGTGCGTAACCGTAGCACAAACGGCCAAGTGTCCGATTGGTCAAGAAAATGATCGGTGCCCTCGTCATCCCGGTACCCCTCGCCATCGCTCAGGGTTGGGCGCAAGGCTTCGCGGGCGACGTCGACCTCCTCACCGCTCCCCGCTCCCCAGAGGCGGCGTATTGGTCAACCTTGGCAGACTTGGCGGCTTTCCGGGCGGCACTCCCGCAAGCTCTCGAACTCTGGCGACGCGGAGCGCGGGCCATGATCCTCCGCACGAACTCACCGGCGGTAGTCCATCACGTCGAGAAATGGGGCGGGGTGCGGACGTTCCAAGACGAGTCGGGCCGGTGGCGGTATTGGTGCGACGCGGCGACGGTTGACGGTTACTTTGGGCGGATTGCCCAAAACGCGGCGGCGTCCTCGCTCGTCACAAGCTCGCGGTAATGGTTGAACATGATTTGCTCCGCATGGCCGGCCTCGAGCGCAGTCTTGGCGGCGTTGTGATGTTGGGCCAAGTGATACGACACGAACGAATGACGGGTGACGTTCCGGGGAAACTTGAAAGGCAACGATCCAGTCAGACGCCAGACTTTCGTGTTCACGTCACCGAGGGGCAACTTTCCCCCGACCTCAAGCCAAGCGGCCAGCGCAGGGGCAATCGTCACGATCCGACGGCGACGGGTTTTAGACTTTTCCGCCGTCACCTCGAGGAAACCCCGTCCGGCGTGAATCGCGCCCTCCTCGATCAACGCGGCCTCCCGGCCTCGCAGTCCGGCGAAATACCGCACGGCAAGCCATCGGCACAGGTTCAAGTCTTTCGCTCTGGCAAGCTCGAGGACAGCGGCGACTTGATCCGGGGTGTGAATCTCCGGCGGTTTGTCCGGGATCAATGGCAAGTCAACAGCGAGGGCCGGGTTGCCTATCACATACGACCTCGACGCGGCGAACCAGAACAACGTCCGAACGGTCAACAGATGATTTTTCCTCGTCACTGGCGACCACGAAGAGGCGCAAAGCCACTCCTCGATTACACGCGCCGACACCGTCGCAACTGGCAACGATCCACAAACACGACAAAACGCCGTCAAATGCGAATGAGAGACGCGGAGATAGTTGTCGGCACGAAGAGCGCGGGCCTTGGCGAGGAGGAACTCATTCGACACGGACAAAACCGTCGGGGACTCCGGCGAAAGGGAGAGAGACGACGACGAGGACGAAACACCCCTCGCAGACCGGACGGCCTCAACCAGAGCGAGGGCGGCCCGCTCTATGCCGTCCAGTGAAGCCAGAGGAAGGTTAGGCATCACAGCAACACCCGTAAAACATGGCTCCAGAGGAAGGACTCGAATTTGACGAGGGGTGTTCACGGCCTTGTCAAGTCGAGGAACACAGCCGACGGGATCGGAGGAGGGCGCACGAACGCGGCGGGCACGGCAAACGTCTGAGTTTTGGAGTGAAGGTTTGTCGCTCCGCTTGGTGGATCGGCATAAAACACGGCGACGGGACGCGCAAAGCTTGATACCGTGTTGACGAATCTCCCGGACTCGTCGCATGGCACAGTCAGGACGCACGGCGACGCGCCTACGTATTGCCTTTGCTGTCTGGCTCTCGACTCAGTCCCGGCGATGCCAAAGTAAACCCTCGCTCCCGTTGGATCCGTTTCAATCCTAACGGTGCGGGTTGGCGGGGTTGTGCGGCACCCCGACGCGACGAGCGCAAGGGCAAAGATTGTCCAAAAAGTTTGTTTCATCGGCGGCGAGGGAGTTTGGGTTCGTTCAACACGGCCAAAACTTTATCATCGTGAATCCCGACCGTAAACTTTGGCGGAAAGCTCATTTTGCAGTTGTTCTCCCGGACGGCGGCAATGGCGGCGGTGAGGATCATCGCGGCGACTTGCTGTCGCGAAAACGTAGCCATGCAAAGCTCGTCGAGCGTTTCTATTTCGTCAGCGCCGACGCGGAGGTGAAGGAGTTTGTTATCCATGGCACAGGTTAGACGATACCGCGGGTTAGTAAATGTTCCTGAATGTTACTGATTGTTCTTGACCGTAACAATACGGACGCTAGAGTCGCGAGCGTTGGCCCGGTTGGGCCTCGAAACCAAACATGAAAACAATCAAACGGATCATTGAAGAAGTGAGGGCCGTCACTGGCTCTTATAGTGAAGCGACGTTCAGGCGCGACGCTGCGAGGTTTGGAGTCAAGCCGATTACGGAAATAAGGTTCCACCCGCGAGCGTATCCAGACGACTCGACGGTAAAGATTCTAAAGGGGCGCGGGTTTGCCCCGGTGACGATCCGTCCGGCGGTCACAACGTCGGGCGTCGTCGTGTTGCCATCCATGAAGCAACTCCGCAACGAGCGGAAGAAAGCGCGAGGTGCAAAGTGAACCTCATGAAAGCTCTCGCGGGCGTCGCCACGATTGAAGGCATGTTTGCCGAACGGTCGGACGTTCCGCCGACGGTCAAGCGCGTCACCTACAAAGACGGCGAGGTGTGGCGTCGTTTCCGCGTCTCGTTCACTTGGCGATCCGGCGGGCGCGGCTCGACGCTCTGGCTAGGGCGCAATGCGCGTCACGCTCTAGATCGGTTTACAGCCTCAATGCCCGGCATATCATCGGCGACAGTCGTCGAGGAGGTGGCTTTGTGAACCCTTTATTAACTTCTCCAGTAACGCCAAGTGAGACGGGCGGGGCTTGTGGTGGAACTACCTCCGGCCCTTCCTGCTCGAAACCTTGCGACGGATCGTGCAAGCGTCGCGGCCCGGTGGAAGTCTTGGCGCGGGAACTCTGGGGCGTCGCACAGGACGAACTCGGCTCGACGTTCACTTGGGACGAGGGCGAACGATTCCCGGCACAACGGGCGGCTATGGTTGCAGTCGCGAAACACGTCCTCCGCAAATTCGAGGGAAAGGTTTACCCATGAGTCGCGACATATTCAACGACCTCCACACGCTACGCGCCCTAGCTCTGGACGTAAAAGCGACGGCTGACAAAATGCACCTCCTCACCATCGCGACGCTTTGCGCGTCAATGGCAGAGACGGCGACTCAGGCAATAGAGAAGTTTCCACAACTCCACTACACGCATGAGTCGCCTCAAATACTTAATTGAGATCATATCCATTCGCCCTTGTCTCACTCGTTCGGATTTAATGATCCGCTATCAGCGCGACGAGGACACCATTGACCGTTGGCACCGAGAAGGCGTTTTGCCACGCGCCATTTATCTCCCGGGGTGCATCTCTCCTTTGTGGCGTCCGACCGACATCTACGAAAATGAACAACACGACCGCAAACTCCGCTCGCTCGCCAAAGCGTCCGGCGCAAAAAAGATTCAGCAGTAAGGGCACGGGACCGATACCCAGTGTGTCGGCACAAGCGAGGGGGGAGTCGGACAGACTTCCTCCTCACAGCATTGAAGCGGAACAAGGCGTCCTCGGTTGCATCCTCTTATCTCCCGGGATTCTCGACGAATCGGCGGCGATAAACCCGCAATGGTTTTACGACCTCCGTCACCAAGAAATTTTCAAGGCGATCATCGCCGTCAAAATGGATTTGGTGGTGTTGGACATCATATCGCTACAACAGCGGTTGAAAGAACGGGGTCAACTCGACGAGATCGGCGGCATCCGGTACTTGAACGAGTTGCAAGATTGCGTGCCATCGGCGGCGAACTTGTCCTACTACCTCACCATTGTTCAAGAGAAGTATCGGCTCCGTCGCCTCATCACCCTTTGCACGGAGACAGTCGGGCGGGTTTACGACCATTCCGGCGAGGTGGATGAACTGTTTGGGGAATTGGAGCGCGAAGTCGAGCGCACGGCCAGCAAGACGGGCGTGGTCAAACCTCGGGCACGGCTCAAAGTCTGGCGACCGTCGGAAATCTTGGCGCACGTCCCAAACCCAAATTGCCAACTCGTAGGCGACAACGAGATTTTCACCGGCTACGAAGGAATAACCGTTGTCGCGGGGCCCGGATCGTCGGGCAAGTCGCTCGCCGTCCTCGCTCTGGCGTTGGCAGGGGCGCGTGGCGAGGGCCTTTGGATGGGGCGCAAGGTTCACCGGAAATTTAAGACTCTGATGATCCAAGCGGAGAACGGGGCGCGACGACTCAAAGAGGACATTGGCCTACTTATTAAACATCACCCCGAACTAAGGGAGGAGATTCACGACTCCATTTTCATCACCGATCCGCCAGAGGGCGGACTCCCTTTCCATCATCACGATTTCCGGGCGGCGGTGCGTCGGGCTTGTGATGAATTCAAACCCGACCTCGTCGTCGTGGATCCGTGGTCACAGGTGGCGAGCGAGGATGGACAAAAGGAAGTCGTCGAGAAGCTTACAGAAATCCGCTCCTGCTTCCCGGGCGGCGAGGATTGCCCGGCCTTACTCATTATCGCTCACACAAAGAAGCCACGCGCCGACGAGGTTCGGAAAGGGCGGGCGTTGGTTCACACGATCATGGGATCGGCGGCACTCCCGAACACGGCCCGGTGTGTTTACATGTTGTTACCTTGGACGGAGGAGCCCGAGGATACCCGGATTTTTTGGGCTTGTGTGAAGCTCAACGACGGCGAAATGTACGCGCCGACGGTTTGGTTTCGTAAGCGCGGGACGTTTTTTGAGCATGACGGCAAAACCGACGCTCGCGATTGGGGCAAGGAAGGCGACGACGAACGGCGGGCCATCACGGAGGGACAACTCCGCGACTGCTTCGAGAAATCGCCGACGCTGAAAAAGGGCGCACTGGTCAAGGCACTCTCGAGAGTCAGCGGGGCGAGCGAGCCAACTTGTTACCGGGCACTCGACGAGGACGGCTACCTCCGGGCGTTCCTGATC
>Ga0194048_10001185_pt1 | contig 12981 bp, 12 predicted proteins | sample JunL225m_MetaG_FD_161685 | JGI IMG/M metagenome (GOLD analysis project Ga0194048, IMG submission 161685) | Anoxic zone freshwater microbial communities from boreal shield lake in IISD Experimental Lakes Area, Ontario, Canada - Jun2016-L222-5m | ecosystem: Environmental > Aquatic > Freshwater >...
GAGACCGGCCGCGCTCCCTGCGTATCCTGTCGCGTGCGGCCGCCCCGCAAGAATTGGGGCTGGAACGCGATCCTCGGGTGCTGGGGGTGGCGCTGCGCCGGGTTGTGGCGCGCCAGGGCACGCGGTTTTGCACGATGGAGGCTGCGGATATCGCACCGAGCCCCGGCTTCCATCCCTTCGAGGCAGAAGGGGGAATTCGTTGGACCGATGGCGATGCGACGGTGCCTTCGGCCTTGTTCGCGACGATGCGCGGCGGGTTCGAGGTTGTGATCGATGTCGCGTTCGCCGCCTGGTATCCCGACGACCGAGTGGCGGCATGACCGATTGGCGTGTTGTACTGGCGGCCGTCGCCGTGCGGTAAGTATACCGACATTGGGGACGCAACTAAACAATCGATAATTTCCGACAGGGGCTATCGCGCGCCGCGCCCCTGCGACGCGAAAATGCAGCCGTTGTTTCCGTGCGGAGGTTCGAAACTGTCCTGTCGGCGGTTTCCGGTATACGCGACTTTATAGATTGCGACTGTATAAAACGGATTTAGCGGCTGTCCCGACATGACGATGTACGGACGATCGTGTGCTGCCATTTCGGCTGACGACGATATCGTTGGATGCCTGCAATGCTGGTATGTTAGCGAAGTCGGCTGGTGAATGGGGATTATCTTATTTGAATCGCTTGCAACAACCGGGGAATGTGCGTAAAAGCGAATCGCGAATCCATTAGTGCCGGGAAATGCCCGTCGTTGGAGACTCGCTGGATTAATTCAGGAAGTCCGTTCTGTTTCGGGCTTCACACTATAGCCAAGGTATTCACGTCTGATTCACGTTCGCCCGCCGCGCGATAAGCGTAAACCGGAAGGTCGTTGCTATCTCTCCGTGTGCGCCGGCTGGCTTGCGTTTGCCACCGGTAAAAATCCGGCTCGAATGAAAACGGAATACGTCCTCACGATAACCAGGTGACCCCGAGTGTCCGACAACAACAAACCGCCATCCGATCTTGCGCTGGGAAGAATGACTCTGGCTGCGGAGACAATGGCGACGACGGATAATAATCCGATATCCGATGTCGAAGCCCAAATGCGCCGTGCATTGGGATTGTTCGGCGGGATGCGACAGCGCGCCGACAACGACCGTGGCGAACAACATGGACCCCGCACGACGGACCGGTTCGGGCCGCAAGGCGGCAATCAAGGACTGCATCGCCGTCGCTTCGTCCAAGACGGAGAAATCCCCGTGACCGTGGTCCGACGCGATACGGTCGCCGATGCCGCCGCCCCGCAATCCAGCCGCCTTCAACGCACCGAGGCCGCTCTCGCGGCCGAGACATCTGCTCGCGAACGGGCCGAACGCGCGTTGCACGACGCCCAGGCGCAAATCGCTGCCTTGCAAACCAAAATCGGTCACGCCGAACTCGCCCGCGTCGAAGCCGTCGATATCGCGCGACGCGAACGCGAGGCGAATGCGCAGATACGCGCCGTCTCGGATGGTGCCGAAGAACAATTGCAAGCAATGCAAGAACAACTCGACGCCGCCGAACACGCGAAACGATATGCTCAGGCAGCGCTTGCGGAAGAACGGACCGCCCGCAAACTGGCGGAACGCGCGCTGCGGGAGCTAACCGAAAGGGCGGAACAGGCCGAAGCGGCGTTACGGCTGGCGGAGCAAGAAGCCGGATCGGACGATGCCACCCCGATGAAACCCTTGCCCAATAGCGCGGCCCGTTACGGCGAAGGTAAAGTTCCGGCACGTCGCGGGCGTCCGGCGGGGTCCAAAGCCGCACCCAAACCGCAGATCGTGCCGACATTGGAAACGGAACCGGTGAAGTGGTGGTTGATGCCCTCGGGCAAGGCGAAATCGCGCTAGGCCTTCTTCGCCCAGCCCTTTGGCCCCTGCTGCCAATACGACAGACTGTGACCGCCGGCCTTTGCGGCGGTCCAGCGTCGTCGGGCAGCGGCAACCTGTTCGTCGCGATTGCCGTCGAACAGATCGAATACCCGATCGAAATCGCCGATCCGGGAAGTCTCCGCGCCCTCCACTAGAAACAAAAAGCGCGCGCCGTTGGGGGCGGCTTCGGCGGTGGTAAGCCAGATCGGCTGCAAATCGGGGTCGCCATCGGCTTCGGTCCCGTGCGGCAACCAATCCGGTTCGGGCGCCTGCCATAACATCTTGTCCAGCGCCTTAACGCTGTCTTCGGTCCCGCACATGACCAGTGCCCTTTGACCGGCCGCCACGGTACGCGCCAGCAACTGAGGCAGGGCCTGCCCCAGTGCCGTTCTCGTCAGGTGATAGAAGCCAATATCGGCCATTAGTCTTCGTAATGGTCCGCGACCAGTCGATCCAGCATCCGTACGCCGTAGGCGGTGGCACCTTTCGGAATGGTCGGGGCATCCTTGCCGCTCCAGGCCATGCCGGCGATGTCCAGATGCGCCCAAGGCTTCTTGTTGACGAAGCGCTGGATGAACTGTGCTGCGGTAATGGAACCGCCGGGCCGCCCGCCGACATTCTTCATATCGGCGATATCGGATGCGATTTGCTTGTCGAAGTTGTCGTGCAACGGCATGCGCCACAACTTTTCCCCGGTGGCATCGCCGGATTTTGTCAAGCGTTCCGCGAGTTGATCGTTGTTGGAAAACAACCCGCCGTATTCGTGTCCTAGGCCAATGATGATTGCACCGGTCAAAGTCGCGAGGTTCACCATGAACTTCGGATCGTATTTTTCTTGTGCATACCAAAGCACATCGGCCAGCACCAAACGCCCTTCGGCGTCGGTGTTGATGATTTCGATGGTCTGGCCGGAGTAGCTGGTGACGACATCGCCCGGGCGTTGCGCGCTGCCCGAGGGCATGTTCTCCACCAGTCCGACCAGCCCGATCGCGTTGACTTTGGCTTTACGGCCGGCGAGTGCCGCCATCAATCCGATCACGGCGCCGGCGCCGGCCATGTCCCATTTCATATCTTCCATGCCGCCGGCCGGCTTGATGCTGATGCCGCCGGTGTCGAAGGTCACGCCTTTCCCGACGAAACAAATCGGCTTTTCGCCAGATTTCTTGGCTCCGTTCCAGTGCATGACGACCATGCGGGCTTCGTTGACGCTGCCTTGTGCTACCCCCAACAGCGCACCGAAGCCCAGCTTGCCCATTTCTGCCGGGCCGAGGACCTCGACCGTCAGCCCCAGCGCGGTCAGCTTTTCGCAGCGCGACGCCATCTCGGCCGGATGCAGAACGTTGGGCGGCTCGCTGACCAGATCGCGGGTCAGGAACACCCCGGCGGCGACGCCCTTCAGCGGCTCGAATGCGGTTTTCGCGCGGTTCGGATGATCGGTTAGGATGGTCAGGCCGGCGAGCTTCGGCTTGTCCTCGGCTTTTTCTTTGGTGCGGTAGCGATCGAAACGGTAGCCGCGTAGCACCGCGCCTAGCGCGATTTCGGCGGCTTGGCCGGGTTTCAGCGTGTCGGCTGCCACCGCGACTGTGGCTTCGCGGCCCAAAGCCGACGCGATCGCCCCGCCGGCATCTTCCAGGACGGTCTGCTTGAGGTCGTCTTCCTTGCCCAAGCCCACGGCCAGAACCCGCGTCAACCCGGCGCCGGGCGCCAGAATCATGCAAGTCTTGCCCTTGCCGCCCTTGAATTCCGCGACGTCTAGGGCGCGTGCGATGGCGCCACCGGTTGCTTCGTCGGCTTGTTGCCAGACGCCCGAGGGTTTCTCCCCTTCCTGAAGCAGCAGCACCAGAGCACCGGATGCCGGCAGAGCCGGTTTGGCGAATGCGATATCGAGCATGGATGCGGACCCTCTGCGTTATTGTCTCGCGAAGTTTTACGCCCGCCGACGGGGCTTTGCCATGCCCCGCGCCGGCGCTCGAACGAATCGCGGGACGTCCGACGCTCGGGCGCGTAAATTTACGCGCTAAAACAGCAAGATAGAGCGTGCCGACTATTTACGGTCAGCATAAAAGCGCTCTATTGACCCCGCATGACAGAACTTCTTCGCGACAACGAAGCCGGCATCGTTAGGGCAGCCCAATTGCTGCGCGATGGTGCGCTGGTGGCGTTCGGGACCGAGACGGTTTACGGCCTCGGCGCCGATGCGACGAACGCTGCCGCTGTCGCCGGAATTTTTGCAGCCAAAGGCAGGCCGCATTTCAACCCGCTGATTTGCCACTACGATTCGGCCGACGCGGCATTTCGCGACGTCGTCGCCGATACCCGAGCACGGGTGCTGGCGGCGGCGTTGTGGCCGGGTCCGCTGACGTTGGTGCTCGCGCGTCGGCCGCTATGCCCGATCGCGCTGCTGACCGGGGCTGGACTGGATACCCAGGCGGTGCGGGTCCCCGCGCACGATGTTGCGCGGGCGTTGATGCGCGCGGTCGGGCGTCCGGTGGCCGGGCCGTCCGCCAATGTGTCGGGCCAAGTCAGCCCGACCACGGCGCGACATGTGCTGGACGGGTTGGATGGGCGGATCGCGGCGGTGCTCGATAGCGGCCCTTGTTCGGTCGGCGTCGAATCGACAGTGCTGGACCTCAGCGGGGCCGAGGCGGTTTTGCTCCGTCCCGGCGGTGCGACCGTCGAAGAAATCGAGGCCCTGATCGGGCCGTTAGTACGCGGCGCCGCCCCCGGTGCGGCCTTGCGCGGACCGGGCATGTTGGCGTCGCACTACGCGCCCACGCTGCCGGTCCGACTGAACGCGACGACAGTAGCCGGGGATGAGGCGCTTTTGGCGTTCGGTCCGCCCCTGCCGGGCGCTGCGGCCCTCTTCCAACTCAGCGAAACCGGCGACATCGGCCAAGCCGCCGCTCGGTTGTTCGAGGGTTTGCGCGCATTGGATCGGCCTAGCTTGCGCGGTATCGCGGTTATGCCGGTTCCGCTGTCGGGGCTGGGATTGGCAATCGACGACAGGCTCAGGCGGGCGGCTACGCCGCGCTGACCCGCCGACGACGCGGCACGGTCGAAGCCGTGACGATTTCGCATCCCGTCAGACCTGCCAATACCGACAAATCGGTCGCTTTCGTCCCGCGCACATCCAGTCGTCGCAAGCGAGTTAGCCCGGCGAGCGGGCGGAGATCGGCAACCGGTGTGTCGCCGATGTCGAGGAACGCCAATTGCGTCAGCCCTGCTAGCGGCGACAGATCGGATACTTTCGTGCTGGCGAGTTCCAGGCTGCGCAGACGATGCAATCCGGCGATCGGGGCGATGTCGGCAACCGGGGTGCCGCCGACGTCCAAGCGCTCCAGCCCCGTCAGTCCGGCTAGAGGCGACAAATCGGCGACGAGCGTGCCAGTGAGGTAGCAGCTTTCCAAACCCGTTAGCTCGCGGAGCGGGGCGATATCCTCGACCCCGGTGAACGATAGGATCAGGTTGCGTAGCTCGATTAAGGCTGCCAGCGGCGCGATATCGCCGATCCGCGTTAGTTTCAGGTCCAGTTCCCGCAACGCCGTCAGGCCCATCAACGGCGTTAGATCCGCCGCCCGCGTGCGGGTCAGCACCAACGTGTGCAGCGCCGTCAGCCCCGCCAAGGGGCGCAGATCGGCCATAAGCGCGAGGCCCAGCCGCAGTTCGGTCACCGTCGGCGCGATCGCGGGTGGCGGTGCGATACCGGCAAGGATGTCGCGCACGACGTCCTCGAAGCCTGGGTTATTGTCGGCGAGGGCTGGTGTCACGCACGTCTCCTGTCTTCCCCAATCGGATGGGCGCGGGCAGATTGTTTCCTGCATGACGCATCAGGAGGAAACCATGCTCCGCATTCACGGTTCCGCCCGTTCCCGCGCCGTCCGCACATTGTGGATGGTCGGCGAACTCGGGCTTGCTTACGATCACGTCGACATTCTGCCGCGCTCCCCCGGCACGCGCACCCCGGAATATTTGGCGCTCAACCCGAACGGTCGAGTGCCGACCATCGAGGACGACGGTTTGGTGCTGTCCGAATCCATGGCCATCAACATGTATTTGGCCAAAAAGTACAACAGCAAGCTGTATCCCAGCGATCCCCGCAACGAGGCGCGGATGTGGCAATGGAGCTTGTGGGAAACCGATCGGCTCGACCGGCAGATCACCACTTATGCCAACCATACGACGGCCCTGCCGGAAGCGCAGCGCGACATGGCGATTGCCGATGCGATGTGGGCCGAGATCGAGCCGGCGCTAGAGATTCTCAATGCCGCTCTGAGCAAATCGGCATGGCTGGCCGGCGACGATTTCTCGGTCGCCGATCTGAATGTCGCGGGTGCGCTGTTCCGCGGTCTGTCGATGGACTGGTCGCGTTGGCCCGCTTTGACTGCGTGGCTGAACACTTGCTGGGCCCGCCCGGCGGCACAAAAAGCCAAGGCAATGCGGGAGGCTTAAAACCTCGCTTCCAATTTTCGCATAAACGCCGACAGCGCGGGCGCCCATTTGGCGGCGTCCGCGCCCGAGGCCAAATGCCCGTGCTGGCTTTCCAGTTCGAAATATTCCGCCTCTACCCCAGCCGCGCGCAAACCCGCGATGACGCCCGGTGCCAAAGTCGGCGGAAACAGCACATCGGTCGTAGACAGGACATACAGTACGGGTACGCGGATTTTCTTGTAGTCCTTGGTAATGTCGTAGCTTTCCATCGCTCGTCCGAGGATAAACAACGAATTGGCATCGAACGTGTCGGCCCAGGCGCCGGCGATGCGGCGCATATCCTCCGGCCCGGCCGACAAGCCGTAGCGCGTCAAGGTATCGGTGCGTAGTCGGACCATTGTTTCGCGGACACCGCCATTGTCGTAATAGTCGCCGTTGTTCCAGTTGGGATCGTCGCCGAACCATTTCATCAAACCAGCGACTCGGTCCGATTGCGGGGGGAGGGGGGAAGTAACAACGGGAACGATTCCGTCCATGAAATCGGGGAAGGTTACGCTCCATTGGAACGCTTGGAACCCGCCATAGGACGGTCCCACAACGGCGCGCAAATGTTTCACCCCAAGATGTGTCAGCAGCCGATGCTGAGCCGTCACGATATCGGCCACCGTCACGACCGGAAACGACGATCCGTACGGCTTTCCGGTGCGCGGATCGATCGAGGCCGCATTGGTGGAACCGAAGCTAGATCCCAGCATGTTGGAGCAAACCACGAAATACCGATCCGTATCGATCGGCGCGCCCGGCCCGACGAGCGTGCTCCAGGCGCCTTCGGACGACGCGACGCCGGGTTCGATCATCCGCGGGCCGCTGGTGTAGCCGTGCGTGACCAGGATCGCGTTGCGCCCGTCGGCGCCGAGATGGCCGCGTGCGACGTAGGCGATGGTCGCCTCCGGCAGGACTTCGCCCGATGTCAGGCGGAAGTCGCGGAAGGTAAAGTTCGCGTGAACGACGTCTTGCATCTCGGTCCTCCGGTTCTTTCCATGCAGCATGCCGTGCCGTACCCGCATTGCCTATGGGGGGAGGGCATGCGATTCAGCCGACGCACTTCGGAAAGGATGCATCGTATGACCAAATATTTGGGTTGGAGCTTGCCGCTGGCAGCAGCGGTGTTTCTCAGCGCCACGGCCGCGCGAGCCGATGGGCTGAAGGTGCCTATGAATCTGTCCACGCAGGCGGGATCGGGCGATTCTGTCGGGGACATTGCCATTGGCGCGACGGCCGGCGGGGCCGTCTTCAAGCTGAATTTGAAGGGCCTGCACCCCGGTCCGCACGGGTTTCATGTGCACGAAAACGGCCAGTGCAGCCCGACCACGATGAACGGCATCGCCATCCCGGCCGGCGCCGCCGGCAGCCATTGGGATAGCGACCATACCAACAAGCACGCCGGCCCCGAGGGCGAGGGCCATATCGGCGACCTCCCGCTGTTGATCGTGGCCGAGGACGGCACGGCGACCCAAACGCTGACTGCGCCCCGGATCAAGGATATCGGCGTCCTTAAGGGCCACGCCGTGGTGATCCATCTGAACGGCGACAATTACAGCGACCAGCCGGCAGCGCTGGGCGGTGGCGGCGCGCGTGTCGCCTGCGGCGTCATTCAATAAATTCGGAGCCTAAGACGATGGAATTCGGAATCGCACTCCCCACGGCCGCCGACGCTTGGAAAGTGGTGAAACGCGCCGAGGAACTCGGGTTCCATCACGCGTGGTTCTACGACACCCAAATGCTCTGCGCCGATTGCTTCGTCGCGATGGGCGCGGCGGCGGTGCAAACATCGCGCATACGGCTGGGCACCGGGGTGCTGATTCCGTCCAACCGTATCGCGCCGGTCACCGCCAACGGGTTTGCCTCGTTGAATCGATTGGCGCCGGGGCGCATCGATTTCGGTGTGGGCACCGGCTTTACCGGCCGGCGGACGATGGGCCTTGGCGCGATCAAGCTATCCGAAATGGCGGAATACATCCGCGTCGTCATGTCCTTGCTGCGCGGAGAAACCACCGAGTTCGAGGTCGAAGGCCACCGTCAGAAGATCGCCTTCCTCAATCCCGAACTGAACCTCATCAATCTTGCCGACCCCGTCGGGCTTCACGTGTCGGCCTACGGTCCGCGCGCGCGGCGGCTGACGGCGCGCCTGGGGGCCGGCTGGTTGAATTTCGTGGGGGAAGTCGCGGGCGGTATCGCGGCGATGAACTCGATGAAGGCCAGTTGGGCCGAAGCCAACCGAGCGGAGGCCGATCTGAACGCGGTGGCTTTCGCGCTGGGCTGCGTGCTGGAGCCGGGCGAGCCGCTCGATTCCGATCGTGCCATCGCGCAGGCCGGGCCGCGCGCCGCAGTGTTGTTGCATCGCGCGGCCGATGAGGCGTTGGCCGGGTTGCCGAATACATCGGCCATCCCAGCATCCGTCGCCGAAGCCGTCGCGGGCTATGTCGAACTCGCTCGGACCTACGAGCCGGCCGACGCGCGGTATCTGGAAAACCACCGCGGCCATTTGATGGCGGTGAAGCCGGCGGAACGGAAATTCGTGACGGCGGAATTGATCCGCCAGACCACGTTCACCGGCACCGAACCCGATTTGCTCGACCGCATCGCCGCGCTGCGCGACGCCGGCTACACGCAGTTCACCATTCAGTTGATCCCCGGTCAGGAACACGCGATCGAGGATTGGGGGCGGTTGAAGGCGAAATTCCGAGGGCACGGCAATTGAGGGCTGGATCGGGACCGGAATTAACCGCGTGCCGTACACCATCGATACCGATATCGTTGCAACATCTCAGTCGTCATCGTGAGTCCGGCGCCCTGCGATGCCCATACGGCTGGCGGTCAAAATGCGATCCGACAGGTCCGGATCGTCGACAGCCCGCGCGAGACTGAGCGCGCCGAGCATCGTGGCCAGGACGAAGAGTGCCTCGTCCTCGGACGCGCGGCGACCTGGAAGCATTCGCGCAATTCGTTGCGCGATCGCCCGCACCGCATCGGTGAAGCGGTGCCGGATGGACCCACTCATGCGTGGCATCTCGCCGGCCAGAGCAGCCAACGCGCAGCCATCGCCGCGCCGCTCCCGGTGATCGCCGGACAGATAGCGGGCGGTGTAATCCTCTAGCGTCCTGGCCTCCTCCATGCGCTCCGCGCCCATGGCTAAAGCGTGACCGAACGCCTCGGCGGCCAAGCTCTCTTTCGAGCCGAATTGGCTGTAAAGGCTTCCGTGCGTCAGACCGGCAGCGCTGGCCAGGGCATCGACACCGGCTCCCGACAGACCGCGCTCGCGAAATAGCCGCGCGGCCGCGGTCAGGATGCGCTCCCGATTTTCGGCCGCCTTTTCCTTCGACACCTTCATCTCGCCGCCTTCGCTGTCGTCCGTGCCCTATCTTGACAGCATTCATGGCGAGCGTCACTAATATCGTCAATCATGACGATCGTCATTAATATGACATCCCCAAACGCAGGAATCCCGCGATGCCAAACCCCAACACCGCGCTCGTAACAGGCGCATCCGCCGGTATCGGTGCCGTCTACGCAGAACGGCTGGCGCGCCGTGGCCACGATCTGATCCTGGTGGCGCGCGACGAAGCCCGGCTGATCCGACTGGCCGAACGTTTGCGCTTGGAAACAGGCCGCGCGGTGGAGGTTCTGATCGCCGATCTGTCGGAGCGAACCAGCCTCCTTCGCGTCGAACGCCGGCTGCGCGACGATGCGTCCATTGCCATGCTGGTGAACAACGCGGGCATCGCCATCGCCGGCCCCATGCTCGGTTCGGACGTGGACCGGTTGGAGGGGATGGTGGACCTCAACATCACCGCGCCGCTCCGTCTAGCGCACGCGGCGGTCGCCGGCTTCGTTGCCCATGGTCAAGGGACGCGTATCCAGGGGACGCTGATCAATGTCGCGTCCGTCCTGGCCCTGGCACCCGAGCGGTTCAACGCGACCTACAGCGGCACCAAGGCGTTCCTTCTGAACCTCAGCCTCGCGCTGCAGACCGAGTTGGCGAATACCGGCATACGCGTGCAGGCGGTGTTGCCGGGCGCCACCCGCACCGAACTTTGGGGTAAGGCTGGCATCGACATTGCGACGATGCCGTCCGATCGGATGATGGCGGTCGAGGAGATGGTGGACGCCGCGCTCGCCGGCCTGGACATGGGGGAGGCGGTGACGATCCCATCTCTGCCGGACAGCGCCGATTGGACGCGCTTCCACGACGCAAGGCTGGCCCTAGGGCCGAAATTATCCCTGGCGCACGCGGCCGAACGATACAAAAGCACCGGAGGTACTGTGTGACCGCGGCCGTCATGCGGGGGCAGGCGAAGCCCGGGGAAGTCCTGGCCATCGTTTGCGCAGGGATCGTGCTGGCCAATCTGGACCTATTCATTGTCAACGTCGCGCTTCCGGATATCGCTCGCGACTTCGGCGGCGCCAGCCTTGGATCGTTGTCCTGGATTTTGAACGGCTACGCGATCGTCTACGCTGCCTTGCTGGTGTTCTGCGGCCGGCTGGTGGAGCGCTATCCGCGCAACCACGGCTTTCTCGCGGCCACCGCCTTGTTCACCGCCGCCTCGGCCGCCTGCGCGTGCGCGAACAGCGTCGAGACCTTGGTCGGATTCCGTCTGCTACAGGCTGCGGGCGCGGCGCTGCTGACCCCGGCGTCGATGGGCCTCATTTTGGCGGTGTTCCCGGCGGAGCGTCGTGCTGGCGCGGTGCGCACATGGGCCGCCATTGGCGGTTTCGCTGCGGCACTGGGACCCGTGGTGGGTGGCCTGCTGATCATGGCCAACTGGCGCTGGATTTTTATCGTCAATGTGCCGATCGGGCTGATCGCGCTGCTGGTAGGTTGGCGCAGGCTGCCACGGATTCCCGGCCACGCGGTGCGGATGCCGAATATCTGGGCGGCCGCGACGATCACCGTTGGCATCGCCGCGCTGGCCTTCGCGATCGTGAAGCTGAACGACTGGGGATGGACCTCGAACGGCATCGCGTTGAGCTTTGCGGTGGCAGCGGCGACGCTGGCTCTGTTCGTCCGGCACTGCTTGCGATCGTCCAATCCGTTCATCGACCCCGCGCTGTTTCGGATTCAGGATTTCACGCGGGCGGTGCTGACAATAGCACCGTTCTCCACCGCGTTCGGCGGGTTCTTGCTTTCGCTCGTGCTGTGGGAGGAGGCCATCTGGCACTGGCCCGCAATGCGCATCGGCCTTGCCATCGCGCCGGGACCTTTCATGGTACCGTTGACGTCGCTGCTGTTGGCGCGGCCTGCGATCGCCCGGTTCGGCGCGTCGGCGGTCGTGGCGGCAGGCCTGACCGTGTTCGCGTTAGGCGTGCTGGTGTGGGCGGTTTTTGCCGGGCCGCAAGCAAGCCTGGGGTTCGCCATCCTGTGCGTCATCCCCTCGGGCATCGGCGTGGGCCTCACCCTGCCGACACTGATGGGACTGGGCACATCGACGCTGCCAGCCTCGGCTTTTGCGACCGGTTCCGGCGTAATCAACATGATCCGGCAGATCGGTTTCGCGATCGGCGTCGCCATCTTTGTCGCGATCGCCGGGGCGGCTGGCCCGGCGGAGGCGCGGATGGCGGCGTTTCGTCTGGCCTGGTGGGCGATGGTCGGGATCACCGCGCTCGGACTGATTCCGTTGCTTCGATGGCCGGGGAAGCATGGCGTCACGGCAACCGGTTCGGACCCGACATCCGTATCGCCGCCCGGAAAGCGATAGCGTTGGCGGACTTAAGCGGTCTTTCGATTTCGGTCGTCCAGTCCTTGCGCGATGTTGTTGCGGGAACCGCTGCTACCCCAAAACGACGGCGAAACCGCGCCGCACGATCCCGCCGCACCCGGCTACAGCCCGATATGGTCGGCCACCTGGGCAGCGTTGAAGGTCTCGGCGAAGCTGTCCTCGATGGTCGGTAGCATCGTCGCATTCCAGGCGTCCCATGCGGCGACCATGCGATTGTAGTCCTCGGGTTGGCGGGCTTTGAGGTTGGCACGTTCCCTCGGGTCCTGGACGACATCGAACAGGAAGGTGTTGCCGCGGATTTTCAGGTATTTGAGGTTGCCGGCCCGCATTGCCGCTTGTTCGTTGTTCTTGTAACGCCAGAACAAGGTGCGATCGGTCGCGGGCGCGCCGTTCAGTACCGGCAGCAGGCTTATGCCGTCCGGCGGATAATCCGGGTCGTGCGCGACCCCGGCGGCGTCGAGCAGGGTGGGCAGCCAATCCATCGTCGCGGCGATCTGCGCGCAGGTCGTGCCCGCGCGCAGACCGGCCGGCCAGCACATCAACGCCGGGACACGCAGCCCGCCCTCCAGCAATTCGGTCTTCACGCCGGAGAATGGCCATGTGTCGGAGAATCGCTCGCCGCCGTTGTCGCTGGTGAAGATTACGATGGTGTTGTCGGCTTGTCCGGTCAGGTCCAACGCCTGGAGCACGCGCCCGACCTGATGGTCCATCGCCTGCACCATACGCGCGTATGTGCGCATGGTGCCGCCATCGTAATGGCGCAGGTTGCTGCCGCGCAGGCGTTCGGACTCCGGCTCATCGCCATGCGCGACCCAGGGCCAGTGCGGGGCATTGAAATGCAGGCTCAGCAGAAACGGTTTTTTGTCCCGCGCGCTATCGGTCACGACCTCCAC
>Ga0194048_10001186_pt1 | contig 12974 bp, 11 predicted proteins | sample JunL225m_MetaG_FD_161685 | JGI IMG/M metagenome (GOLD analysis project Ga0194048, IMG submission 161685) | Anoxic zone freshwater microbial communities from boreal shield lake in IISD Experimental Lakes Area, Ontario, Canada - Jun2016-L222-5m | ecosystem: Environmental > Aquatic > Freshwater >...
GTTCTAGCAAGCGTGGGTACTCATCCAGATGATATTCTGGAAGACGAGGACAAAGACGAAAAAGCTGAGGGTGGTGAAGTTCGTGCAGATGACGACTCCGCGGCTGATGACGAAAACCATGCTGACGACGAAGATGGCGAAACGGATGACGAGCGAGAGCAGATCCGAGAAGCCCGACGCGAAGAACGTCGCCTGAAGAAGGCTCTGCAAAAAGAACGTGAAGCCTCATCGAAGCATAAAATTTCTGCGCTTGAGCGTCGAAATGAAGACTTGGCAAAACGATTGGCCGCTGTGGAGAATACCGCAGCATCTTACCAATTTGCACAAATCGACAAGGCATTGGACGACGAGGGTACTCGCGTCGAATACGCCAAAATGAAAATGATGGAAGCGGCCCGTAATGGTGACGCCGCGGCCCAGGTGGAATTCCTGGAGCATTTGACTGAATCGAAACAAAAACTTCAGCAACTGCAACATTATAAGAAGCAACAGCTGGAAGCCGCTAAGGCTCCCCGCCAAAATGTGCCTAACCCGGCCGCATCGGAAATTCAACGTAACGCCTCTGATTGGCTCAAGAAGAATTCCTGGTACGACCCACAGGCACGAGATACAGATAGTAGAATTGCCAAAGTAATTGATTCCGATTTAGCTTCTGATGGATGGGATCCAGCAGACCCAGAGTACTGGGATGAGTTAGATAGCCGTCTTTCAACACGTCTACCCCACCGCTATGCGGCCAAGGGTGGAGCGAAACGAGCCAATCCTACGGCATCTAGTCGTACAGCCTCCGTCGCGGCCAATAAGCCGGGGCAGATCACGCTTAGCCGTGAACGAGTGCAAGCGATCAAAGATGCCGCGTCTTGGGATAATGTTGAAAAACGAAATAAAATGATCCGCGCTTATGCTGCGTACGATCGTGCTAACAAAGGATAAATGAAATGACAAATACACGAATCAAACGGGACATCGAAGATCGCTTAGCCGACCGAGTCCAAGAAGTTAAGGAACGCTCATTAGTTAATGAGTCTTCTAACGCACAACGGGAACGCGTAGAGGCGTTTCGTGACAAATGGCAGAATAGTGCACTGCCAGACATTCCCCGGGACGCAATTCCGGGAATGCATTTGTGTTGGTTGTCGACGACGAACACATATGACAGTATCGACAAACGTATTGCATTGGGTTATGAACCAGTTAAAGCCAGCGAGTTAAACAAAGGCTTTGAAGGACTAGGTAAGATGAATTCGGGCAAGTTTGAAGGCTGTATTTCTTGCAATGAGATGGTTCTTTTCAAATTGCCAGAAGAAGTTTATCAAGAAGTGATGAGAATGATGCACCTCGAGGATCCCCTCGAACATCAACGCAACATTACCTCCTCGGTCCGTGACACGGCTCGTGAAGGCAAAGGTGGCCGATCTATTCTTGAAGGCGGTATTCTGGAAATGGAAAAGGAAGCTCGAAAAGCGACTAGCAATATTCGTTTCTAATAACAACTTCAAACAAAGGAAATTTAAATGTCAGTAACATTACAACCCTTTGGCCTGAAACCAGTATACCACCCAAGTGGTTTGGATCGTGCGATGCAATTCGCCGGTACAAACAGCTTTGTTCAAGGTACTTCTGGTTACACTGCCCCCTACGCGTTGTCAAGCGGCCAATCTTTTTGGCAGTTTCAACCCGTGGCAGTGAACTCTTCTGGTCAATTGACAATCGCAGCCTCCGCCGCCACCGGCACCAGCGGTACTGCAACCAGCACAGTGTACGGTGTTTTCGACGGTGTGGAATACACATCTTCTGAAGGCCGCCGCTCTGTCGCCAAGTACGCTTCTTTGCTTACTTTGAACTCTGCTACCAGCATCATTTTCTGGATCTTTACTGACCCAGCATTGATCTACGAAGCTCAAGTTCAAGGTTCTGCAACTGCTGCATCTATCGGTCAAGAATACAACTTCAGTACGACTACTGCTTACACTCCTGCTGCTGGTTATTCCATCGGTAACGGTGGCGCCGGTTTCTCGACAACTGCTTTGTATCCTACTCCCGTAGGTTCCGGCAATCAAGGTCAAGTCCGCGTCGTCGGTCTGGGTCGTGAAGTCGCATTCCCTGCTGGTGAACTGAATCAATGGGGCGATGCTAATACCATCGTTCAAGTTCAGATCGCCAACAACGCCTTCGCCGCTCCGTCGGTCTCGGTTTAATTAACAACGAAAGGATCTAAGCCATGGCAACCCCTATGCGTAGTACGGACTTTCGTGCGGTAGTCGAACCGATTATCAACGAAGTCTTTGATGGTGTCTATGAACAACGTGCAGACGAATGGAAAGGCTTTGTAGAGCAAGTCCAGGGTATCCCACGTAATTATCACGAAGAAGTGATGCTGTACGGCATGAATGCCGCCCCAGCCATGCCTGACGGCACTCCCGTCAGTTATGACCAAGGCGGTACTCTGTACATCACACGTTTTATCTATCAAATCTATGGCTTGGCTTACGCCTTGACCAAAGTGCTGATGGAAGACGGTGATCATATCCGTATCGGTAGCACCTTTGCAAAACATTTGGCTCAATCTATGATTGAAACCAAAGAAACCCTCTGTGCCAACTTGTTGAACTTCGCGTTCACTTCTGGCTACATCGGCGGCGACGGCGTGACTTTGATTAACACTGCTCACCCAATCGCTAACGGCGGTTCTTACTCTAACCAATTGTCTACTGCTGCTTCTTTGAGCCAAACTTCTGTTGAACAGTTGTTGATTCAAATCCGCTCTGCAGTGGATAACAACGGTAAGCGTATCCGCCTGAAGGCCGAGCAGTTGGTTGTGCCTCCTGCTTTGGAATTCCAAGCTGAAGTTATCTTGAAGTCTGTGCTGCGTAGCGGTTCAGCTGATAACGATTTGAACCCAATCAAGTCCACCGGTATGCTGCCTAAAGGCACTCACGTTGTGACTCGTTTGAGCTCATCTAAAGCCTGGTGGGTTCAAACTGACGCTGAAAACGGTCTCATGCTCGTTAATCGCCGCAACCTGGAGAAATCCATGGAAGGTGACTTCGAGACTGACTCGATGCGTTACAAAGCCACCGAGCGTTATGCTACCGGTTGGCACGATGCCCGTAACATCTACGGTACACCCGGAGTCTAATTCCGGCATCTTAAAAGGGTCCACTCAAAAGGTGGGCCTTTTTTTTTCGTCTGTGCATAATTGAATTCACGCAAAACAAGCTCAAATACACAGTTTTTTATCAGTTATGCATGAAAAATGCAGGATAAATTGAATAGATAGCTGTGTATTTGTGTTTGGGGCGTTTTTAGTCAAAAGTTCGCATTAATAGAAATAGGAAGAATTGCCCCACATAGGGCCCCGCTGCTTCCCGGGGCTACGATCAAGCGACTGTGGGGGGCTTAAAACTCTTGATAGGAAAAATCAAATGTCAGTTACCTTTAATCAGCCGGTTCGTATTTATAAGTTCAACAATTCGTCGAACAACGGCACCATGGCTCCCGATAACACGGGTGCAGCGCGCGCGTCACAACAAGCGTTCGTTACTAACCCAATCGCCACAACCACTGGCGTCGCTACTGTGTTGACCACTGCTGCTCTCGGCACTTCTACCGTGGCTCCCTTTGTATTGCCCGCTGGTTCGATCATCGAAGCAGTCTCCTTGTATCAAGACGTAGCCGCTGGTGGCTTGGTCGGTGGTCTGATCACTGTGTCGATCAACCAACCTAACCCAACAACTGGCGTTGTGACCACTACCGCAATCGGTACGATCACGCCTACTGCAGCTGGCGGCGTTATTGCTGGCGTGTTTACTGCTACTGCAGCAACTGCTGCGATCTTGGAAAACGTCGGCTTGACTGATGCCACCTTGACATTCTCGGCAGCTTCGGTGACCACATTGACCAGCGGTTCTGTTGGTGGCAATATCTCTGTGAATTACACAGCTCGCAATTACACTGGCTCGATCATCAACGTTGGTCAAGGCTTGACTAACAAGTAATTAATTGCCTCGGGGGCTTCGTGCTCCCGAGTTAACTTTAAAGGAAATTAATTATGACACTCAAAACGAATTTAACCCAAACGTCACCGCCACATTCGGTAACAGTTCAAGGAGCTTATGAGCCGTTTGAACTTCAAGTAGCTCGCAATCAAATCATGGGCCATGAAGTGGTCAACGTCTTTGGTTACGCATCCGCGGTCAGTACCAGCTTTGTGTCTGTGTGGGAAAACAACGCTGCGTATGTGTTTCCTACTGTTGCTTCGACTATGGTTGTGTCTAGTAGCTCCGCTTCCGACACGGCAGTCAGCGTTCAAATTTTCGGCTTAGATGCAGACTACAACCGTATTACGGAAGTAGTTGCGTTGAATGGCACAAGCAATGTGACGACAACAAACGTGTATTGGCGCATCAACAACGTGATAACCGTTGCTGGCGCTGCTGTTGGAACCGTGTACGTTAAGAACGCAGGCGGTACGACCTATGCGCAAATTGCCATTGGCAGCGGTAAAACAAACATGTCTGTTTACACCGTCCCCGCAGGCTACACAGCATACCTAACTCAGTTTGATGCATTCTCATCTACCTCAGTAACTTCTGGCGTATTTGCGACCTTTAGAGGGTTGATTACAAGCTCTACAGGCATTAATAACGTGGTGATTCAAGCTCCGTTTTTAAACACGTATGCTGTCACACGCCCCTACCCAACTCCAGTGTTTGAAAAGTCGGACATGCAGTTGCAATGTAAATCTAGCGGCGCAGGCTTAGGCATCGGCGTTTTAGGCATCGGCGTGTTAATCAAGAACGACGGTCAATCAGCGTAAGGTAAGTAAATGGCAGTCTTTCTTGACACCAGTAGTTATTCTGTTTTGTCTGTGTCGGTCTGTGACCGATGCAACAGAAAGTTTCCATATGTAGAACTCATGCCGGATCCAAACTTCCCTGGCATGAGGGTCTGCAAGGACGACCTAGATGACTTTGATCCTTGGAGACTGCCTGCGAGACAAACGGAAAACATTGCCTTACGTTTTCCTCGCCCCGATGTTTCAGTTGCGACTGGACCAATTGGCGGCAATGAAATTATGACTGAAAATGGATTTCAAAATGATAATTCACTTTTCATTCAAGGCACAAATCAAACATACGCCAACAACACTGGCAACTTGAACACAAATAGTAACGTCGTACCATCGCCTGCTATTCTGTACCCATATATCGAAATCGTCGCCCCTAACACTGGGTCAAAGGCTGGCGGCACTTCAGTGGTACTTACCGGTGCAAACTTCACCGCGGTCAACACGGTTCGTTTTGGTGGTGTGATTGCCACATTTAATTTAGTTAGCTCAACCGAAATTGTTGCCATTGCTCCGGCATACGCGGTTACCGGTGTCGTTGATATTGCTGTTATATCTCCATTTGGAACTGGCACGTATTACGGCGGTTTTACCTATACCACATAAGAAAAATAAATGGCTAATCAGAGTATCACGCAACTACCGGTTGCAACCGATTTAACCGGCAACGAACACGTTGCGGTTGTTCAACGTGGTGTAACTAAGCAGGCTTCTGTTTCCCAGATTGCCAATGCTGCTGCACCCGGTAAACTGATTACAAACGTAGCTTTAAATCAATACAATTATTATTTAATCTTTTATTATAGTGACGGTACTACGTCTGAGACTGGCCCAATACCTGGGTTTGTTTCGGCGACTATTGACTCCAACGGTCATTTGATTCTAACCGAGACAACCGGCGCAACACTCGATTGCGGTCCGGTTGTTGGCGCTTCTGGTTACTCGGGTATCTCGGGTTACAGCGGTTCCGGCGTATCAGGCTATTCTGGTTTCTCAGGTATCTCTGGATATTCGGGCTTCTCCGGTATTTCCGGTTACAGCGGTTTCTCCGGTATCTCTGGCTTCTCGGGTATTTCCGGTTATAGCGGTATCTCTGGATATTCCAGTTTTTCGGGTATCTCGGGTTATTCGGGATTTTCTGGTATATCTGGTTTCTCAGGTATCTCGGGTTACAGTGGTTTCTCCGGTATCTCTGGTTACAGCGGTTCTGGTATTTCGGGTTATAGCGGTAAGTCTGGTTATTCAGGTTACAGCGGTTCTGGTATTTCGGGCTTCTCGGGATATTCGGGTTCGGGCGAATCTGGCTGGTCTGGATTTTCTGGTTATTCTGGATATAGCGGCTTTTCTGGTATATCGGGCTTTAACGGCACGGGCATATCTGGCTATTCGGGTTATAGCGGGTTCTCGGGCGATTCTGGATATTCAGGCATTTCGGGTTATTCGAGTTTCTCTGGTATTTCCGGATACTCAGGCTTTTCGGGTATCTCTGGTTACTCGGGTTTTTCAGGTATCTCTGGTTACTCGGGTTTTTCTGGTATCTCTGGTTACTCTGGATTCTCAGGCTATTCAGGCATTTCGGGATATTCGGGTTTCTCGGGTATCTCAGGTTATTCGGGTGCTTCGGGGTATTCCAGCTTTTCTGGTATTTCGGGTTTCTCCGGGTATTCGGGTCAAACTGGTGCCGGTGGTGTTATTGCCAACTACGGTAACTTTTATGATACTACGACACAGACCAATGCGGGTACAACAGCCGATAACTTAGTTACAGCAGCTAATACATACATTTCCCAGGGCGTAAGCATTGTTTCTGGTTCCCAAATTACTTTTGCAAATAATGGGACGTACTTCCTTAGTTTTCAAGGCCAGTTCACACAATCGCTAGGCGGAATTAATAGCACCGTGTACGTTTGGATGTCTAAAAACGGTACGACTATTGCAAATAGTGGAGCACTGTTTACGATACTGGGGGTCAACGAGATAACGTATGCTGTTGTTCAAGATGTTATTGACGTAACTGCCGGGGATTACTATCAATTCCATTGGAGTTCCACAGACATTAATACGGAATTACGCTTTTATGCCGCAGGCACATTACCCACAAAACCTGCAACTCCAAGCGTAAACATTCACGCCACCCAAGTAACCTTCACACAGTCTGGTTACAGCGGCTTTTCGGGTTACAGTGGCTTCTCAGGCTCCATCGGCATTTCTGGTTTTAGCGGTTATTCGGGTACTTCCGGTTTTATAGGTTATTCGGGTATTTCTGGCTTTTCAGGCATCTCGGGTTACAGTGGTTCTGGCGTTTCGGGGTACTCTGGCACTTCTGGTTTCTCGGGTATTTCGGGTTTCAGCGGATTCTCTGGTATTTCGGGCTACAGCGGCCTTTCAGGCTATTCTGGTACCTCGGGGTACAGTGGCTCCGGATTGAGCGGCTACAGCGGTTTTAGCGGCATCTCGGGCTATTCTGGCGTGTCAGGTATCTCTGGCTACTCAGGATACTCAGGTTGGTCAGGAATTTCGGGCACTTCAGGCTATTCTGGTTTGACTGGGCCGTCAACCACGATCAACGCAACCGACAGCATTACCAACACAAACTACTACCTGGTGGGTGTGCCCGCGTTGGGTTCCAACCAAACGGCGTATGGTTTCAGCACAGACGGCCTGACCTTCAACGGTTCGACCAAGGTGTTTTCTTCACCTTATGTTGTGGCATTGGGTCCGATCGCTAGTGCGTCATCTACGGGTGCGTTTAGCTACGGCACGCTGGGTTACACAGATACCAACATCTTTGCAAGTTTTTCAACTAGCATTAATACCTACGCGCAGATGGTGTTGCAGAACACTAACGCGGGTACACAGGCGTCTTGTGACTTTATTGTTTCGGGTAACGTCGGTACGGCATCCACATTCTATGGCGACTTTGGTATTAACGGTGCGGGCTTCAGCGCCGCGGGTTCGTTCGGTCTTCCAAGCGCCACGTATCTGTATGCAATTGGCGGCGATCTAGTAATCGGTACGCGATCAGCAAACCGAATCCGTTTTGTTATTAATGATAGCGTTGTAGACGCTATGACAATCGACACCGGCGGCGGTTTTGCAATTAACGGCGCATACGGCACTAGCGGTTACATTTTGTCAACCAACGGCTCTGGCACGCCCCCAACCTGGATCAACGGCACGGGTCTTTCGGGCTACTCCGGCAAGTCAGGTTACTCGGGCACAAACGGCGCTACAGGTACTTCAGGCTATTCGGGCGCCACAGGCACAAACGGAGCTGCAGGCACTTCAGGTTACTCCGGCGCTACTGGTGGCACGGGTGGCACGGGCACTTCAGGCTACTCAGGATTTTCGGGTACTGCAGGCTCAACCATCCTCGGCTCGACTAACACCTGGACAGCAGTCAACACGTTTAACAGCACTATTGTTGGTAGCATCAACGGCAACGCTGCTACGGCTACAACGGCTACATATCTTTCCGGTACAGCGCAAGTAAACTTGATTGTCGGTAAGACCGGGACCACAGTGGATATTAACGCGGCAAACGATACCGGCTCGTTTTCCGTTAGAGGGGACGCCACATATCCGGCCTCCATGTCGTTCCACCGCCCTGGTGCTTACGCTATTAACGTAGGTCTAAGCACCGCTAACAACTTTGTAATCGGCGGGTGGTCAGCTTCGTCAAACGCGTTCTCTATGACTGGTGGTGGTGCGTTGACGATGCTCAATAACATCACTGCCTATTCTGACGAAACACTGAAAAAGAATTGGCGTGATCTGCCTACAGATTTTGTAGAACGTTTGGCTGTGGTTAAACACGGTATCTACGACCGTATTGACCAAGTGAGCACTCAGGTCGGCGTATCTGCCCAGTCTTTGCGACCCCTCATGCCTAATGCTGTTATGACGCAAGAAGATGGCAAACTATCTGTAGCCTACGGCAACGCAGCTCTAGTCTCCGCTGTCCAACTAGCTAAACGTGTTGTTGAGCAAGACGCTCGAATTGCTAAGCTCGAAGCAATAATTGAAGAAATTAAGGCCAAATTGGCATAGATCTTGCATTAATATAGGTGAGCGAAAAACAAATTTCCCAACCTTTTATACTGTAGAGTATATGCCAAAATATAGCATTGTCGTACCAACTTTTAACAACTGTGAAAAGTACCTCAAACCTTGTGTAGACTCGGTTATCAAATACTCAAACATGGCCGATGTGGAGCTGATTATCTCAGCCAACGGCTGCACAGATAACACGCACGCGTATCTGGAATACCTGGAAACAGCGATTCCGAACCTGGTGGTGGTGTGGGATAACCATCCCGTTGGTTTCTCCAATGCAGTTAATCGAGGCATTAATCGCGCCACGACTGACAAGATTGTGTTGTTGAATAACGATACGGCCCTGTTGGACCAAGACCAAAATAAGTGGCTTGAGCGATTGGATGTTGGCGATATCTCCGCTGTGCTTACACAGTGGTCAGATATTACCAAGCAAAAGTTTGGCGTGTTTTTCTGTGTGATGATTCAGAAGCGCGTGTTTGACAGCATTGGCGTGTTGGACAAGGGTTTTAAGGTTGGCGGTTGCGAGGATATTGACTTCTGCTACCGTGCACTTGAGGCTGGTTTTCAGCTGGTTGACGTGGGGTATAAGGGTGATTTCCCGATTTACCACGCGGCCGAGGGTACTGTGCACGACACGGACCTGGTGCAAGATTGGGATAATACATTTTTGCTGAACCAATTGCGTTTGGGCAAGATGTATAACAGTGAGTGGTACAAGTGGCGTTTGACGAATAACTACGAGCGCGCGGTATTTTTGAAGGATGATCCTGTCTTTCCTCGTGAAACCCAGCGCTACGAATGGGCTGCTCGGAATTTGGTTGGTAAGCAGGTGTTGGAGATTGGATGCTCCACGGGATATGGCTACCAGTTTTTGCCGAGCGATGTGTCATATATGGGTTTGGATTATGACCCGATTATTGTGGAAGTTGCAAAAGAGCAGCAATGGTCTGATAGTGCGACTTTCTACCACGCCGACATTAATACGTTTGAGCTGGGTCGTTATAACACCATTATCGCGTTTGAGGTGGTTGAGCACCTAGATAATGGGTTGGAGATTGTTGAGAAGTTAAAAGGTCACTGCAAGCGTTTGTTGATCACGGTGCCGCATGATGAACCCAAAGGTTTTTGGGGTGAGCACCACAAGCTGCACGGTCTGACTGAAAAGGACTTTCCCGGTTTTAAGTTTGAGTACGTTGACTTTGCGGGCAACATAACGAAAACACTGAAAGAGGTGTCAAGTGAGAATCCTGGCAACCTGATGCTTTGCTGGTACGACAATGAGTAAAGTTCTGTGTTCCGTAGCGACACGGGGGCGTTATAACACGACGCTGCCATTGGTGTTGAGTGCCATTATCAACCAAACGAAGTCTCCGGACAAGTTGATCATCTATGATGATAATGATGAGCCTCAAGACATGCGAAAAGAGATGATTTATCAATACTTTTTTCAGATGTTGGACAGCAAAAAGATTCCGTGGGAGTGGAAGTATGCCGACAAAAAGGGGCAACACCACATCCACCAACAGGCCAATATAGCTGGTTTCGACTGGGTTTGGCGCTGTGATGACGATGCTATTCCTGAGCCGAATGTGCTGGAGACTTTGTACTCTTACGCAAAGCGCAATCCAAAGCTGGGTGCGGTTGGTGGCTCGATATTGACACCGCCGGATATGCCGGATACGTCAAAGGTAACGGGCAAGATTGAAGATATTAGTCGGGAGCCGAACGCCCAGTGGAACATGATCAGCCAAGTAAAACCGGTGGATCATCTGCACTGTTCGTTCTTGTACCGCGCGGGTGTGCATGACTTTAACCTGGGTTTGTCGCGTGTAGCGCACAGGGAAGAGACGTTGTTCACCTGGGGTTTACAGCAAAAGGGCTACCAGATTCTGATAGTTCCCAACGCGGTAACCTGGCACATGAAGAACCCACAGGGTGGGATTCGTAGCGAAACGAATGCAGATTTGTACCGGCACGATGAGGAGATCTTTACCAATTTCCTCCGGTGCAAGGGCAAGACAATTGTGGTATTGAATTGTGGCCGTGGTGACCACGTGGTTTTTAAACGGATTCTTCCGTTGATTAAAGACCCGATTGTGTTCACGTGCTACCCAGATATCATCCCCGGAATGAGCATTGCGGAAGCGACAAGCTATTTTGGCAACCTGGATCAGTTCAGCATTTATAAGAAAATGCACCAATGGAACTGGACAGAGAGCTTGGAGAAAGCGTTTAGGAAGATGTACTTATGATTATTATATCACCCTACTCGCAGAAATTGAGAACCGGTAAGAAAAACCCAAAGAACTATCCGTACTGGAAAGAGCTAATTGCGATGATTGACGAACCAATCATCCAGGTGGGAATAGACGGCGAAGAACAGCTTGTCGACGATTTTAGAAAAAATCTGTCAATGGACGAGTTGTCATCCGTTGTTCGCGAATGCCGAACTTGGATATCATGTGACAGTTTCCTTCAGCACCTAGGCTGGGACTTAGGCAAAAAGGGAATTGTTTTATGGGGTCCGTCAGACCCACTTATATTTGGGCATTCTGAGAACATCAACTTATTAAAGGATCGTTCACATTTAGTGAAAGACCAGTTTATTTGGTGGGAAGCAACTGAACACCAAGATGAACGATTTGTGTCACCGCAAATCGTTTTAGAATATCTAAAGGAATAACAAAATGGCAGCATCGGGCTACACAGAATTACAACTATTTAATAGTGCCGTATCCGGCCGCGCTCCATTGCCCGGCGATTTGGTTGCGGGAGAGTTGGCCCTTAATACATATGACGGCAAACTGTACTTTAAAAATACAAGTAATGCTGTTACCTTGCTGGCCTCTGCCGCGGGCGCTGCTGCTGCCACTAACATCTTTGGTGGTACATCGGGTCAAATTCCATTCCAAACCGGCGTAAGTACAACCAGCTTTATTGCGGCCCCCGGAACTTCTGGCACGTATCTGGGCTGGACTGGCTCTGGCTTTTACTGGTCGACCTCAACCGGCGGTTCGGGTTACAGCGGCTATTCTGGACTTACAGGCGTCTCAGGTTATAGTGGCGTCAACGGCGGCGTTGCTGCATCGGGTTTTTCGGGTTACTCAGGTTTCAGCGGTTCAGGCGTGTCTGGTTACAGCGGCACCACGGGCCTTTCAGGCTACTCCGGCGCAGCTTCTACCGCAGCGTCAAACATCCTTGGTGGGGCTACCGGCTCCGTGGTGTACCAATCAGCACTTAACACCACAGCATTTCTAGCCAATTCGAACGGTAAAGTTTTGGTTGGTGGCGTGTCTGCCCCAGCATACGTTGCACCGTCTACGCTTTCTGTTGGCTTAGCTGCCAACACCGCGGGCGGTTCTGCAAATCAAATCACGTACCAATCGGCTACAGACACAACCGGTTTTATCATTGCACCAACTGCGGGGTCTTCAACAAACCCAGGTTTCTTGGCTTGGACCGGTTCGGCGTTTGTTTGGAACCGTTGGTTGTCATTTTTAACGTCGAGCAACATCAATACAGCTCTGGGATATACGGCTGCTGATGCGGCTGGTACAAACGCTTCGGGCACCTGGACAATCAACGTAACTGGCAACGCCGGAACGGCAACTACCGCCGGGTCGGTGTTTAACGCTGGCGGCTGGGCGGTTACTCCTAGCGGAACTAAGTTGTACTTTAGCTACAACGGCTCCGCAGTAGGCTCGCTTGACTCATCGGGCAACTTTATTGCTCTGGGCGACGTTACAGCCTTCGGCACACCATAAGGAACACGCATGACGTTACCAATATCCGGTGCAATTTCTTTCAACGCAATTAACGTAGAACTCGGCGTTGCGGGAACAACCACGGCAAACATCAACCAAGCGTCTTACCGTACATTGGCCGGAGTGCCGTCTGGCGTGATCTCGCTAAGTAATTTCTACGGAAAGTCAAGCACACAGAGTTTTTCTTTTGCTGGCGGTACAAACATTAATTTACGTACTCAGGCGTTAGGCCAAGGCTGGAATGGTTCCGCTGGGCTTATTATGACCAACACGGGCATTATTTCCTCTAACGGTACAGGAAC
>Ga0194048_10001190_pt1 | contig 12965 bp, 19 predicted proteins | sample JunL225m_MetaG_FD_161685 | JGI IMG/M metagenome (GOLD analysis project Ga0194048, IMG submission 161685) | Anoxic zone freshwater microbial communities from boreal shield lake in IISD Experimental Lakes Area, Ontario, Canada - Jun2016-L222-5m | ecosystem: Environmental > Aquatic > Freshwater >...
CTCTGGCGTTGGGCCCCCAGTTAGATGATTGCAGGTATCATATCGATATCTTTAGCCCGTTGTCCCGTTAGGCATTTCCAATTTGGATTTGCCGGCCAGACAACAAAAGCAAACATATGATAGTTTGGTAGATACCTACGGCTGATTGCCAAGAAACTACCCATTTCGTATATAAGTATACTTATCCCCTAATGTATCTATAGAAATATATATAAGATAAAAGTTTATATTAGATTTTTATCACATTATTGTTGGACAAATGCTTATATTAGTATCTCTCAGGGGTGTACCCATTAGAAATGTATGCCCTTAAGCATGCTAGTAGAGGATCAAATAGACACGACAATGGCTATTTCTCTACACATGGGAGATTATCTCCCCCTATGCTAGGTGTCTCTATACTCTCTTATTCCTTTCTAGAGTATATGTTATACCCCTGAGAATATTCGTGTTCGTTGGTTTTGCCGGCGAACCACAAGTTTCGAAGCGTGTATTTATATGCGTGTAGAAAGATCGCACGGTTAGCGATAAAAACCCTCTCACTGGTATATTGAGAATATTCTAACCGGATATACCACCTATGGTTGTTACTTACCTATCCCAAAAGTAACTGATCCTGAGTATGATCTTGAAAAGTGCTCTCATTCTATAAGATATTTACCCTAGGGTGAATGATTACATTAAAATACAAAGTCAAGATAACTTGGAGGTTATTATGAATAAGACAAAGATTAAAGCAACTGCTAAGAAAACTGGTCAATATTGTGTTGTTGCTCCGGCAATTACACTAGGTACCTTTGGTTATGCCACAGTATTAACTGTTGGTAAAATGACCAAAATGACTGGCAAAGCAATTGCCTCAATAGCTGTAGACACAGTTGCAAATACTAAACAGTATGTCAACGATGTCAAACACCCACCTGTCCGTAAAGACTGGTGAAATGTGACCTGATCAAGTCCTTAAATCTGATCAATCCGCATAGTTAACGGATAATAAATATCTCACTAGTATATTGAGACAGCTTTAACTAAATATACTACACGGGTGCCTGGAAGGTAACGCGTCTTATTGCTAGTTTAGCTTTAAGAACTATATGGATAGGTTCGAATCCTACCACATCCACTAAAATCAAATCTATAGTTAGGAGAACTATTATGTCCATTGGCCCACTTAATGACGTTGTCATTACCATAACTAACGTTATTCGCAAATCAGCTTATGCTTCTGATACCTTTACGGGATCAGATGAAGCAGAAGCTATGTTTGATGAATGGCAAAAACAAGTGCTCAATTTTGCTCAGAAAATGCATGAACACTGGAACAACAAAAACCTAATCTCAGATTGGGCTTCTCAATCATTGGAAGAAACTTTTAAACTAATTCTTCCATCTCAAAACAAGGAGTAAATCTAAAATGAATCAACCTAATGACAAAAAAGTAGTATGGGATTCTGAAACAGAGTCTTACAAAGTTGTTTCAAATCCTGAATGGGATATTGAAGCTGAGGTTGGCATTTACTCATCGCTTGTTCAAAGCGGTGTTAATGATACTTTAGCAACTGACATTTTATCTATGTTTAATACCACTAGACCTGTCTATCCGTGCTATTGTCACAGCGAACACACAGAAATTGGCTATGGATTTAATCCATGCCCTTGTGCAGACTGTGAAGTAATTGCTCGTATTGAAGGTTATAATATTTCAGAAGCTTTAGACAACATTCAGTTGCACAAAAATGCAGTTCATGTTGTTGGCCATATGGTTAAACAACAGCTTTCTGCTATTAATCAAGTTATTGCTTCTGACAATATTTATATTTTTGAAGATGACTTTAAAATGTTTCAATCTCTTTTAGAAGACTATGGTAAAACAGATTTATCTTGGTCTGAAATCTTAGATTACATGGCCGTTGATCCTAGAACTTCATCTGAACCAGATCATTTCTATGCTGTTGCTGCAATTCTAGAATATTATTGGATTGCGTTTGTTCTCAAAAACCCAACAGTTACTGGTCATCGTCCAAAACAATAAGGAATATAGTTAATGGCTATTAGGCCAACTTTAACTCCCTGTATTATATGTGAAATAACAATCACATATTTATGGGATCAAACCCACAATTTAAAAGACCTTGTCGAGATACCCAATCTTGACTCTGCTATAGACATTGATCTATGTGCAGGATATGGATCCATTCATGATGGAGACATGTATACAGCTGTCATTTGTGACACTTGTATGACCACCTTAATTACCAAGAAATTAGTTACCTATAAAGGTAACTATATAATTGGTTAAACAAACAACCCACTTATTAAAGGAGAATTAATCTTATGTGGTACTGGTACATTTCAGGTATGATTTCAGCTTTCTTGCTGGTATCTGCCCTAATCAATATAGGATTTATGTTTGGCTTTATTAGCTACACTAAATCTAAATCAAAATCATCCCGACTTACAGGAGCTGACAAAGCTTTGTATGATTGGGCACAAGACATAACCGGGGAAACCCAAAGGAACAAATCATGAATCAAGGTAATCTAGTAACATACTTACAAGCTATTCAATTAATTGATCAAGCTGCCCAAGACAATAGGCTTTATCATCATAATGGTGGACAAGCTTATCTTAAGCTATCAGATACTTCTGATATCTTACTTATCGTAGATCATTCAAGCATCTTTGATTTTACAGTTACGATGATGGATGGTAGTGCTTATTTTCAGACTTATGAAGGTGCGCAATACCAACATTCTAAACGTATGCGTGAATTCAATATGGTTGAATGGTATGACAATTACATTAAAGAACTACAAGGAGTATAATGTTTTTCTCAATGATGATAACTTTAGCATTGGCGTCAGTCATGGTTGAGGCAGCTTTTGCTGCTAAGGTTAAATGGTGGCGCATCAATGCTCATAAACTTAAATGGGTAAACATGGTTATATCTATTGGCATGTCATATATGCTTGGTGTAGCATTTGGTGCTGCAGGTTTGATCACTATGGGTGCAGCTATGCTGTCTACCGTATTGTCAATCCCAATGTATCAATTGCTCCACTGGAACTTCGATACACCTAGTGCTCATGCACACGGTGGAAGTGAATTCAACTATTATTATGCTATCTTTAAGTCTAAACTAACAGGCTATAAAACTACCCTCAACAAATGGAGAGTAGCTTTAGCTGATCTAGGTAAACTTATGTATAGCTTTATCCGATTCCTAACTTTTCCTATATGGATGACAAGGGACTTTATTGTATGGCTTCGTCCATACGTCGTTAAATATAACAACTATGTAGCCAGAAAACGTACGGCTAAGTTAAGGACAACACCATGAAACGTGTAGCACAATACCTTGGGCTCACTATCACGACCATGGCGTTTGCGTATGGGTGGTCTAAATGACCATCCAGGCAAACCCTACTGATGGGATATATAGACACAAATGTATAGAATCATCTTGCTCAGAATTCGTTATGTACGATGACGAGCCTTGGTGTTTCGATCATTCCCCTAATGAAGGTTCATCCCTTCCAGGATATTCCGCTTATCAACAAGATCTCTTAAAGGAGAAAACACAATGAATGAAATCAAGAAGACACTTACTGGTGTCTATCGCAGAATTCGTATCTTTATTGCCAAACAAACTGGTAAATAAACATATTAAAATAAAAAACAATGAACTCAGGGATCACCCAATCCCTGATTCATTCAGCCCACATATATCCATAACTATACAAAAGGAATCATAGACATCATGTCAATTCTAAATACCCTAGTACAATCCTTCGACCCAGAAGGTACCCTTGGAATTGCAGTGACCAACCCAGAGTCATTGCAATCCACAACAAAAACAGCTAACTTAATTGCTGGTAAGCGCGTGCCTTTCCAGGCTTCGATTAACGGTATGAAGCTCCCTGCTTTTGCCACATTGAAGTCTGCAAGTCTTTCTCGCTTAAGCCTTGAGAACCATACTTCTGCTAATGGCACAAAGCCTTTAGTAACTGGTATCTTCAATAATGTCGAAATGGACATTGAATTGATCATTGGAACTGATACAATGACTATCCAAGAATTTCTCTTGGCATCGTCAAATGCTGCAGCTCTTCAAGACAAAACAGTTACTGCATTGAACAAGTATAAAGTTCAAGTTGCACGTGACTTGACTCCTGAAGAAATTGCACAAATTACATCAGAGACACAAGATGCTTTTGTAGCATCTACACTTGAGCAGTTCACTCCTACTCTTGAGAACCTTGGATTCCGTTTTAACAACGGAATGACCTTCTTCTGGCAGCAGTTTGGTGCCAGTATCGAAGGTTATAACCAGATCCTTGAACTTTTCAAGGCAGCTGGTGCAACTAACGTTCTTAGTGCTACCAAAAATGTTCCAGACAACGTTCAAGAAATCTGGGCTATGCCCAAGAACCTTACTGGTCTTGAAGTTGTAGCATTTGAAGTTGGACGTGCAACACGTAGTGAATCTAAGACAGGTCAAGGGTTTCTTGACTTTGCAGATGCCATTGCTGAAAACTACAAGCGCGTAGTTGGCCTTCGTCGTGAAGCAGATATGATCAAGTCTGATATTCTTCAAAACTCTGTTGCACAAGCATGGTCTGCTGAAAAGATTGACGCTGCTGATAAGTATGCTGCAAGCCTTATCCGTGTATCCCAGCAATGGGCTAACACTTGGTCAGGTTCTTCTCGTGGTGTAACTACTGATCCAAAAGATCCTTCAGTTCAAACTCCACAGAATCAGTACTACGTAACAAAGGCTCCATGTGGCCGTTTCTCTGTCGTCGTTGACGGCAAAGTAACCCCAGTGGATCTTTGGACAAACTCACTTTCAGCGAACACCTCAGGTAATACGACTTCTTCTGTAACAGCTCCTGCTGCTACTGATGAGTCTCCAATTACCTGGCAGTAAGCACTCATCTAACTAAGCCCTACCGTAGGTGGGAGTATGCAGAAATGTATACTCCCATCTACACACCCCATCATACTTTTTTATGTTAATACAAAGACATACAAAAATATAAATATAATTACACAATCTCTTAAGGAGGGATTTTGACAATAAGCCCCAAAACAAGAACTATCTGCTATGCTGATGGACCTATTCGCTCTACAGGTGGATATCAAGTAGGTTTCTACGATATATCCCACCTTCGCCAGGCACTACAATATTCTGGCGAATCATTCTATCGGGTAGGTTCTTTACCTATCCCGCAAAACGAAGCTGAATTCACTGAAATTCAACGAATTATTAATGATCCTTCTATCCAATATGCTTTAGTTGACAAGAACAAAATTGTTATCTGTCAAATTGGCAACAACACTGAATGGCTTAGTATCTTTACTGATATGGGCTACACAGTTCACGGTGGAGGCAAGACCGCTAAACGGTTAAAGACTCTCCATCGACCTACTTTAATTAACGCCCATTTTGATCTTGATGAAATCAATATACGTTATTGCGAAGCCGGCGACTTCAGTCGTTACTTCGATAGCGATGAAGAAGGGTATTGGCTTATAGATGCTGAAGACTATCATGAATCCTATCAGGATCCTGAAGTCTGGGATCGACTCTTGGACGGTGGCTTTGCCATCCATCCACGGTTGATTCATAAAGGCATTGATAACCTACCTATTTTCGATCCTGCTGAGAATGAAGATCCAGGTGAATATTACCTGAATCCTACCTTGCGTATGGATTGCATTCGTGATCTGTATAATGCTAAAGTATTTAACGTTAGAATTACTGGACCAATGGGTCAGCTTAAAGGAAACTGCTTTGTTACTGATAAACTTCCTGAAGGTGTAGACGTATTGACTTGGCATGGAAATGTTAAGACAGAAGTCTCATATTCTGAAGGTTATCAACTCATCGCTGAACCTCAAGGACCTAAGTCTAAAGTCAGAACCGATGATCAAACTCTTATTAATATGCCACAACTCTTTACTAAGAGTGATATGGAATATTGGCTAGATGAAGAATATAAGAAACTCTTTAACGATGCTATTAATAATAAGCTTTTGATGAACTGGAAAAACATTTACATGCGTAACTTCCGTGATAATAAGAAAGACGGAAAAGAAGTTAGTATAGAAGACGAAGAATCTTATGCACGGTTTCAGTATCAAGGTTATCGCTGGAAAGCAATGGGGATGAAAGTAACTGATTCCCCTTGGTTATTCCAAACCTTGGCCACATCCCACGCTAAGCCTTTAGAGGAACGTATTCCAATCCCTTGTTCTGTATCTGAGCAGATTATTAGCGAGTCTATGGCTCGCCTATCTGGTTATGATATGGAAGTCGAAGAAGGAACTATACAACGCATCAATGAACTTGGTGTACACGTAGTTAATGATCTTGACTGGATTGAGATGTATGAATCTCACGGTGGTTGTGACCATGACGATTTCTTTGGACTATTCTATAGGACTATGATTGGTGGGCAATATGATAACGAGAAAGTTATCATTGCACGTCGATCTCCAAATGGTCTTGGTGAGTATTCTATCTTTAAGTATGTAGAAGGACAATGGTCTCCAACTTGGTTGACCAGTGACGGTACTAAAGTTAAGTTTCCTGAGTGTTCTGGACGTGGTTGGGCTATGCGCTTATCTACTGCCATTCACGCTAAAAGAGTTGACTATATAGGACTTCCATCTTCTACTGCTCCTAAAGCTGAACGTACTGAAACCTATACTCGTCAAGATGTCTTTAATGACATTCGAGCTAGTATGACAGGTGGAGGCGTTGGCGGTTTCGTCAATGCTGTAATGCTTCATACTTCTGTATTTCATTCTCATCGTCCACTTCAGTTGTGTAGTTTGGAAGATGCAATCGATGGTTGCACTCAAACAAACGAACCAGCTGACCGTGAAGCGATTGAGCTTGAAGCCAAACTATTGGTTGATGAAGTAATAAGATCTGGACTTCCAGTAGACCGTTCATTATGGGATGCTAAAAAGTTTGCTTATTATCTGAAACCAGGTCAGTATGTAGAAAAACATGAAGGTAAAATCACTCAGCTTAATATGATCACGAAAACTAAATATCGTGAGTATGTAAAGATGGTTACTGATTGGGCTCAAAAGAACTGTCAACCTGATGAATTCATTCATAAGATTGGCTATCGTCTGAGCTTTCATGCTCTACCTATACTAAAGCAATTTCGTAAAGATATCTTTAACTTAAACCAATCTGATATTGCTGAATCTAACGGATATCTAGATAGCTCTAGTTGGGATTCTTTGTACGAATCAATCGTTACTAAGATTCAATCGTACGAAAATGAATCTGATCAACATGACCTAGTACTTGGTCTTTATTCTGCCAGCTTGAAGCATCCAACTTCAAATGGTAAAGTAAGTGATCAGATCGTATTCAATCGATATGTCTTTCCGTTCCTTGAACGAGCACTTCAATATTATGGATTAGCTAACGTAGTTTCGTTTATTAGAAACAACGATGGCACAGTCCGAGTAATGCAGAGCAAAACAAAGGAATGGATTGGCATTGATCAAGACAATGGTTATCAAACTTTTGATGATGCTATTGAATACCAACGATTCCGTGGCAAGATCAGCCCTATTGTGTTTAGCACAGCCAAGAAAATTGCTTAACAATTTATGAACCCCCAGAGTATTAGCACATTGCTAGTATTCTGGGGGTTTTTTTTCGCACGCTGGGGAACGCGCACGGAGGTTAACTCCAATTTAAAATGTTCCACGTGAAACATTGGCGACAATAAAAAACAATGAACTGTAGTCAGCTCTGCTGTCTCTAGGAAATAATCTTCGAGCACTTACCCTCCTTAGCTCAGATTAAAATCTCCCAGTGCCCCATCACCACTGTCCTAGGGATGGCAGAGTTGACTATGGTTTTTTTTTAAATGAGAGGCACCGACTAATATGTCAAACATTGACATCTCAAGCTATAACCTTGAAGACCCTGCAGACATTGAAAAATTCTTTTTAGCTAACCATGCTGAGCTCATGTCCATGATGTCAGTCCTGTCTGAAAATGTTACAACTATTCAAAATTATATCCTTGAATTAGATCTTTACACTCTTCCAGAAGAATCTGTTATGCATCTTTCTGGATTGATGAAAGCTAACTTCAATGTTCATGAGACTATCATAAAATTCTTTGATGCTCTCATGCAAGTATCTAAAATAGCTCCACGTCAAGTTTAATTTGTTAGACTATTGATTTTATATACCTTTGAGAACATTAACACTATTATATTATATGATTTGTAATGATGTTCTTGATTTTTTCAACTTTATTTGCTAAACTATTCCTATGTAACAAGTTTATTTATATACCTTTATATAAATAAAAATCCACAAACAATCCCTGTTTACGGGAAAGGAAACCACAATGCAAAAAAGAAATAAAACTCAACTCATAACACAATACCTTGACCAAAACATTGGTGCTGAAGTTACTCCTCAGCAAATTGCTGATGCAGTAGCAACCACCATTCAAACAGTATACACGTTTATTCGTTCAAACGCATCTCGTTTTGAATCAGTTAAGCGTGGTACTTTTAAAATTAATTCCTCACAAAACACCCTCTTTTTAAATAACGAGGGTACTATATAGAGGTTATCAAAATTTGATAACAGCGCAGTAATTCTGATAAATCGGCTTCATGCTAACCATTTGCTTTGTTAAGAGCGAATAAGTAAACTAAAAATCTACTTCTTTGTTTTAAAGTTATGGTTAGGTATGAAGCCTTTTTTTATCTATTGCTTCCTGTTTTCAACAGATTATTATTAAGGAACAGACTATGGCTAAGAAAGATATAACTCAACAGCAACCTGTTGATCTTAATCTACTTACTAGATCCATTGTCTTGGTTGCTCAAAAAATTGATCAACTTACCGAAGAAGTTCGTCTTCTTAGGCAAGACCTTTCTAATAATCCTAACAAGGAGGAACGTAGCTGAACACCAACTGGAACCACCCAACTCCAATGTGTTATACTATATCTATGCCCGTTGACAAGCGGGCAGGGGAACAATCCCTTACGTAACAGTTATACTGTGAAGTCGGAGAAGGCAAACCTGTCTTTTGTTGAACGGACAATTCGTTGTGTCCGGAACATTCGTCTTCGCAACCTGCGCGATGCTAATGAAATCTGTTTTTAAGATTTCAAACCCAATCGAAAAGGAGCGAAAATAAAATGCGCATACTACGAGTGATAATATTAATATTAACAATGCTGGTGACAACTATTGTCACTGGGCCTGCTGCTAGTGCAGCAACTGGAGGCGTCTCGGAACAGTCTTCCGAGCCCCGAAGTACCACCTTACCCAGTGTTCCAACTAAATGGAAGTACGTCACATTTAAGATGGGACCTTCCATTGATTATTGGAAAAAAGTTGCACAATGTGAAACCGCACAGAATTGGAAAAACGGTGGATATTATTCAGGTGGACTTGGTATGGCCCAGTCAACGTGGGAAGGTTACGGCGGAACAGATTTTGGCAAACACCCCTACAATGCTTCCATACTAGAACAAATTGTTGTAGCCAACAGAGTAGCAGTACTCGGCTGGCAAACACATGAGTTTAGAACTTTAGATGACAAGCTTAACAATAGGCCTTTTTATCGTCCATCAGTAGGTTTTAGTGGATGGGGATGCATTAAGCATAACTCATACCTTAAAGCTAAACATGATACAGTGTTGCGAACTAAGCTACCTGTAGGTGATCAATTCTATTGTCCACAGTTTGAACAAACCTTTAAGAAATATTCATTGCCTTGGAAAGTATTTTCATACATAGCATGGCGTGAGTCTCGCTGTAACCCTGATGCAATGAATGCAACATGGGCTAATGGAAAGATTACTTGGACATTAAACACTGATGGATCTTATGATTCAGGTCTTCTTCAAATTAACTCTTCTTGGTTTAAAACATTAAAAGATGTTACTGGACATGATCCACATGATTTACTTGATCCTGGAGTCAATGCAATGTTTGCTAGTTGGATCTTACATTTCTCAAGTGGCAGACTTAGAAACTGGAACGTTCACGCTACAGCTCTTCGTTAGTTTTCAATAAAAGGGGAATACTCATTTCTCTTGATGCAAAACACAAGAATCATTGTTCTTACAATAAGGATAAAACGCAATGCTCAATATTATTACAAAACTTAGTTCAGAAACTGTTACTAAAATAATAGAACATCTTGAACAAAATATTGTACCTGAACTTGGCGTTGATGTTTCTAATTATGCTCCAGGTCGGAGTCGAGTATGGTTTCCATACGAAGCTCCATTAAGTGACACTAGAAACTATCAACTTGCTTGTCAAGATGAAAAAATTTGGACATTTTTAAACAATCTTTGTTCAACATTTGATTGGAAACCAGAACTTGGTTTAGTTTCTAAAGGTGGAACTATTAGCCCCCATAGAGATGCAGCTTATGCTGATTTTCGTTCTATTGGGGTTAACCTTGGCACAGTTACATGGTGCTATTCTAGAGCTTACCCTATGTATAAATGGGTCCCTAATGAACTACAGATTGACCCACCTGAAGTTACTAAGATTCAGATGACTGGTGGAGAAGTCTTTGAATTCAACTGTAAAAATTTACATTGGACAGAAGACGTAGACCCAGATCGTTGGGCTTTCAACTTATGGCGAATCTCCAACAAAGGTCGTTCTAAGTTTCAAGACTTTACTAATTCTCTTTTAATAAATCAATCATAAACAAGGATATCCCTATGCCTAAATTTATATATACACCAGAAGAACTAGACTCTAAGTCTAAGATAAAAGAAATCATACTACAGTACATTGTAGACGCTAACGTAGAAGAATACGAATTCAATGACGATGAAGGCGAATGCTGTGACGATTGCTCATATGACTGTGACGGCGAATGCTCATGCCATGAGTATCCCGGTTATGATGAGTATCTAGCCTCATTAATTCAAAGATTTATCTACAATAACTTTAAACCACAAGAAGCACCTAATGAATAATCCAATCAACTATGATCATGTACACAATCAAGGACTAGCCCAATTAGACCTTGAAGCCGATACATTTATGAGCGTAGATCTTACTGCCATAATGTCTCGCAAATTTAATTTTATTTCTCGAGGTTTTGACACTACAGAAATGGAGAACCTTGTATCATTCTATTATCAGATAGAAGACACACGGGTTTCTCTTTTAGATCTCAATGATTCTAAAAACTCCCAAGTATTTAAATCATATTCTCATTATCTAAAAGGAATAGAGAACTCTACTACTCCAATCTTTAGTGACTATAATCACTCAACAGTCACTGGTAACTGGGCTTTACAACAGCCTGGTATTGGACAAGCTGCTTCTGCTGCCTTGTTGTCTAACATTAATATTAATAAGGCTCCTACATTTGAAAGCCTATGGACTTATTGTGGACTTAATCCAAGTGCAGCTCAACCTGGATCTTGGAATCCATTCTTAAAGAATCTTACTTGGAAGATTGGTAAATCCTTTGCCACTCTTCCTGATTCTTTTTACGGTCAACTCTATACTAAAGAGCTCGACCGCAGAATCAAACAACGAGATGCTTCCGGTACTAATACAGAAGACTCCAGGCTAGAAGCTCAGGCTCGACGCTATGCAACTAAGATTTTTCTGTCACACTGGCATCAGATCAGATACTTAGAAGTGACCGGAGAAGAACCATTAGTTTCATTCAAGAGCTCTAGTTACATTGCCCCACCTAATAATCCTTATTAAATAAAAAGCAATGAACAATTTCAGTTCCAATAACCATTATATAGCAAGAGGTGCATTATGCCTATGATAACAAGTACAGAGACTCAAGTCTCTCAGAACCCAGCTCGATTTAAGATGGCTGAGCCAACCAAGTTGCTTACCCGTATTTCCGGCGAACCACCAATCGGTGCAGGCAAAGGCCGTCGTCGTAATCCAGTAATCACCACCATCTACAACGAGCTTGTTTCACAGCGTAACGCTTGGTTCCATGTGAACATCCCCATCACCAGCAAAAAGCAATTGGCTTCTCTTCGTGCAAGCTTGGCTGCTCGCGCAACAAAAGACAATCTCTCTTTGTCCTCTGCCTCTATTCTCAACGAGCAGAACAAGATGATCGATCTTTGGGTTATGCTTACAGCTTAATTAACTTCTTGAGCATACCTCCTAGGCTTGTTGCATAGACATCGAAAGATTATGGACAAGAGCTCTTAAGACCTGCTTAGTCATATGCAGGAAAATGACCGACGCCAGCTCGGCTCACGAAATATGACAGCTGGCTTTTACCCTATTTTAAAAAGGTACCATTGTGACCAATGTAACGTACTACAGACTTACTGATGAATTAATTCCTGTTTTTTATAAAAAGATATGCTTTCATTGTAATGCTGAGACACAGTTTTTAATGACACAACAAGATTATGACCGTTGGAAAATTGACGGAGAATACATTCAAAACGTTTTTCCTGAAGAACCTGCAGACATTCGTGAATGGATGATCTCAGGTACTCACCCGAGGTGTTGGGATGAAATGTTTCCTGAAGAAGATTTGGATTAATCATGTTTAGTTTATACAAAAAAAAACTATTTAATATTCTCAAAAAAAAAAATAAACCGATTTGTTCGGCACCGGATTATCAGTGGATCGTACACCATTGTAGGTCTACTGACAGAGTATTTTTTGGACCCTTTAAGAACTTTACCGAGTTAGACGCTTTCTTTGAGGATCCTAAAAATCAAGGCGTTCATTGCGCTGTAGAGCTTTTGATCTCACCAACCTGTCCTAAGGATCAGTATTGGTATAATCCAACAGACTATCTACATGACAAACATCCTTATCTTTATATTAGAGAACCTCAAGTTCTCTCAAATTAAATAACCAATATACTTATCTTTTTAGTATATACAAAACCAAAATATATTATCTTTACAGTAAGGAATAGCTATGAC
>Ga0194048_10001191_pt1 | contig 12959 bp, 16 predicted proteins | sample JunL225m_MetaG_FD_161685 | JGI IMG/M metagenome (GOLD analysis project Ga0194048, IMG submission 161685) | Anoxic zone freshwater microbial communities from boreal shield lake in IISD Experimental Lakes Area, Ontario, Canada - Jun2016-L222-5m | ecosystem: Environmental > Aquatic > Freshwater >...
TTCGCCGGCCAACGGCTCGGCAACGTGAGTGACACCGGCCACGCCAGTGGCTGCCATTTACACATCGAGCTGTGGACCGCGCCCGGCTGGTACAAGGGCGGAAAGGCCTACGATTCGCTGCCTTTGATGAAGCGACTCGACAAGTACAGCTGAACAAGTCGGCCTCTTTTATGCCCGGGGAGGGGCTCGAACCCCCACGTCCCTTGCGGGACAGCCGGTTTTAAGCCAGCCGCGTCTACCGGTTCCGCCACCCGGGCGGGCGCTGAAGACTAGCCTGTAGGCGTGGCTAAACGCAGCTCGAAGGATCAAAAAAAAGCGAAACCTTTTGCCTCTAGCGGTGTTGGTATGTCTGAAGAATCAATGGAAGCCTCAGCAATCACACATTCCGAGCTTGTAGGACTTCGCGCCCCGAGCGCCTTTTTGCGTCTCCAATCAGACGAGAAACTTGTCACGCTGACGCGCCGCGGCAACCAAGCCGCCTATGAGGCTTTGGTCGGCCGCTACCACGCCAGGATCCTCGGCTTCACACGCCACATGCTGGCCTCGAAGGAGGACGCCGAGGACGTAACGCAAGAGAGCTTCGCCGCCGCTTACAGCGCGATGATCGCCGACGAGCGCGCGATCAACGTCAAGCCTTGGCTTTACCGCATCGCCCGCAACCGCTCGCTCAACCACATGCGCCGCCAGAGCGCGATCGGCGTTGACGACTTCGATCACCATGTTGCCAACCACGGTCGCACGACCGAAGATGAGGTCAGCCAGCGCGAAGACCTGCGCCAGCTAATGAGCGACGTCCGCGAGCTGCCCGAGTCGCAGCGCACGGCTCTGCTGCTGCGTGAGATAGACGCCCTCTCCTACGACCAGATCGCCGAGGCGATGGAGACGACGGTGCCGAGCGTCAAATCGCTGCTGGTGCGCGCCCGCGGTGGACTCGCTGAAGCTGCCGAGGCGCGCCAGATCTCCTGCGAAGAGGTTCGGATCGAACTCGCCGAAGTTGCCGAAGGGCTCGCCAAGATCTCTCCCCCGGTTCGTCGCCACACGCGCGAGTGCGAACGCTGCAAGGGCTTCCAAGCAACCTTGAAGCAGAACAACAAGGCGCTCGCGATGCTGCTGCCGATCGGGCCACTGCTGGTACTGAAGAAGCTGGTTCTCGCACAGATCGGTACGACCGCTAGCGCCGGAGGAACCGCAACGGTGACGGCTGGCGGTGGACTATTCTCAGGCGCCGTTGGATCGGTCGCGACGAAGGCCGCAGCAACGATGGCGGCCGCAGCGATCGTCACGACCGGCGCCGTTGAGGTCAATAAGGCCACAACTGCCACGCCGACTCGCGAGTCTGCCGCAGCGATCACCCAATCTGCACCTACCGCCGTGGCTGCAGTAGCCGCGGTACCAAAGGTCGCGAGCCCACTTAAGCCTGCTGCCGGAGCGCCAGCTGCGCCGGTCGTCGCGCCAGTCGTCATAGCAGCGATCATCGACCCGGTCCCAGCACCGGTAGCCGTCGACCCAGCAGCGCTCGCGCCGCCGGTCGTCCCAGAAGAGCATCACGACGACGTTACGATTGCGCCCCCGGTGACCGACGCTCCCGCGGTTGCGCCCGGTACGCCAGTTGCGCCGGATGTGCCCGTCGCCGAGACCCCCGTCGCTCCTGACAGCACGCCAGTGGCGCCGCCAGCTTCCTGATCTAGCTGCCGACGACGAGCGATTCGAACGGCTCGCGAAGCGGCGGCTGTTTAGCCGGCGCGGCGGGACTCAGCAAGCCACCGCTGCTCAGTGCGCTCAGCGTGATGTCAACGCCAGCGCGCGCCCCCCTAGCGGCAGGGAACAAGAGCACGCGCTGTCGATAGAGCGTTTGGGAGCCACGACGGAGCTGATAGAAAATCTCGTAACCGGGTTGATCGTTGAGCAGCACCGGGCCTTCGGCGGTCCGAATCAAGCCAGGCTCGGCATCCTTCATCTGCTGGAACAGACGCTCCGCCTGCAGCGGCAGGAAACCCCCGATTGAACCCTCGTAGCTGGGGAGCAACAGCGGTTGGACGACAAAGCTGCGCTTTGTGACGACGCTAGTAGGGGTTTCAAGCCGCAATGACTCGCGGCCGAGGGCAAGTCGCTGTACCAGCGAATCGCCGTCGTACTCGAGCCGGAAGGCAACAGGCGCGGCTACTTCAACGCTCCGCGTCGATGAGCCGCCGCCAAGCAGCGCGTAGAGCACGCCAAGCGCCACGAGCACCACGGCAGCAATTCCCAGCGCGCGTGGGATCGGCCCCAGCGCACGCCACCGTGGGCCAATCAGGGCGGGAAGCGAATCACCAAACTCGGGCCGGACAATCGAGCTCATCGCAGCGCAGCGTAGCCGCAGCTCAGGATCCGTCAGCGAAGAGCTGATCGAGATCAAGGTCAGAGAACGAGTCGAACGCGACCATCGTCTGCGAGCGGCTGACGCCCTCGAGGGCGGCAACGTTTTTGGCCAGTGCATCAGCAAGCTGCTCATGGTGCTCGACCCGCACGATCGCAACGAAGTCCCAAGCTCCCGTGACCGAATAGACCTCGGCGACACCGTCGATCTGCTGCAGCTTCCCGCCAAGCTTCGCCAGCGCCGTGCGCTCCGACTCGACGAGGACGAAGGCCGTGATCACGCTAGCTCCAAACTCTGACCCGGGTCAAGAATCGTGACTGTCGCGATGCCTTCGGCCGCGACGGCGTCGGCAAAGGCTTCGGCGTCAGCATCTATCGCCGCAAACGTGTTGTGGTGAATCGGGACGATTCGCGGAGCGCCGATCAGCGCCGCGGCGCGAACGGCATCGTGGCGATCCATCGTGTATCGGCCGCCGATCGGAATCAACGCCAGATCGAGCGAGTGACGCTGCCCCGGCAGCGCAAGATCGCTGAAAAGCGCGGTATCGCCCAGGTGATAGATCGTCCTGCCGCCGATGTTCAGCACAATCCCGGCCGGCGTGTTCACCGTGCCGCGCGGCGTTGTCGAGGTGTGCCAGGCCGGCACCCACTGCGCCCAGCCCCAGTCGAACTCGATCGTGCCGCCAAGGTTGACGTCGTGGATCACGTGGTCAGGGCCAAGCTCCTCGGTCAGCTCAGCCGCGATTTCAACGATCGTCGCGATCGGGGCGCCGGTGCGCGAAGCTATCCCCGCAGTGTCGCCAAGGTGATCTTCGTGGCCGTGCGTAACGAGGATTGCGTCGGCCTCGAGCTCGGCGGCGTCGGCCGCAGCCTTCGGGTTGCCGGTTAGGAATGGGTCGATGAGGACCTTGGTCCCGTCGTGCTCAATTGAAAAGGCCGCATGGCCGAGATATCGAACTTCAACGCTGCTCACTTATTGCTCCTTTCCCCGATTATTTAACGCTGCAAGCTCGTCGGCCAGCGCCAGCCCGACAGCCACGCCAACGAGCATCGCCAGTCTTGATTCTTCGGCGACCAATTCGGCCAGCGCAATGCGGCGCTGCTCGAAGTCACCGATCTCGGCGACGCGAGTGATCTCAGCTTGATGGGCTGAATCGAAGAATCCGCCAGCATCGAGCGAGGCGCCAAGAATCTGCTGCAGACCAGGCGCAGCGTGAGTAACCAGCTCTTGCGCATCAGCAAAGCGCTCGCCATCAGCGATCGCGGCGACCGCTGCGTCTACCTGCTCTGCGCTGTAACGGTGCTCAGCCATCAACTCGAAGCCTACCGGCGCGCGAGAATCGCGCCTGCCAGAAGGCCAAGGACAAGGCCGCCGGCGCCGGCCGTGGAACTCGCCTCGACGGCTGCGAGCGGCATCAGCAGCATCACAGCGGCGCAGACCGCGGCGCCAATCAGGTCGGCCAGTGGCTGCTCAGCGCGGCGCGTTTCGAGCACCGGGCTTACGACCCAAGCGCCGATTAGGCCGAGCGCGGCGGCATTACCGCCGAGCGCCAGCGGGATACTCTCCAAACCCGCAGCCGCGGCCATCCCGCCGACGGCGCAGATCGAGAAGCAGGCGGCAACAACAAGCGAGCCATGCTGGCGTTCGAGCAAGCCACCAAATAGTGCGATCAGAGCGACGCTGGCGGCCGTGTACCAGAGATTGTCTGCAAAGAACGAGGCTGAGATCAGGCGCCACCACTGGCCATCGAGCTGACCGACGATCCCAACCTGCGTCACGGAGACGAGGCCTGGCACGATCAGCACCGTGCCGATCGCGCAGGCCGCCGCCAGCGTGACCGAGACAACCGGCCGGGCCGGGCCCGAATTCCTCGGCTGCGACCGTTTCCGAGGCTTCCGCTGACGCTTCGGCTTTCGCCCGCTGGCGGCTATCTGACCGCGCGCGATCTTCGGTGCCCGCTGCTGCATTCGCGTGCCGCAATAGGGGCATTCTGTGACGTACTTCGAAACCTCGGCGCCGCAGGAGCGGCAGACGACGAACAGATCAGGGGCTTCAGGCATCGACGATGCGATCTTAGCCCCCTCTGCTCTAGGCAGCGCCGGGCGATCGTAGGTACGCTTTGACGAGCTACTTTCCCGCAACCCGATACGGAGATAACTGACGTGGCCACTGATTCGATGACCTCTTCCCAGCTCGAAGAACTGCTCGGCGACAACGCCAAGACACTGCTCGACCACAAGTGCACGACGATCGACGCTTCGATGCTGCACCTGCCGGGACCCGACTTCAACGAACGGATCGTCGCCGATAGCGACCGCAGCGCTCAGGTGATGCGCAATCTTCAGCAGATGTGGGATCACGGCCGCCTCGGTGGCACCGGTTACCTCTCAATCCTGCCTGTCGATCAGGGCATCGAACATTCGGCCGGCGCCAGCTTCGCGCCCAACCCGGAGTACTTCGATCCGGGCAAGATCGTTGAGCTAGCAGTCGAAGGCGGCTGCAACGCGGTCGCTTCGACGGTCGGCGTGCTAGGCGCCGTCTCGCGCAAGTACGCGCACCGGATTCCCTTCATCGTCAAGCTCAACCACAACGAGTTTCTGACCTACCCGAATGAATACGACCAGATCATGTTCGCCTCAGTGCAGCGCGCTTTCGACATCGGCGCCGCCGGCGTCGGCGCGACGATCTACTTCGGCTCGAAGGAGTCGCACCATCAGATCGTTGACGTAGCTGCAGCCTTCGAGGAGGCACACCGGCTCGGAATGTTCACCGTGCTGTGGTGCTACCTGCGTAACAGCGCCTTCGTCGTTGACGGCACCGATTACCACGTCTCTGCCGACCTCACCGGCCAGGCAAACCACATCGGTACAACGATCGAGGCCGACATCATCAAGCAGAAGCTGCCCGAGAACAACGGCGGCTACCTGGCGCTGAACGCGAACGGCGTCTCCTACGGCAAGACCAGCCCGCTCGTCTACGACAAGCTGACGACCGACAATCCGATCGACCTAACTCGCTACCAGGTGGCCAACTGTTACATGGGCCGCTCAGGGCTGATCAACTCCGGTGGCGCCTCGGACGGGGCCAGCGATAAGGCCGAGGCTGTGACGACTGCGGTAATCAACAAGCGCGCCGGCGGCACCGGCCTAATCACCGGCCGCAAGGCTTTTCAGCGTCCAATGAAGGAAGGGATTGAGATCCTCAATGCCGTTCAGGACGTTTACCTCTCAGACGACGTAACGATCGCTTAGCGCGCCGCTCTCGCGCGCCGGCGCTCAACATTGCTCCAAGAGCGAGCTTGAATTAGTGCGCGGCTGCTGCGGCCCGCTCGGTCGCGATAGTTTCGTGCAGTGATCTCATCTGGCGCCAAAAACCGCTGGTTAGCCTGCGTAGCTCTAGCTACCGCAGCGCTGCTCGCTGCAGGCGGCTGCGGTGGAGACGAGGCTGGCCCCAATGACGAGATCGACGGCACGGTCTCGCGGATCGTTGACGGCGACACGATAATCGCCGACCTTGGCGGTACTGAAGAACGTGTCCGCTACATCGGCATCGACACGCCTGAAAGCGTTAAACCGAACGCGCCGGTCGACTGCTTCGGCCCCGAGGCCAGCAAAGAGAACGAGCGGCTGCTCCCGAGCGGCAGCCCGATCCGGCTCGTCGTCGGCGCCGAGCCGCGCGACCGTTACGGTCGACTGCTTGCTTACGTCTACCGCAAGAGCGACGGCCGCGGCGACCTGTTCGTAAACGCCGACCTAGTCAGGCGCGGATACGCCAAGACGCTGGTTTTCCCGCCAAACACGAGCCACGCGGCCGAATTCGCCAAACTGCGCAGTGAAGCGCAACAGGAAGGGCTCGGGCTCTGGACGGCCTGCCGCTAAGATCGCCCTCGATGGCTACTCACCTCCGTCAAAGTCTGCGCGACTTTGAGGCCAAGTTCCGTGCCGAGATCCGCGCCGACCGCGTGCGTCGTTACGCGATCAATGAGCGCGCTGAAACGCGCATCAGGGTCCGAAGGCTGGACCGTCAGCACCGTGCCGGAACGCTGCGTTTCGCGATGCTTGTGCTGCTGCTGATCGCCACCGCCGTCGTTGTCACGGTCGCGATGTTTGAAACGCTCTACATCGTTATGGGGTGAGGCGCGCGGGGTCCGCTTCGTGCTGCTCGCGGTGAACCTCGGCGTAAACCTCATCGCGATAAACGGGAACTTCGCGCGGCGCCCGAATTCCGAGCCGCACCTTCTCGCCAGCGACCGAGAGCACAGTAATCTCGATCTCGTCACCGATCATGATGCTCTGGTTCGTTTTTCTCGACAAGACAAGCATTGCCAGCTCTCCTCAGGTAAGTCTTCTACTCCGCCCCGCGAACCTATCAGCGCGCACCTGCAGGCTGCAAGTAGGGATTTCCTGGCGTCGGGCGACGCGCAGCCTCACCGCTCCGATAGGGTCAGCGCTCTAATGGCTAGAAAATCTTTGAAACCACAACTCAACCAAATCCGCGTATGGGTCGGCCAAGGCCGAACCGACGCTTGGATCGCTCACCAGCTCGAGGTGCCTGTTGCGCAGCTCGAGACCTTCAAGCAGGAGTTCGAACTTACAAGCTCCGAAGTCGCTGTCGCTGGCTTCGATGAGGTAGTCGACCTGCGCGCCGCCGACGACGCTCAGGTAGCAGCCGCGCTAGAGATCGAGGAGGCCGAGCAGGCCAAAGCGGCCGAAGAAGAGGCGCGCCTGCGCGCCGAGCGGATCGCCGCTGGCGAGGAAGACCCGGACGAGATCGACGAGGAAGCCGGCGACGACTCAAATGGCGACGGCTCGCCGCGCTCTCGTCGCGGACGTCGCGGTGGGCGCGGACGGCGTAGCTCAGCGAAGACGCTCGAAGGAAGCTTCGACCACGGTGAAGAGGGCTACGGCCTCTGGCTCGACCCGGCGATCGCCGAAAACGCTGTTTATGCGGAGCACTGGGCCGGCAAGCGCTCCGTCACGGTGACCGTCGAAGCCGACCGAATCGTGATCCGCCGCTCCGACGACGACTGATCTGCGGCCGGCGCTAAGGCTTCTTCTCAAGCCGGCGGCCGCCGGCGAAGTCAACGGCGCCGCGGACATAGCGGGCGTAGGCGGCGTCAGCGATGCGCGCGTCCCAGGCCTGCGGCAGCTCCGGTTCGAGCCGCAGTGCCAGCTCCATACACCAGGAGCTGTCCTGTTCGTAGAACTCAACTAGCTCGTCAACGGTGAAGGCGCCGCCGAGACGGCGCCGAAGCTCAGCAACGAGCGCCTCCTCGACGCGCTGCAGCGCTGGCTGATCCTCAGCGGGCGCAGCGGCCAAGACCCGCTCGCCCTCACGCCACTGCTCTATCGCCGTTTCGAATGACACGCGCCGCAGCGTAGCGCCGGCGTGCACTTAAGGACTATCAGGGAGCCCCTTGATCACGTAAGCCTTCTCGCCGGGTTTGACCATCCCGAGCCTTCTTGCTTCGCGCTCCAGCGCGGCTGGGTTCTTTAGCGCTGCGACTCGTGCGGCGAGTGAGTTGTGCTCGCGCTGAAGCTTTGTCAGCTCGGAGTGGCGTGCCGCCGCCTCGCCCCTGGCCGACCAGATCGCCGTCAACGGGCGCAGATACAGCAAGACCACCAGAAGGCAAACGCCAAGCACGACAAAGCGCCCGATCCGGTCCCAGCGAATACCGCTCGAGCCGCCTGGGCGACCTTCAATTATGCGCGGGCGAGGCAGCAATTGGCGATGCTGCGGCCGCTGGCGGAGGCTGGCGCTGCGAGAAGTCATAAGCGCACGTTCGCTGTCCGGCTGCGAAGTCCTTCAGGCCAATTGCAGCCGGTTCAAATCCTGCCTGACAGCTAGCTACGGAAGACCGAACGTCCCGGGTAGATTGCCTGATCGCCGAGCGCCTCTTCGATGCGCAGCAGCTGGTTGTACTTGGCGACTCGATCTGAGCGCGATGGCGCACCGGTTTTAATCTGGCCGCAGCCGGTCGCCACAGCAAGGTCGGCGATCGTCGTGTCCTCGGTCTCGCCCGAGCGGTGCGACATCACTGCGCTGTAGCCGGCTTCGCGAGCCATCGCAATCGCGTCGAGTGTTTCGGTCAGCGTGCCGATCTGGTTGACCTTGATCAGGATCGAGTTTCCTACGCCAAGCTCGATCCCACGGCCAAGCCGCTCGGTGTTGGTGACGAAGAGGTCATCGCCGACGAGCTGCACCGTCTCGCCGATCTTGTCGCTCAGCTGCTTCCAGCCCTCCCAGTCCTCCTCGTCCATTCCGTCTTCGATCGAGAGGATTGGGTAGCGCGACGCCATCTCGGCCCAGTAGTCGGCCATCTCGGCCGAGCTGAGCACGCGTCCTTCGTGGGCTAGCGAGTAACTGCCGTCCTCAAAGATCTCGCTCGTTGCCGGATCGAGCGCGATGCCAACGTCCTCGCCCGGGCGATATCCAGCCGCTTCGATCCCCTCGATGAGAACCTCGAGCGCCTCTTCATTGGAGCCGAGGTCGGGGGCGAAACCACCCTCGTCGCCGCCGGCCGTGTTCAGCCCACGGGCCTTCAGCGTTCCCTTCAGCGCGTGGAAAACCTCGGCGCCGACGCGCAGCGCTTCGCCGAATGACGTCGCGCCGCAGGGCACGATCATGAACTCTTGGAAATCAACGCGGTTGTCGGCGTGGGCACCGCCGTTGAGGACGTTCATCATCGGCACAGGCAGGATGTTGGCCTCGGCGCCCCCTAGGTAGCGCCAGAGCGGCTGACCGGCGTCGGCGGCGCTGGCGTGGGCGCAGGCGAGTGAAACGCCGAGGATTGCGTTGGCACCAAGCCGCGATTTATTTGCCGTGCCATCAAGCGCGACAAGCGCATCGTCTAATGCGCGCTGATCGGAAGCATCGAGCCCGGTCGCTGCCTCGGCGAGCTCGCCGTTGACGTTGGCAACGGCCTGCATTACGCCCTTGCCGCCCCACGCATCCCCCCCGTCGCGCAGCTCAGTCGCCTCAAACTCGCCGGTTGAAGCGCCGGATGGAACAGCGGCCCGGCCCGTCGCGCCGCCTGCCAGCGTGACGTCAACCTCAACGGTTGGGTTGCCGCGGCTATCGAGGATCTGGCGCGCGTGAACATTGCTGATCTGGGTCATTGGTCCTCTGTCATTCGCGCCCGAGCATAAAACTCAAGCTGTTGGTCTACATCTAAGTCATTCCAGGCGAGTCCTGCGCTGCGAGCAAGCTGCTCGGCCGCCTCAATCCGCCCACGGAAGCGACCGGTCGACGACCTCAGCGATAATTCTGGGTCGACCTTGAGGCGCCGCGCAACGTTGACGGCGGCGAACAAAAGGTCGCCAACCTGTTCGAAGCTCTGCTGATCGCCAGCGACAACTTCGCCGAGCTGACCAACCGCGTCAACCTGATCGCGCAACGCCGCGATCGCCTCGTCGGTTCCCAACGGATCGAAACCGCTCGATGCCGCGCGCCGCTGAACCCGGCGGGCATCAAGCGGGGCGGGAAGGTTCTCCGGCAGCGAGCCGAAGATCGACTTCGGGCGCCCTGGCTCGCCGCGTTTAATCTTGTCCCAGTTACGCATCACCTCAACGCTACCTTCGACCTCGACCTCACCGAAGACGTGCGGATGACGACGGATTAGCTTCTCGCGGCAGTGATCGGCGACTTCGCCGAGATTGCTGACGCCCCGCTCCTCTAACAGCAGCGAGAGGAAGTAGACCTGAAAGAGCACGTCACCGAGCTCGTCAACGAGTCCTGCATCATCGCCAGAGTTGGCGGCGTCGGCGAGTTCGTAGGCCTCCTCGACGGTGTGCGGCACAATCGTCCGTTCTGTCTGCTCGCGATCCCACGGGCACTCGGCCCGCAGCCGACGCGTCAGCTCGTCAAGGCGACCAAGCGAAGCTTCTATTTCGTCGCTGCTCACGACGCCAACGCTAGCGGCTGGCGGACGGCTCAGAAACGGCGATCAGCCGCCATTGGGCGGCGTTGTCGGTGCTGCAGGCTGCCCAGGCGTGACCGCTGGGGCCTTTGGCGCCTTGTAGTTGTTGCAGTCGGCAACGATGTAGCCGGTCTGACATTCGGTCAGTTCCTTCCAACGCGTCTGGTAGGACTTGCCGAACGCGGCCAGTGACTTCTGGCCCTTCTCGGAGATGACGATCTGCTTGATCGTCTTTGATGCCTGCGCCTCGGTCTGCACCTTCTTCGGCGTCTCCTTCGTGACCTCGAAGACGTAATAGCCAAGACTGGTCTTAACCGGGCCAACAACCTTGTTCAGTGGTGCGCTGAAGATTGCCTTATCGAAGGCGCCCTCCTGCGAGCCCTGAGCGACGGCCGGAAGCTTGCCACCGGCCTGCTTTGAAGTTGCGTCGGTTGAGTACTGCTTGGCTACGGAAGCGAATGAAGCTCCGCCTTCAAGCGCCGCCTTGGCCTTATTGGCCTGGGCTTCGGTCTTCGTCAGAATCACGTTGAGGTCGCGCGTTGCTGGCTGAGTGAACTGCGCCAGGTTCTTGTTGTAGTAGGCCGAGATCTCCGCCGGCGTAGCCGTCTTCGAGGCCTTCTGAACCTTCTCTGTGATCGCCTTCTCGAGCATCTGCGAGCGCTGGCGGTAAAGCAGATCAGCTTCGGTCTGCCCTGAGCTTTTGAGAAAATCGGCGTACTGCTTGGCGGCCGGGAAGGCCTGCTTGCGCGCCTTGTCGAACTCAGCTTTGACCTTGGCGTCAGAGATATCGATGCCCTCTTCGTTGGCCTGCAGCTCAAGCCAGGTCGAGCGGATTAGGAAGCTCATGACCTGATCTTTTAGCTGTGTGAACTGATCGGAGCACTGCTGCTTATATTCGGCGTCGGTTGGGTCGGGCTGTCCCTTGACAGGTGCCGGCGCAGCGGCCTTCTTCGACGCGATGCACTTAACGTAATTGGGCGGGTCTGGAGCGCCTGCGGCCTTTGCAGCCGGGTCCTGAGAAGCATTGGAGGCAACCGCTGCCCAGTGGTTGAAGGTCGTCTTCGAGATCGTCGTGCCATCGACCGAGGCGACATCGCTGTCCGAAACGCCGCCGCATGATGCGAAAGCGAGGGCTGAAAGGGCTGCGGCGCCGAGCGCCAGAAAACGTTGAGAGTGGTTCATGGGTTCCTCAATAATAGGTTCTGGGAAGTTGCTGCGCGCCACGCTAACTGCTCAGACGGCTAACAGCGAGCACCACAGTAGCGACTGAAGCAATCAGCGTGAGCCGATCGGCCCCTTCCGCGGGCAGCGAAAGCGAGAGTTGCGAGCGCCCAGGCTCGTAACCGACCTCTGGCAACTGCTCGGCCAGCGAGCGCTGCTGAGCGTCGCTGAAGTCGAGCGGAGTAATCACCATCCGCGCAGCGCGGATCGTAACGACCCTCGCACCAGCATGCCCGAGCTTGATGCGCGCCTGCTGCAACAGGATCAGATTCTCTAGCTCAGGCGGCAGCGGGCCAAAGCGGTCAGCTAACTCTTCGCCGAGCAGCACCAGATCGGCAACTTCGCGGCTTGCCGCAATGCGGCGATGAACGTCGATCTTGGCCTGCTCGTAAGGGACGTAATCGGTCGGGATGTAGGCATCGACATCGACATCGAAACGAACCGGCTCGTAATCCTGATCGTTGGCCGATGGTGGCCCGGCGGCGCGCACAGCGTCATCGAGCATCGAGAGGTAAAGCTCAAAGCCGAGCGCCGCTACGTGGCCGGACTGTTCGTCACCGAGCAGGTTGCCAGCGCCGCGGATCTCAAGGTCGCGCATCGCGATCTTGAAGCCGGCTCCTAGCTCGGTGTAATCGGAGAGCGCGCTCAGTCGCCGAGTTGCCTCCTCGGTAAGCGCCGCGGCGCTCGGGTAGAGCAGGTATGCGTAAGCGCGTTCGCGGCTTCGTCCGACGCGGCCGCGGATTTGGTAGAGCTGAGAGAGTCCGAAGCGGTCGGCGCGCTCAACGATCAACGTGTTGGCCTGCGGGATGTCGATCCCTGACTCGATGATGCTGGTTGAGACCAGCACGTCGCTGTCGCCACGCAAGAAACGCATCATTCGCTCTTCAAGATCATGCTCGTCGAGCTGACCGTGGGCGACGTCGAAGCTCAGTTTGGGGCAGAGCCCACGCAGCCGCTCGGCAGTCTCGTCGATCGTCTCAACCCGATTGTGGAGGAAGAAAGACTGCCCGCCGCGCTCGTGCTCGCGCTCCAGCGCCAGCCTCACCAGCTCCTCGTCGTATTCGCCAACGAAGGTCTTGACCGGCCTGCGGCCTTCGGGCGGAGTTTCGATCACGCTGATGTCGCGCATCCCGGCCAGCGACATCTGAAGCGTGCGCGGGATCGGCGTGGCGCTCATCGCAATCACATCGACTCGCAGTTTGAGCTGCCGAAGTAGCTCCTTCTGCTTGACACCAAAGCGCTGCTCCTCATCGACAACAAGCAGCCCCAGATCCTTCGGCCTCATGTCGCGGCCCAGCAGGCGATGGGTGCCGATCAAAATGTCGGTCTTACCCTCGTTGAAGTTGGCCACTGAGGCACGCTGATCGGCTGCGCTGCGCAGGCGGCTAACAACGTCGACCGTGAACGGGAAGTCCTCTAGCCGCTCGCAGAAGGTGCCGTAGTGCTGTTGAGCGAGGATCGTCG